>ENA-OQAN01000146-OQAN01000146.1-human-gut-metagenome-genome-assembly--contig:-NODE-146-length-38673-cov-5.654335_pt1 | contig 38673 bp, 51 predicted proteins | sample MGYA00242735_ERZ504527 | MGnify/ENA primary metagenome ERZ504527 (study PRJEB26092, sample SAMD00036230) | human gut metagenome | host: Homo sapiens | study: EMG produced TPA metagenomics assembly of... | reverse complement strand
TGTACCAAAAAACAAAAAAATGAATTAAACTACAATTCAAAATCGTTAAAATTTCAACCATTTTGGTTGAAAATTAAAACGAATTCCAAATTGGTTATCTTTAAATTACCACTATCATTATCATTATTACATTTCTTCTAGCCTTGCACAACAGGGCGCTTGCGATAATTAAATAAATATACAATTTCTTCATTTGTGTTGATATCCCTTAATATGGTTCCTAGTGGATAATAATTGTAGTATTGTACATTTCTAGAAACGTAAACATCTTCTTTTAGTTTCAACACTTCTTTATTTTCTTTCTTTAACTGTTTATTCACATAACGATTCACATTCGTGTTAAAAATATATTTTAAACTATATGGATTCGGCTCGATTTTTCTTTCTATATCTGTATTGATGAATAGATTTAAACCTTTTAATTCGATATCACCATTTGTATTTGAACACACATATCCATATATTTTATCGCCTTGAATTTTTTGATAAAAAGTAAAGGGAAGTATTATATTCCACTATATCTCCTATTTCAAATGTAAATTCAATGTTTTCAAATAAATCAATATGATGTACATCACTATTTTTTAATAATTGAATCTTTCTTTGGATTTGAATCAAATCTTTGCTTGAGACTTGTTTTAAAATTCCTTTGATATTCTGGATGGGAATTCGATACACATTGTTTAAATATAGATAGGAATCGCTAAAAGCACCAGTTTCCTTATCTTTATGTCCATCTTTTAAAGTATATTGAATCTTTGGATTCTTTTTCTTTGTGCTTCCCGCATACCCATACAAATAGTCTTTATCTTTTTGATGATCAAATAGGGACGTATACGATGGGGGTGATTGATATCCACTAAATTGTCTTCGCAAACGGGCATACGACAAAAGACAAGATATCCAGGCTGAATGGTTTGAAATAATTCGTATTGTTCATCCAAATAATTGGTAGATTTTGCGACATACGTTTGTTTCATCTTTTTTGGTGGATTTAAATCCTTCTTTTGCTTCATCTTTTTTGGTGGATTTAAATATTTCTTTGGTTTGATCTCAATTGGTTTTTCACGATGAAATAATCGTTTAAAAAATTCTATGATTCGCATACTTCTTCCTCTTAGGTATAATTCTAACACATAGGTTCAAATTTTTTCGATATCATACTATAATAATTATAACAATCTTAAGGAGAAATAAAAATATTGCCAAAGCACACGTTTTGGCTTCTCATTGGATTGAAAAAAGGGTACGATGAATCCCTTTGAAGATATATAAAGGAGGAGTTTTTTTGGTGCGCTTATTGGAACACGCAAATCGTTATAGTAAAGAAAAGGTTTTTGATTGTTATAAAAGAACATGTCAAAACGATTATTGGGACTATGATTCCATGACAAGAAAAGAAATGTTAGAACGCATGATTGAAACCTATACCCCTGAGTATTTAGTTTCTATTTGCACAACATGGGAATTAAAGGCATTAAGAAGATTATTACGCAACCAAGACTTAGAAGACGATCGCTATCGTTTTGAAAAACATGCATTAAGCTCTAAGTTTTTATATTTTGATAAAGAATTACCTGAAGAATTCAAAAAGAATGTCAAATTAGCTGTTAAAGATATTGATTTAGATCATAAAGCAGAAAACGATGAACCAAGCTTAGTCATTCTTGGAATTATACGTGCTTTTGGCATCATTGAACCATCTTTGATTCAAGCCGTGTGTAGTGCTTGTGCATACGATTATAAAGCCATTATTGAGGGGGAACTCTTCAATTTTTGGGCGTATTTAAAAGAAGACTATGAATTAATTGATCATAGTTTAGCCAATGAATATGTATATTGGGATTATAAAGATCTATTATATAACATTCGCAATTGTCGTGTTGAACGCGAAAGATTCGAACCAAAATTCTTAGATCGAGACAGCTACATTTCTATTTTTTATCATGGCTTTGATGCAACAAATCCAGATATTAAAAAATTCTTTACGGCTGTTAAAAAAGAAGTGCAGGACATCACAAAGTTTAAAGACGAATTGTTCAACAATTTGCTTAGTGGTACTGTGAATGAAGAAAAGATCGATTTAATTCCATTCTTTAATGGATTCTCCGATTCTTTGACAAAGCGCTATCGCAAAGCTGTTGTACAAATTTCATTACCAAATTATTATGGGCTTAGTATGAAAGGCTATAAAGAAGCACATGAGCATGTATCTTTTAATGATAAGCTTCGTGCTCTAAATGAGAAACAAACATATGCTTATTTAGATCAAAAAGATACACGCCTATTCTATAAGTTATACTTTAGCGTCTTAGATTATGTGAATGCTTTGGAACAAATTATCCCAAATAAGAAAATTGATCCCAATAATTATATTGAACCCGATGAATTGGTCAATCTCATTGAGGTGTTCTGGAAAGAAAAAGATCGTTTTATTGATGACTATGTTCAAAAGAATCCTTTAAATCTAACATATCGTAATTTGAATATTATAAAAGATTTTAAATATGGCATGCGCAAAAAACTTTTTATTGGCTGTCTATGAAAAGAACTATACGGTATTAAATGATGAAGGCATCAACTATATGGTCAAGGGTCTAAATGAAAACTTAGATAAATTTATTCCGGCCGAAAAAACACCTATGTTGATTCAAACTGCTATTATGCCATTTAATGGGATGATCATCTATGATGGTTTTATTTCAACGGCCGATATGCAGCTTAGCCAAGAACTTGTTTCAAAGGCATTTGAAGATTATAGTTACGGACAAAAGATTTACTCGTTGTTGCCAAAAAATATGAATTAAAAGGGAGTATTATGAGCTCATTAATACAAGAAATCAATCATTATCCAAAAGAATCTGTGTACAATCATTTTTTTCGGATTTGTTTTCCGGATGATGTGATTTATGAAAAAATTACTCGTAAACAAATGGTTGAGCTAATTATTCAACAATATACACCAGAAAATATTGTAGATGTTTGTACAGTAAAAGAACTAAAACTTTTAAAACGAATTGTTGAAAACAATTATAAAGAAGTGGATGTTCATAGCATGCCATTTGAAAAGGTGGCGCTTTATCGAAAATATTTATTATTTGAAAATGAAATTCCAGATGAGCTGAAGGAAAGCGTTATAGAAGCTTTAAAATTTGTGGATTTTGATCAAAAAGAAAAACAAGATGAACCTTTACTTTGTTTAATTGGATTTATTCGCAGTTGTGGAGCTATTGATCCCATGGTTGTTCAAAGGCAAGCACAAAAGTATGGCTTGGATCTTAGAAATTTGGAAACCAATCCATTATTTAATTTCTGGACATACTATACATTTGATTATTTGATGCCAGATGATACTTATGGAGAAGCTATATTATATTATGATTCAATTCCATATATGGATGTGATCGCAAATACGCGTCTAGATTACGAATTGATGGCTCCTGTGTTTTTAAAACCAGAAAGCTATATGTCTATTTTCTATAATGGGTATGATGATACGGATCCAGATGTTCATGCGTTATTTGATCATTTTAAAAAGAGTGAAGATGCATTTGATTTTCTAAAAATGCAACGCATTCTTGAATGTATTGAATCATGTCGTATGACCGAACGTTTGATTCCGTTTTTTCCAAAATTAGAACAATTTGATTCGAAAACAAAAGAATTATTCGAAAAAGCTATATATAAAATGCCGATGCCATATTTAACAGGCATGACACTGCAGCGTTATCCGTCAAAATGAAAAGGTAGAAATCTTAAAACTTGATTTCTACCTTTTTCTATAGTTTTAATTGTTGTCTACCACAATCTTACCAGATTGAATGACATTATCAATTTTCCGAACATTTGAAATATCATCCAATGGATTTTCTTCAAGACAAACTAAATCAGCCTGTTTACCAACTTCAATCGAACCATAGTCCTTTTCAACTCCAACACATCTGGCGGAATTGATCGTTGCGATCTTTAGGATATCCATATTTGGAATATCAAGTCGAGCCAAAAGTTCCATTTCATAAGCTGTATTTGAATGGTAATTAAATGGCGTTCCTGCATCTGTACCTAATGCAATCGGAATACCTTTTTCATAAGCTTTCTTAACACTTTCAACATGGGCATCCTTGACTTTTAATGTCTTGTCTACGGCATACTTAGCGACCCCGTTTTCTACACCCTTACCAATAATGCATTGGGGAGCACAAAGGGTAGGAACTAAGCATGTGTTTTGTTCTTTCATAAGTTCAAGACATTCATCATCTAAAAAACAACCATGTTCTATAGAGTCAATACCTGCATATAAGGCGTTTTTAATACCTTGCAAGCCTTGGGCATGTGTAGCTGTTTTTCTTCCTGCTTTATGGGCTTCTTCAATCATGACCTTCATTTCATCTACAGTAAACTGAGCATTACCAGGTTCAACCCCTTTGGTCATAACACCACCTGTCGCCATTATTTTAATTAAGTCTACGCCACTTCTTAGCTGAGTACGAACGGCTTTTAAACATGCATCTTTTCCATCGGCTTCAATGCCTTCTTGCCAATCATGACCACCAGTCATACAAATGACTTTACCTGCACAATACATATGAGGTCCTTCAATCACATGATTTTCAATAGCTTCTTTAATTTGAAGGTCATAGTTTTCTTCCGTATCCACAATACGAATAAAGGTAACACCTGATTCTAGATATTCTTTACAGTGTTTTTGGGCATAGAAAGCTTTTTCCATCAAGGTAAATTCTTTATTTGCACCAAAACCAACCGGATACATAATGTGGACGTGGCAGTTAAAAAAGCCAGGGGTAACGACATTGGCATGAATGACTTCTTCATTTGTTTCATGATATTCTTCAATGGAAACAATTTTTCCATCTTCAATTGAAATCAATTGATCTTTCTTTGGTGTATCACTCACACCATCAATCATTATTTTTGTGTGGACAACTAATTTACTCATAATAAAACTCCTTTTTAAGTGATTTTGAACCTTGAAAGAAAAATATGCAAGTGGTTACAGAAAATAAATGTAAAAAAAAGAGGGAATCCTTGGATTCCCTACAACATAGATTTAAATAAAATGTCGTTATAGTCTGGTAAAGGCCAGTCTTCTTTAGAAACATTGGTTTCAATCACATCCGTCAATTGACGAATCGTTTCCATTAATGGAAGTAATTCATCGGCCGCAAAACGAGCCGCTTGTTTTTCTGTTGTGGTTTCTTTGTTGATCAAAACTTCTAATGTATCTAAGTGATTGGATACTAATTCTAAAGGCGTATTGATGTTTTTTAAGATTTTAACTTCTAATGGAGCATCAATTCCACTTGATTTCTTTGTTTGAATGATTTGAGCCAATTTAGCTTCATAACTAAAGATAGCTGGTAAGATTTGTTTTCTTAACATATAAGCCATTGTCTTAGCTTCAATTTGAACCATTTGGTAGTAGTTTGTGAGTAGGATACTTTCACGAGCATGCAATTCACTAGCTGAATATACATTGTGTTTTTCAAATAATTGTAGGTTCTTTGGATCTGTATAGTGAGGAAGTGCATCCGCTGTTGTCTTAAGCTCTAATAAACCACGTTTTTGTGCTTCCTTTTTCCATTCATCGGAATATCCATTTCCAGAGAAAATGATACGCTTATGATTCTTTAATGTCTTTTGAATCAACGCAATCAAGGCTTTTGTCATATCTTCTTGCTTAACACATTCCAATTCATCCGCAAACTGTGTTAATTCTTCGGCTACGATTGTATTTAAAATAGTGTTTGGACAAGAAATGTTTAAGTTGGATCCAAGCATTCTGAATTCGAATTTATTACCTGTAAATGCGAATGGAGAAGTACGGTTACGGTCTGTAGAATCTTTTGCGATTGGAGGAAGGGTAGAAACACCAAGTTCCAATTTACGATCGATTGTATCTACATATTCATTTCCCGCTTCAATGGCTTCAAGAATGGCTGTTAATTCTTCACCTAAATAGATAGAGATAATAGCGGGTGGAGCTTCATCTGCACCTAAACGGTGGTCATTTCCTGCACTGGCAACAGAGATTCTTAATAAATCCTGGTATTCGTCTACACCTTTGATGATGGCAGCTAGAACGGTTAAGAAACGAATATTGTCTTTTGGAGAATCACCAGGTTCTAAAATGTTTTCTCCTTCTTCTGTACAGAAAGACCAGTTGTTGTGTTTACCACTACCATTGACACCATCAAATGGTTTTTCATGTAGTAAACATACCAATCCATGATGAGAAGCTACTTTTTGTAGAACTTCCATAGTCAATTGGTTTTGGTCATTCGCAATATTTGTTGATGTAAATACAGGCGCCAATTCAAACTGACATGGAGCTACTTCTTTGTGTTCGGTCTTGGCATAAACACCTAATTTCCAAAGTTCTTCATCGACTTCTTCCATATAAGCTTTTACTCGTTCAGACAAACTACCAAAGTAGTGATCATCTAATTCTTGGCCTTTTACGGGAGCCGCACCAAATAATGTTCTTCCTGTTACTAATAAGTCTAGACGTTCTTTGAACATTTCTTCATCAATCAAGAAATATTCTTGTTCTGGACCTACCGTTGTTTTGATTTTATGAATGTTGTAACCCATAATGTTCAATAAACGAACAGCTGCTTTGTTTAAGGCATCATTACTTCTTAATAACGGTGTTTTCTTATCCAAAGCACTACCATCGTAAGAACAGAATAAAGTTGGAATATATAAAGTCTTTTCTTTGACAAAAGCTAGAGAAGTTGGATCCCATGCGGTATATCCTCTGGCTTCGAATGTGGCACGCAATCCTCCACTTGGAAAACTTGAGGCATCGGGTTCACCTTTGATTAATTCTTTTCCTCTAAAATCTGAAATAACAGATGTTGGCCCTGTTGGATTGATAAACGCATCATGCTTTTCAGCTGTAATACCTGTCATTGGTTGGAACCAGTGTGTATAGTGAGTTGCACCCTTATCCATAGCCCAGTCTTTCATGGCGTTTGCGATACATCTGCGATTTCTTTAGGAAGTTCCTTTCCTTTTTCCATCACATCCATCATTTGTTTGTAGACGGCATGAGGCAAGTATCTTTGCATAGCAGATGTACTAAATACGTCACATCCAAAATATTCATCGACAATTTTCATTTTTCTAGTATCCTCCTGTCGCGTATATAATATCATTATTTTCACAAATGTTTTGAGAAATTTTTCTTTTTTTCAAAAAAACTTAAGGTATTTCCATTTTGGGAATGAAGAAAACCCTTTATTTATCATATAAATTGAAAATTACCCACGAAATAAGTGTGCGTAGAGTTATATTTCGAAAGGTAATTTTTTGTTGACCAATTATGAGCAAATCCAAAACAAAAGCCGAAGCAGTTTGTTTTAACACCTCGGCCATGATTAAATATTCACTTTTTTTATTTCTTTGATTGAGCGAGCGAACTGGAATTTTCCTCTCAATCTGGTTGAGTGATAAATCCGAATATTATGCTCCGTTATAGTGCGTATCCAACCATACCCAGCAAAGCTGAAATAACAATCAGCATGATAGGTGAAACGCTCTTCTTTAATATCTTTTTCTGTCCGAAGTACACTGTGCAAAGGATAGCAGTAATGATGACTGCTCTGATGCTGATTTTTTCAAAAGAACTGTCATACAAGTTTTTGAAAATCATCCAGCATCCGGTGGCAAGTATAATTCCAATCATACTCGGCTTAATTCCTCGCAGAGCTGCCTGAACATATTTGTTCTTGATTACTTTAGCAGAACTGCCAACATAATTAAAAACGAAGGCAGAACGACTGCAAATGTCGCAATCATTGCGCCAATAAAGCCTGCTTGTGAAGTTCCGACATAGGTTGCCAGATTGACCATGATTGGTCCTGGCGTACTTTCGCTGACGCCAATGTCACGAAGGTGGAGAACACCTATCTGCGGCACAAGGTGATGACAGAAGCCGAGGATGAGACTGAACCCATATACCGCTTGGAAGAGTTTTTGTTTCTGCAGCCTCATTCCTTTAACATGACGGTCTTCTCTGATCGGCGTTCGATCATCGTTCTACACCAGAGTTTACCGCACTCGATGATCTCTTCCAGCGTCACGTTATAGTCATTGTGATAATAACGGATAAACTGCATGGCGATGCCGTCCGAAAATGCAGAAACTTCCAGTTCAAGCAGGTGTTTATCACGAATAGATTCGTCTTTGTTTACTGCCTCATAAATTCGTCTTTTACAGATGTTGCCCAGATGACGCACAAAATTCGTCACTTCATCTGAGATGAAGATCAACCGGAAGAAGGAATCGTTCTTCTTGATATAGGCATAAATCTCATCAAAGAAAGGTTCAATGTCATGTACATTGGATATGGTTTTGTTCTCAAAGAAGGCTTTCAGTGTTTCGGCTTTTATATCCTCCGCAACGTGCCGTACATCATCATAGTGAGAATAGAAAGTGCTCCGGTTAATGTCCGCTCGCTGCACCAGCTCTGTCACTGTGATCTTGTTAATATTTTTCTTTTCGTAAAGCAGCTCTGCAAAAGTATCTCTTATGAGGTTTCTTGTTTTTACAGATGAAGCGTTCAGGTTCTTTGCTTTCATAAATTTCCTCCTGAATATATCGACAAATATGCGTTGAGTGTGGATATATCAACACTTCGCATAACATCAATGGTTGCTCTATAGTACATTTCTTATCATAATATAGACAGTGTTGTGATATCAACACTGTTTTGAAAACTTTTTAGAAAGGAATGTATACCATGAACATTTACAATCTGTTTTACAAGGCCCCCGCACCTGAAGGCATAGAAGAAAGGAACGCCCACATCATTGGCGGAGGAATAGCCGGCCTTGCGGCAGCGGTCTTTCTGATTGATGATGCCGGAATGCCGGGAAAGAACATCACGCTGTATGAAAAACGAAATTCCCTTGGCGGCTGCTGTGACGCTTATTCCGGGGAAGCGGGCTATATCTGCCCCGGTGAGCGTGAACTGGAGCCATTTATGGAGTGCCTTTGGTATCTGTGCAGCAAGATCCCGTCCTTGGAAGATCCATCGATCTCGGTGCTTGATGAATCAGTAAGAGCCAATAAGGATATGCCGATCCATTCCGAAAGCAGACTCCTGTGCAAACAGGGACACATTTACGAAAAGGTGCATGACTACCGCATGAGTCCGGAGCTGCTCCTGAAAATGGAGCACTTCACCAGCATCCCGGAAAAGGATCTGGAGGATATGACGATTGAGGACTATTTCGGAAAGGACAGCGAGTTCTTCCATAGCTCTCTGTGGTGGTGCTATCACTCTATGCTGGCTTTTAAGCCTATCACAGTGCATTGGAGGCGCAGCGGTATTTCAACCGATTCGGCCTTTTGAACAGGCTCGACTATCTGGAGGGCATTCTGCATACAAAACGCAATGACAAGGATTCTGTGATCAAGCCGATTCATAAATGGTTGGAGGATCAGGGTGTCGCCTTCCGTATGGACACTGCAGTCTATGATCTGGAAATGGATGAGGCCTGCAATACGGTTTACGGTATTAAGATTAAGAATCAGGAAACCATTCCTGTAAGAGCTCGGGATTACGTCCTTCTTACCAGCGGCTCCATGATGACAAACGCCTCCTACGGTGATAATACACATATCGCTGAAATTAACCGGGACACGGAAGATATGGGCTTGTTCACGGTATGGAAAAACCTTGCCGCACGGAATAAAAAGTTCGGCAATCCAGATAAGTTCTTAAGCCATATCGACAAGACCAAATGGATGAGTTTTTTCCTCACCGTAGAAGACTATCCCGAATTTTTTGAACGATTGGAGAAGATGACCGGAAGCAAGAGCGGTACGGGCGGCGGAATCACTTTCATGGATTCCGGTTGGGAAATGTCGCTGGTCATTTATGATAGGGACTATTTCCCGGATCAGCGGGAGAAGAACCGTGACGTTCTGTGGGGAGATGGCCTGTTTGGAGAGCGTATTGGCAGCTATATCAAAAAGCCTATGGCGGAGTGCACAGGAAATGAGATCATTGAAGAGATGCTGTACCATTTTGGAATGTTGGATATGAAGGATGAGGTGCTGGCACATTCCCATATCTCTACCTGTATGATGCCCTATATCACCTCGCAGTTCATGCCTCGCAAGGGAAGCGACCGCCCGACGATCATTCCGAAGAACTGCACAAATCTCGCTCTCATTGGACAATATGTCGAGGTTCCCCGTGATGTGGTGTTCACCATTGAAACCTCTGTCCGCACACCGCTGGAGGCAGTTTACATGCTTACGTGTCTGGATAAGGAAATCATCGAGGTGAATCCTGCCAGATATGACCTTCGCTATATCAAAGAAAGAGTCATGAAATTCGGCGGTATGAAGGGTAAGATTACGGAGGAAGACCTTCCAAAGATCAATCCTCTCAAACTGTGGCTTGGGAAGGCAAAGCTAATAAAAGAGCTCTTGAAAAAAGCAAACGAGATTCCGCCTTATTACATCATGTATCCGGGCAGAGATAAGAGCATAGCACTAAAGGATTCTGTCTGAAACCACAGTTTCCGAAAGACAGTAGATAATCATTCATTACAAACAGGCCGCGAGATGGAAATCAACAATCAAAGCGGCCTGTTATATTATTCCCTATATCGTGACTTCCTTCCTGTCCTTGAAGGTGAATACCACATTGTCATCATAAGTTGTCGCCCTTTGGCTGACTGTATTATGGCAGATTTCGGGCAAAATGAAATAACCCAAGAGTCATCCTCTTGACTCCCGGTTTATGAAGGAGAAATAGCCTTCGATAACACAAAAAAGATATTGCACCGGAAAACCCCGATACCACAACGGTTTCGGGGTTTTTTCGTGCCCCGATTTAGGCTGATGCCTATGATGTAGGGAATTTCAAATTCAGATTTATTTCTCAAATATATTATATAAGTTTTGCCTATAGTCTATTTATCTTAGGACTATTTGACCATCTCATTAAAATAATACAAAGTGGCCTTAACATCTCTTAATGATGTGTGTTGATCTTCTTGCCAATTGAATCGATACCAGTCAGCACAATAAGTTAACTTGTGCTTTCTTCCATCTTTTAGCACTTCATTAAATTTCAACATGACATCAAACTGTTCCTTGCCAGCAAGGTCTATACCGTTAACTTCCAAGAAAGAGACATCAAATGGATCATTGTAGGCAATAAGTAATTCAGCATCGTCAAAGATCTTCTGGATCTTGTCTTTGTAGAAAGAGAAAGGCTTTTCTTTTTCTACCTGATCATATGTGATGTTGTTTACCTGCTCAGCTCTTGACCATTTCTTTCTGTGAAGCGGTTTAAATAACTTATCAAACAATACACTTCCATCACCATCTTTGACATAATTGTCAGAACCGCATTTAGGACACTTGACTTCAATGCCACATAATTCAGCGGTCAAAGGCTTAGCATCCTTTACAAAGGCTTTCGCAGCAGTTTTAGATCCTCTTTTGCCTGATTTAGCCCTATCTCTTAATTGTTTTATCAATTCATCCGTTGTAGCCATGGAAAATAAATTACCTTAAAAAATATGACTCTACGCATACTTATATTCATATTTTACCATATTTGATAATAGCAATAAAGCGTGAATATCCCATAAATAAAGAGGATGTACTTAATATCCCCCAATTTAGAAATACCTTAAAAAAACTCTAATTTTTTTCGTATATAAGTATGCAGGAAAACTCCTACTAGAAAAGAGGTGCGTATGAGATATGCCAATTTATTAAATGATTTTGCCTTTAAGTATGTTTTTTGCGAAGACTGCAAAGAGGCTAACACTGAGTTTTAAACAAATAGAGTGGATGCTGCAGAAAAACAGATTAAAGCTATGATACTTTGTCTTTCTAGTTCAATGGATAAAAAGTTTTTGGTTTCCGTATTAAATATGTTTGTCCATAAAATTAAAAAGTATATATAAAAAAGAAAAGTCACTATTTGTGACTTTCTCTGTTTTCTAGACTGGCCTTAACTAAACCCACAAATAATGGGTGTGGACGGTTTGGTCTAGATTTGAATTCAGGATGATATTGTACACCAATGTAGAATGGGTGATTCTTATACTCAATAGCTTCAACCAATTGTTTATCCGGACTTGTTCCGACAATCATCATATCGTTACGTTCAAATTCAGAACGATATTCATTGTTGAATTCATAACGATGACGATGTCTTTCATCAATCATATCTTTTTTGTAGCAAGACCAAATATTTGTATCAGCTCTTAATGAACATGGATAAGATCCTAAACGCATGGTTCCGCCTTTACGAATATCATTACTTTGATCTTCCATGAAATCAATGATTGTATGTTTACTTTGTGGATCAAATTCAAAAGAGTTGGCATCCTTTAAACCTAATGCACTGCGGGCAAAGGCAATGGCTGCAATCTGCATACCTAAACAGATACCTAAATAAGGAATTTGTTTTTGTCTTGCGTAAGTGGCTACACTGATCATACCTTCAATACCACGATCGCCAAAACCACCTGGCAAGATGATTCCATCTGTATCTTTAAAGACTTCATCTAAGTTGGCATTTTCTAAGCCTTCCGAATCAATCCATTGAATATTGACTTTGGCATGATTTTCAAAACCACCATGATACAAGGCTTCACTGACAGATAAATAGGCATCGTGTAAGGCAACGTATTTACCAACTAAGGCAATATTTACAGGTTTGGTGCTTGCTTTAATGTTATCGACAACTTGTTGCCATTCACTTAAATCTGGCTTACGTATTTCAAGGCCTGTCTTTTCACAGACAATATCAGCAAGATTTTGTTCTTCTAACATAAATGGTACTTCATATAGAGAAGGAAGTGTCTTGTTTTGGATGACACAACGTTTTTCAACATTACAGAATAATGAAATTTTGTCTAATACAGACTGAGGAATCGTTTCATCACAACGCGCTACAATGATATCTGGATTGATGCCATAAGATTGTAATTCTTTTACGGAATGTTGAGTTGGTTTTGATTTATATTCCTGTGAACCCGAAATATAAGGGATGTAAGTGACATGGATGAACAGACAGTTTTTACGACCAACCTCTAAGGCAACCTGACGAATAGATTCTAGAAATGGCAAGCTTTCAATATCGCCAGTCGTACCACCAATCTCGGTAATTACGACATCGGCAGCCGCATGTTCTCCTGCACGAATTACGAAACTCTTGATTTCATTGGTAATATGAGGAATAACTTGAACGGTTTCACCAAGATATTTTCCATCACGCTCTTTATTAATGACATTCCAATAGACACGTCCAGTGGTAAGGTTGGAATACGTATGGAGGTTTTCATCAATAAAACGCTCATAATGACCTAGATCCAGGTCGGCTTCTAATCCATCATCTGTGACATATACTTCACCATGTTGAAAAGGAGACATTGTTCCGGGATCCACATTGATATAGGGATCGAGCTTTTGACTTGTTACCTTGTAGCCACGGGACTTTAAAAGGCGGCCAAGACTGGCTGCACTGATACCTTTACCCAGGCCAGAAACAACACCTCCTGTTACGAAAATGTACTTTGTACTCATTTGTTTCACCTCTACTTTTTTCTTTTAACTCGTGAATTTTACACCTATGAAAAAAAAGATGTAAATAAAAAATTTAAAAAAATGATTTTAAATGTAAAAGATAGTATAATAAATTCGATTTGAGGTGGTTTTGATGGACCTACATGAAAAAGAAAAAATGTACCAAAGACTCATTATTTTTACCTTATTAATTGGTATGGTTATCTATTATTTTGAAAAAATCATTGGTTTTTTGGCATGGATTGGGGCCATGTGTCTGCCATTTTTATTTGGTGCAGGGCTTGCCTTTGTGTTTAATATTATATCGAACAATCTCATGCGCTATTTAATTAAATGGTTTGATATAAAAGATACAAAAATTAAAAGAGTCTTATCCAACATTTTATCCATCTTCATTGTGTTTGCCGTATTTGCCGCCTTTGTCGGTATTGTCATACCTAAGATTCTATTTTCGATTCAATTGTTGATGTCAAACTTCCCGCAAATGATCTATGAATTCTATATATGGCTTTTAGATATCACAAAACATGTAGATGTAGTGCACAACTTTTTACAACACTTAGATATCAATGCCTTTAGTACATTTGCGATTGATAATGTGAGTAAAAAAATCAGTTCCTGGCTTGTATCTGGAGGAGCCAATGATATATTTGGATCCATTTTTATGATTTTATCCACTACATTTTCTTGGTTTGCGCAAGCCTTTATCGCAATCGTATTCTCGTTTCTATTGTTGTTTAATAAAAAACAAGTGGTTCGTGAAACAAAATCTTTATTAAAGGCCTATCTTCCAGAAAAGGATTATGAAAAAACACGCCATGTATTAAAGCTGATCATTCGTATTTTTACAAGTTATGTAGGCGGAACTTGTTTGGAATGCTTGATTTTAGCCAGTTTAGTTACTGCAGGATCTTTGATCATGAAGATTCCATATGCATTTTTAATAGGTCTAGTCGTAGGTATTGGAGCTCTTGTGCCAATGTTTGGCGCCTTGGTTGCCGCTCTATTATGTACTTTCTTTATTGCGATAACATCTCCTGTACAAGGATTTACATTCATTATTATGTTTATCTGTATTCAACAAGTTGAAGGAAACTTTATCTATCCGCACGTAGTTGGTAAGTCTGTAGGCTTTCCACCTATGTATATCATTGTGGCCATCACCATTGGAGCCAATGTAGCAGGTATTATTGGAATCATCATTTTTATTCCAATTTGTTCATGCATCTATCAGCTGGTAAGCGAAGATGTGTTAACTAGACTTCAAAAAGTGAAAGAAGTATCCGATTAATTTGACATAAATGATGTCTATATAAGATGTATCCTTTGAGTATAGAAAGAAGGGTACAATATGAACGCAGAAAAAAGATTAGCTATGGATTTATTAGATGCTGTATGGAAAGAAGATGTACAAGGAGTAGAAAACTGCCTAGAACTTGGAGCAAGTCCAAGTTGGGTATTTAATGGATATCCTATCTTGATGCATGCCATCAGCATTGGAAATGAAGAAATTGTAAATATTTTAATTGATGCCGGAGCCATTCAGAAACAAGAAGCTTTAGGCTTTGCGCTTGAAAGAGGGATTGGTCAAATGATACGTCCACTTGTATTTCGTGGTATTGTTCCTAAACATTTTGAACCAAAAAAAGGCTTTGGCTACTATCCCCAAAGATTTTGCAGCACGCACTAAAAGGAGATAAAAAAATGAATCGAACAAATCTATGCATTCGCATGTTACAACTATTAAAGGCAAGAGGGAAAATGAACACAACACAGCTTGCAACAGAACTTGAAGTCAATCCACGTAACATTCGTGAGTTTAAAAAAGAGCTTGTACTAGCTGGATATAATGTAGAAGAAGTAAAGGGACGTTATGGAGGATACATCTTAAATGATGAATACGATCTTCCTGTCACTATTTTTAGTGACGAACAAAAGGATGCTTTGGTGCAATCCTATAAGTTTATGCGTACACAAAAAAGACTTTAAACCCCTTCCACTATATTGTGATGCGATGGATAAGATTATTTCGACAAGCAAGATTTCATCCAACGATTCCTTACACTATATGTCCAATTCTATGGAATTAGACGAAAAGATCTCCCACATGATTGATAAGACGCAACAAGCCATGAACCATGGGCTTTGCGTCCTTTTGTCGTACCAGTCTTTACAGGATGAAGCCCCTAAACAATTTGAGGTTGAACCCTATGAAATCATTCACTACCATAAGTCGTATTATTTAATTGGTTTTTCTTTATTAAGAAAAGACTATCGCATGTACCGTTTTAGTTCGCAACGTATGTTTCATGTGAAATTTCATCGAGACACTTTATTCGTGACAATCACTTTCATTTAAGCAACTACATCGGAGAACATTCTTTGATTCCTTTAGATTTAAAACTTGTGAAAGTGAGAGTCTACCATGAAAATAATGGGCTTCGCTTATTTAAAGAAAAATATTGGGGCAATAAACTACAAGCCATTAATAAACAAGAAGCGTACACAGACTTTGAATTCTATACAGACGACATGTCAAACTTGTATCAGTCCTTGTTTTCTATGAGTGATCAAATGGAGATTTTAAATCCTGATGATGTAAAAATTGCTTATTTGTCTCGTGTTCAAAAAATATTAAATGCGTATAGGGATGAAAAGAATTAAAAATTGAAGTACAATAGATATGGTGAATTTTTTATGTTACATGTATCAGATTTAATGCGTGAAATGAAATGTGACTGTTTTTGTTGGAACAGTGCCCACAATTCACTTCACCAGGAAAGTTTTTATAAAATGGATTGTCCATTTTCCGATCTATGGAGAAATTATTTAAATGCGAATGAATGTGGCTTAGGTCATTCCATGGATTCAAACGAACAATCTTTAAAATTATTAGAAGAAAACGAAGTTGTATGTTTTGCACGCTTTGAATATAAGGAGTGTCGAACAAAGATTCCTTATCTTAAAAAATTAGAGAATGGATATATGGCCGTGTATCCACATTTGAGTGCGTATCCCAAAGAAAATGAAGCATTGATCATGAAGGTCAATCAAATTATTTTGGCACATTGTGGTGTTCGTGTGGTTGAAAATCGCATTGTCTATTTAAATAAAGAATATGTTCGTCAGGATGCGTTGGATCTAAATGAACTCTTATGTATCAGCGACAAGCTATTCAATAAGCGCAACCATTTGTCTAAAACAATTGCCGAATGTATGGATGAAGTGGATGTGGATTTGGATGGTTGGATTGAAAGAACAAAAGAAATTTTAAATCGACCAAGTGTTACGCCAGTACGCACAAAACAATGTACAGCCTTAAGAAGGTGCAACTACTATTCTGTATGTTTTGATGAATCTAATGAACCAGACGACTCGATTTTATTCTTTACAACCAATCAACATAAGCTGGATGCGTATGATCGTGGTATTCGCCATATTCATGAGTTGCCATTGAATCAAATTGAAGGATTCCGTCTTCAATATGCGCAATATAAGGCTAGTAAAACGCAAAAGCCATTTATGGATCGTGCCGCTTTACAGGTGTGGATGAAACAAATCAAATATCCAATTTCGTATTTGGATTTTGAATGGGATACCTTTGCCATACCACCCTATAAGAATATGAAGCCTTTTGACGTATTGTGTTTTCAATATAGTCTTCATGTAGAAACTTCGGATGGAAATTTAACCCATTATAACTTCTTTGAATCCAAAGATTGCCGTCGTCATTTTGTCGAAAAATTGATCAAAGACCTTCCTAAAACGGGAACGATTCTTGTTTATAATATGGAGGGAGCTGAAAAGCTAAGATTGAAACAATTAGCGAGTCAATTTGAAGAATATAGGGAAGAATTAGAGTCGATTTGTTCAAGAATGGTGGATTTATCAAAACCATTTGAGGCAGGACTCTACTACAATTCAAAAATGCGTGGTCATTATTCATTGAAGAGTATATTGCCTGTATTCTCAAAAGATGTTTCTTATCATGATTTGGATATTCAAAATGGTTTAAATGCTGTGTTTGCGTATCGTACATATGATGAGAAGGACGAAAAAGAGAAAAAAGAAGTAAAAGAAGCCATTTCAACATATTGTCAGATGGATACTTATGCAGAATATGTTGTATATCATGGCTTGATCAAGGAGGTAGAAAAAGATGCCTAATATTATTACTCATACTTTATTTGCACAGGAAATCTTTGATAAGGTGGATGAAAATACGCATGATTTATTTGAACCTAGACTTCACTTATTGGAAATTGGTTCGAATGGACCTGACTTTTTATTCTTTCATGGTATGAATCCAAAAGATTTCTTTAAAAAGAGTGATTTACGTGTTTCAGGAAATATGTTTCATGCGGGTCATGTGAATGAATTTTATCAAAAAGCTTTGATTTCCATTCGCAATGAAGCGGATGAAGAAATCAAAAAAGATATGATGACTTATATTTGTGGGCATTTATGTCACTGGGCATTGGATGCGACAAGCCATCCATATGTGTTTTATCGCACAGGAACTTGCAAAGGCAAGAGTGCGTGGTATCACCATCGTTTTGAATCGTTGATGGATGCGATCATGTTGAAGGTGAAAAAAGAATGTACGATTAAAGATTTTAAATTCTATGAAATCAGTGATGCATCGAAAGAAGAAGCTCGTGCCATTGCACGTATCTATGTGCCTGCAATCCGTCAGATTCTAGCTTTGAAATCAAGCCTCATCAAATCATGGAAAGCTTGAAGGATTGGCACTTTATTGAATCCTTATTCTATGATGCTTCTGGAGATAAGCTAAAGGCACTTCAAACATTAGAGACTTTCACCAAAGCCTACAATTCATTGTCTGGATATATCGTACCGAATGAGCCAGATGATCCATATGATGTGATGAATTTATTACATACTCGTTGGGTACATCCAAGTGATGATACAATGGTTTCAACAGAAAGTTTCTTCGACTTATACGATAAAGCCCAGCTTCTTGCGATGGAGGCAATTCGCTTATTCTTAGCGGCATGTGAGAATCCTGATTTAGATGATGATTTATTAAATTTAATTAAAGATCGAAACTATAATTTGGGTACAAATGATCATAAGGAAATGATAAATTTTGATTTAATTTACGAAAAGTAACTGGAAGGGTTTACAAGTTTTGCGATTAGGCGTATTATAAGGGTGGTAAGAGAAAGAAAGTATGGCTCACCTTTCGACTCAATATCCATCTTGTGTGTATATATCCTTCCTTAAAACACATAAGAAATTACTTTATCGATCCTTTCGATGAGAGAAAGCACTTCGGTGCTTTTTTTCTTTTTCTTGACAATTTTTTTGCGTGATATAAAATAATTTAGGTTATACATACAATTTAAAAGGAGTTAATAAACATGATTAGTTCAAATGATTTAAAACCAGGTCTTACAATTTTAGTGGATGGCGAAATCTATACGGTTTTAGAAGCGTCACAAAATAAAACAGCTCGTAGTGCCATGGTTGTTAAGGCGAAAGTTCGTAATGTTCGTACTGGAAGTAATGTTGAATTGTCTTGGGGTGGTGGCGAAAAGGTTGAACCAGCTCAGATTGAAAAAAGAGAAATGCAGTATTTATATGATACAGATGAAGCTATGGTATTTATGGATAATGAAACATATGACCAGGTTGAAATTCCTATGGATCGTTTAAAATGGGAAAGAAACTTTATAGTTCCAAATTCAAACGTAAATATTTCTAGCTATGAAGGTGAAATCTTAGGTGTTATTTTACCAGATAAGGCAACATTAAAAGTTGTTGAATGCGAACAGGCGGTAAAGGGAGATACAGCAACAAGTGCTAGTAAAAATGCGGTATTAGAAACTGGATTAGAAGTAAAAGTTCCTTTATTCATCAACCAAGATGAAATGATCGTTGTCAACACAAACGACGGAAAATATTCAGGACGTGCAAAATAGGCAATCGCCTATTTTTCTTTTTTTGCGAGATAGTGTATAATGGTAAGGAATGTTTAGGAGGTACTTATGACTCAACTTTCAAGAAAACAAAAGTATCAAGAACTTAGAGATCGTTTAGATGAAGAAACAACTGCTGCTCAAGCACAGCCAGTGAAACTACAAAGATTATCGCGTGTAGATAGTGGCTCACATGCCAACAAACCATTGTATCCACATGATACAGTGCGTGTTTCGCCTACTGTAAAAGAAATGCCTACATCTCCAGTGATGGAAGATCTGCTTGGAGAAGTGAAGCAATATAATATTGATAATGGTAACCGTATCACAGATGATACACAGATCAATATTTTAAAACAGTTAGACACAACAAGTAGTGATACAATGAAGAGAAATCAACATGTGATTCCTATGGATACAGATGATGAAGATTTAGGTTCAACAATGAAGATTTCAAAACCAAGACAGACAATCACTCGTCAAGAACCTAAAGAAGAAAAAATCGTTCTTACAAGTCAGGATGTAGAGGATGTTAAAAAGCCAGTGGATGATGAATTGGATTTGATGTATCTTTCTCATGATGATTTTGATAAAACGGAAGAACAGCCTAAAAAGGATAAGAAGAAAAAGGCAAAGCGCAAAAAAGAAAAGCGTGATGAACTTGAATCTATGCCTAGCGCAAAAATGCGTATGAAAACTTCTGATTTTGAAAAGGCTAGCAGCCATAAAGAAAAGAAGAGTTCAGAAATCGTATTGAATGTCGTTTTAGCTATATTGATTTTAGCTTTGGTTGCGATCATAGGCTATTTAGTATGGACATTTAAGAATATTTAATGAGGATGGACATGAAAAAAATTAATATTGCGATTGATGGCCCTAGTGGGGTCGGTAAAAGTACGATTGCGGATATTGTTGCAGAAAAGTTAAATATGCGCCATTTAGATACAGGTGCTATGTATCGTTGTGTGGCGTATAAAACATTAAAAGATGGAGTCAATATTCAAGATGAAAAGGCAATGTCGGATTTAATGGACACAATTGATATTCATTTTGATGAAGATAACCATGTATATTTAGATGGGGAAGATGTATCTAAAGAAATTCGTATGAATAATGTATCTATGCAGGCTAGTAAAACAAGTCAGCTTGGTATTGTACGTAAAAAATTAGTGAATCTTCAACAAAAAGTATGTGCCAATAAAGGTTTTATTGTAGATGGTAGAGACATTTGTTCTGTTGTTTTACCAGATGCAGAAGTAAAGATCTTTATGAGTGCATCGAGTAAGGCTAGAGCCCAAAGAAGATATGATGAATATATTTCAAAGGGAATCGATGCTGATTATGAAACGATCTATCAGGATATTGTCGCAAGAGACTATCAGGATATGCATCGTGAAATTTCGCCTTTAGTAAAAACAGAAGATGCGATTGAAATTGATACTTCCGATTTAACAATTGATGAAGTCGTTTCAAGAGTATTAGATATAGTTGGATAATGTAGAAAGGGGACCACAATATGATTCGAGGTACTGTGGCCATCGTAGGTCGGCCAAACGTCGGAAAATCAACGATATTCAATCGATTGATTGGACAAAGAAAGAGCATTGTAGATGATACACCCGGAGTAACAAGAGATAGAATTTATGGTGAAGTGGAATGGCTGACACAAACTTTTCGCTTGATTGATACGGGTGGTATTCAAATTGAGGACCAGGCATTTGCCCAGGAAATCAATATGCAGGTAGATATTGCGATTGAAGAAGCGGATGTCATTATTTTCTTAACTTCTGCCAAAGAAGGAGTAATGACAGACGATACGATTATCGCAAGAAAGCTGCAAAAGTGTAAAAAGCCAGTTATTTTAGCTTGCAACAAAGTGGACAATCCAGAAATGCAGATGAATGTATATGAATTCTATGCGTTAGGTCTAGGAGATCCTATTGCGATTAGTGGGGCACATGGCATTGGACTTGGCGACTTGTTGGATGTCGTGATGGAAAAACTTCCAGAAAAAGATATTGCTCCATATGAAGGAATTACTTCATTCTGTTGTATTGGTCGTCCTAATGTTGGAAAATCAAGCTTGGTTAATTCCATCTTAAAAGAAGATCGTGTTATAGTATCCAATGTAGAAGGTACTACGCGTGATGCGATTGATACGCCATTCTTTGTGGATGATAAAGAATATATGATCATTGATACGGCAGGTATTCGTAAAAAAGGTAAAATCTATGAGAATATTGAAAAATATTCGATCTTACGTGCTTTAAGTGCAATTGATCGTAGTAATGTCGTGTTATTCTTGATTGATGGTGAAAAGGGTATTCGTGATCAAGATAAGCATGTGGCTGGTCTTGCGCATGATGCTGGTAAAGGTGTTATCATTGTCTACAATAAGTGGGATACAGTTGAAAAAGATGAGAAGACCATGTCAAAGATTGAAAAGGAAATTCGTGCTCAATTCTTGTATTTGAATTATGCACCAATTGCGTTTACTTCTGCACTTACAGGAAGTAAAGTGAATCAATTGATTCCTTTGATTGATCAAGTGCATGATGCATGTACATTGCGTATTCCAACCAATGTATTAAATGATGTTATTTTGGATGCACAGATGATGAATCCGGCAAAACCTCACTTGGGAAAACAATTAAAGATTTATTATGCGAGCCAAGTTGCGGTTGAGCACCGACAATTGTCTTATTTGTCAATGATCCAGAATTATTGCATTTTAGTTATGCTCGTTATATTGAAAATAAATTAAGAGAAGCATTTGGCTTTACGGGAACTCCAATTAAGATTTTGGCTCGTAAACGTTCATAGTAAGGAGTTAAATATGCGTACAGTTGTGATTGGTAGTGGAAGCTGGGGAACAGCTTTAGCTCAAGTATTACAAGATAATCATCAAGAAGTTTTAGTGTATGGTGTTGCAGAAGCTGAAGTTAATGATATTAATGAAAATCATAAAAACTCAAAGTATTTTGGAGATGTTGAATTAAATCCAGAATTAAAGGCAACAACAGATATTCAATGTGTCAAAGGAGCCGATATTGTATTGTTGGCAGTACCAACAATCGCAATTGATCCAATTTGTCACCAAATCAATGATTTATTAGATAAAAAGACAATTATCATCAATGTTTCTAAGGGATTCCACCCAGAAACAAATGAAAGAATGTCTGAAGTTATTCGTCGTTGTATTGATGAAGATAAATTAAGTTCAGTCGTAAGTTTAATTGGTCCAAGTCATGCCGAAGAAGTTGTCATTCGTTTATTAACTACAATTGATGCGATCAGTTTAAACAACGAGGATGCCATAACCGTTCAAAACTTATTCTCAAATCAATACCTACGTATTTATACAGGAAATGATGAGATTGGTTCTGAACTTGGTGTAGCCATTAAAAACGTTATGGCTATCGCATCCGGTATCTTATCTGGTTTAGGCTATCAAGATAATACGCGTGCAGCTTTGATTACGCGTGGTTTACAGGAAATGATTCGTTATGGTGTTCATTTTGGTGGGCAACAAAAAACATTCATGGGTCTAACTGGAATTGGAGACTTGATTGTAACTTGTACGAGTGTACATTCTCGTAACTTTGAAGCGGGTTACCAAATTGGAAAAGAGAATTCGGTTGAAAACTTCTTTAAGAACAACACAAAAACGGTAGAAGGTGTTCGTACCGCAAAAATCGTTCATCGTGTTGCGAAAGAAAATGGTATTGATATGCCAATTTGTGAAGAAGTTTACCAGATTTTATTCAATGGAAAACTTCCAAATGATTGTGCACAAGATTTAATGATTAGAGATTTAAAGAAGGAATTTTAATATGGGAAAGTATGTAAATAAAGAGTCTTTAACACAGGCTTTATCAATCAATTTAAATTTGTCTAAAAAAGACGCAGCGTTTGCGGTAGACTTAATTTTTAATGAAATGAGTGATGCCTTGGCAAGTGATGGTCATGTAGATATCACAGCTTTTGGTAAGTTTGAAATTTTTGATCGTAAATCAAGAATGGGAATCAATCCTGTCACAAAAGAAAGAATGATGATTCCGGCTACAAAACTTCCAAAGTTTCGTCCAAGTCAGACTTTAAAGAATAAGTGCAACAAATAGGTCATATGACCTATTTTTGTCTTTAGAAAGGATGGATCATGAGCTTATTTATTGTGATATTAGGCTTTACATTAGCTATTTCAAGTAAGTGGGCCTATTCTTATTTTGGTTTATCAAGTTTTGAACAAATTATATACCACATTAAAGTTCCTTTGGAAGGTACCAATACGCAATTTATTTTTGGATGGATGAAAAAATGTTTACTTCCTGGTTTTATTTTTGGCCTCATTTTTAGTTGGATTCCTATAAATATAGCCAAACTTATTCTTTTACTTTGTTGTATATATGGTCTTTGTCAAATTCATTTCTTTTCATATGTTTTTAACCAATTTAAGAAGACGGATTTCTTTGATAAATACTACGTTGAATCTGAAGTTATTTCACCTGAAAAGAAGATGAATTTTATTCATATCTATCTAGAATCGATGGAAACAACATATGCCACAAAAGAAGATGGAGGCAATGCAGATGAAAATTTATTGCCTTATCTGACTCAGCTTACAAAAAACTCCGTTTCTTTTTCACAAAATGAGAAAATTGGTGGAGCTAGAGTCTTAACTGGAACGGGTTGGACAACGGGAGGTATTGTTGCGAGTACGTCGGGTCTTCCTTTAATTTTTAGTTTAAAACATAAATTTTGTAAGGACAAAGTTCCATTTATGCCTAATGTAAATACCCTTGGAGATATTCTAGAAAATGATGGATATCATCGTGTCTTTATGATTGGCTCGGATGCGACATTTGGTGGAAGAAGAAGCTATTTTGATCAACATGGTCATTATGATATTCAAGATACAGTTTCTTTAAAGGAAGAAGGGGTTCTAGATAAGGATTATCATGAATTCTGGGGGTTTGAGGATGATAAATTATTTGAATTTGCGAAAGAGAAAATCTTAAGTTTATCAAAATCATCCAAACCATTCGACTTTGAAATGTTGACGGTAGATACACATCATCCCTATGGGTATCAATCAAAAAATTGTAAGAATGTATTCAAAGAATCCTTATCGAATTCGATTTATCATACAGATGAAAATCTAAAAGATTTTATGGAATGGTTAAAGAAACAAGATTTCTATAAAGATACTGTTATAGTCATTCAGGGTGATCATACAAGTATGGCAGCTGAATATATTCATGATACATATTCCTCAAATTATGATCGTCGAGTGTGGAATGCGTTTATTCATTCTAGAGTGGAACCTAAAAAAGAAAAAAATCGTGACTTTACGACCATGGATTTTTATCCTACAATATTAGCAGCTTTAGGATACAAGATTAAAGGCGATAAGCTTGGTTTAGGGACCAATCTATTTGGTGATAAACCAACACTTACAGAAGAGATCGATGCAAATCGAGTTGATAAAGAGATAAAAAGAAATTCAACTTTCTATAGGAGGCTCATGTGAGAAAAAGATTACGCAGTTTCATTATTATATTAGTTGTGGCGTTCATCGTTTTTTCGATGATGGTCACGACCTTCATGCAGATGCTTCGATTCTAACATTCCTTAGTGGAATGTTTTTCATTTTAAAGTAAAATGTAAATAGATGAATCGAGGTTTTAATTATGACAAAAAAACAAAAAATCAAATTTATAGCGTTATTAACGACAACGGCTTCTTTAGCTGTAGGATCTTACTTCTTTAAAAAGAAAATAGAGAAGATGAAAGAGGATGGTACATTTAATACAATGGTCTTTAAAAAGCGTTTAAATCAATATTTAAAGGCAGCTAAAAAAGATGAATTAACTTTAGAAATCATTGATGGCTTACTAGCTGAATTGGATAAGATGAATGATTTCAAGGCAACTCACGAAGGTTTTGAATTGAATCTAGATACAGATAAGTATATGGAACTACAAGATTATCTTGATGCCTACTATTCTCGATTGGCAAGTTCAAATCATTTTAAACAAGCGGATACAAATGAAGATAATACGCAAGTACGTTTAAGAAAGTGTTTGAACACACAAAAATACATTTTAGATAATTTCTAGAGAAAGTCTCAAATCTATCTTGAATTTATATAATAAATACGTATGATATCCTTATAAGGATGTGATACGCATGGATTTAATACACAAGAAAAAAGAAAATCGGGCTCAGATCTTTCAGAGCTTTGATTCTTTAAAAGGCTTTAAAGAAATGATTCAAGAATGTGAAGTAGAAATTGTCAGTCCAAGAATTTTATCGCAGGATGATTATGAAAACTTAGACGAAAGAGTCCACCAGATTCAAAAAGGTATGATGGTCACGATTGAGTATTATGATCGTATCCATTATAAAAGAATCACAGGCGTAGTTTCTAAAATCAATCTGGATACGCAAATACTTCAAATCGTAAAAACAAAGATCAACCTGAAACAAATTAGCTACATACAATTAGAGGAGTGAAAACTCCTCTAATATGCGTTGTGGCCACCAATCAATGTATTACGTTTTTTAGCGGTCGCAAAGTCTAAGGCATTCATCCCTTTTAAGATGGCATTCTTACCATAGCGATGCTTGATTTGAACTAATGTTTCCTGTAGCTTTTTTTCTCGTTCTACTTTTTCTACGTCTGTAAATAAATCATAATTCTCATAATAATATTCATCTTTCACATCTTGAAAACCAATCGCAATCTTTCGAATGGGATAGTTTGGATTCACAATGCGAATATAGAGTTGTTTGAATTCTTCTAATAAGATGGAATAGGAGTTTGTACAGTTGGTAATCTTGCAGGATCCGCAGCTTGGTTTGATACAATCTTTGGAGTAGCCAATCATAAGAGAAATTTGTTTAGTCACTAAATGTTTCTCGGTTAATGTCAATACATTTTGATCCACCATTTCTTTCATAACCACAAAGGCATTTTGGTAGGAATAATCCTCAAAAAGAATTTGGGAATTGGATATAGAATGTTGTTTCGATTTATAATTTTTAATGTCTTGAATGGTTGTAGGCTCTTTGCCCCAAGCATGGTCAATGATATATTCGGCATTCACACCAAATTCTTTATATAATATTTCAATAGGAAATTGACACAAGTCGTACATGTCATAGATACCTAATTTGTGTAATCTTCTTTCCGTTCCATTTCCAAGCATCCAAAAATCTGTTAATGGAACATGATGCCATAATGTTTGGCGATATAAGTCTTCATTTAAATAGGCCATGCGATCGGCATTGTGTTTGGCGGATATATCCATCGCAATCTTAGCTAGATACAAATTGGTTCCAATCCCTACGGTAGCTGTAAGACCGGTTTTTTCATAGATACGGTCTAACATTTTTTTTGCCAATTCTTTAGCGTTGACTTGATAGAGATTTAAATAGCTTGTGACATCCAAAAAGGATTCGTCAATGGAATAGACATGAATATCTTCTTTGGCAATAAATTCCAAGAAGACTTTATAAACTTTGCAGCTATATTCCATATACAAGTGCATTCTAGGTGGAGCAATCATATATTCGATTTTTGGATCAATTTCAAAAATACGACCACGACTCGATACGCCTAATTTCTTAATGGCTGGTGTTGCAGCTAGAGTAATCGCACCACCACCTCGTGTAGGATCAGCCACTACAAGATTGACTTTGAATGGATCAAGGCCGAGTTCAACACATTCAACGGATGCATAAAAGGATTTTAAATCAATACATAAATATGTTTTTTGCATAAATACCTCCACACCCCATATCGTTCGTATGAAATCATAGTTAAAAATAAATAAAAATTCAAGATAGATTTGAGACTTTCTTAAAATATTAATAAATTTTGACTGGCATTTTATTTATTTTTTGATACTATATAGATAAAGGTGGTGTAACTATGCAGTTAAGACAATTATTACTACAATATGAAATCGAAAATAACATTAAACATGATGAGGCGGCTAAAAGAATAGGAATTGGTCGTGCTACATATTTTCGTTGGTTAAAGGGTGAAAGCACACATTTAAAGGCTAATACATTAAAGAAACTATCCGATATGCTGGATTGTGATGTTAAAAGTATTTTGGATGAAGAAGAAAGAATCAAACCCATTGTTGGTAGTGTAAAAGCTGGATATGATGGTTTTCCAATGGAAGATATTGAGGGGTATATTGAGTTAAATCGACATGATGGTAAAAAAGGCGATTACTTTTTGCGTGTGCGAGGTGATTCTATGGTCAACGCTCATATCTATGAGGGGGATCTTGTCTTTGTGAAACAGACAAATGAAGTGGAATCTGGAAGTATTGCGATTGTACTTGTGGGTGAGGAAGCAACATTAAAGCGTGTTTTATATAAAAAGGGTTTAATGATTTTAGAAGCCGCAAATCCTAAGATTGACACAAAAGTTTTTACGCCTGAAGAAGTGGAAGAACTTCCGGTAAAGATTATTGGGAAAGTCTTATATGCTCGTAGAGACTTTGATTGAGGGAGTAATTGAATGAAGATTTGGATTACTAGACATGGCCAGACAGCTTTAAATAAACAAAAATTAATGCAGGGACTTACAGATGAACCTTTAAATGAGACAGGAATTCAACAAGCGAAAGAGGCCAGAAAAAAGATTGGAGATATTCATTTTGATGCGGTATATGCAAGTCCTTTACAAAGAGCGATTCAGACTGCGTCGATTATTGGCAATGTAGATCAAAAGGATGTAAAGATTGATTCTCGTATTATCGAAGTGGATTTTGGGGATTACGAGCTTCGTAACTACTTTAAATTAGGATTAAAAATGACTTCCTATTGGGCATTTCCTGAACTATTGCCAAATCCTAAGTCGGTTGAATCTGTCAAAAGTATGGTCAAACGAAGTCAATCCTTTTTAAAGGAATTGGAAAAGAAGAATTATGAGAATGTATTGATCGTATGTCATGGTGGTATCATTCGTTCTTTATGTGGCTATCTAGAAAATCGTAAAAATGGTATTAAGTGGAGACCAAAGCCAAACAATTGTGAGATTCGTGTTTATGAATCCAATCATGGTAAGCATACATTTATTAAAACATATAAGTAAGGGATGTATATAGAAATATTTCCTGTTACTAGCCATGTTAAGAGCGTGGTTCTGTTGACTAAAGTACACAAGTAAAAGTGTGAAAAAGGCTTGAAATAAGGGCTTTTCAGAATTTTCAGCATTGCAATGCAGGAGGACTTTGATAAGTTTTGATGAATAAATTGTAAATTTTGGAAATGTATTGCTGCTGTACTCACATATAGGTATAACAAGATTAAGAAAGTATCTGAAAGGCGGTGCTTTATATGGCAACAAAATCAGCGAATCTCTATGCTCGCATTGAGCCGGAAGTGAAAGAACAGGCAGAAAGCATTTTATCAGCACTGGGCATCCCTGCTTCCGATGCTATCAATGTGTTTTATAAACAGATTATTCTTCAGAGAGGTCTTCCGTTTGATGTGAAAATTCCATCATCTCGTCCTGTAGATATGTCCTCTTTATCAGAAACAGAACTGAGTGCAGAACTTGAGAAAGGATATGCGGATATCAAAGCGGGAAGAACAAGAGAAGCGAATGCAGCTTTTGCAGATATTCGTAAAGATTACAATCTGTGATTTACTGTTGAAGTCAGAACGCTCGTGACTTTAGTCATGGGATGAATTAGATGTAATGTGTGTACATGTTGTATTGCATAAATCAAAATCACTGTGGTAATACAAATTTCAATTGAGAAGAGTCCATCACAGTGATCCCAACCATATCAGGTGTGGTAGTTCATGAAGCAGCTGAAAGAAAAAGGAGAACGAAGGACGAAGTATGATACTTGAAACAGAAAGATTAATTCTGCGCCGCTGGGAAGAAAGTGATGCAGAGGATTTGTATAAATATGCAAGTAATCCAGATGTGGACCGATTGCTGGATGGCCGCCACATCAGAGTTTAGATGAAAGCAAAGATGTAATTAAAAATGTCTTAAATGGCAAAGAGGCGTATGCAATCTGCCTAAAAGAAGATGGAAAGGTTATTGGCGCTATTGAACTGAAACTAAATGGTCATACCGATATAACCGAAAAAGACGATGAATGCGAACTTGGTTACTGGATTGGAAAACCTTTCTGGGGGCAAGGGCTGATGCCGGAAGCCGCACATGAGCTTCTTCGTCACGCCTTCGAAGATATCGGTATGAGCAAAGTTTGGTGCGGATATTATGAAGGCAACATCAAATCGAAGCGTGTTCAAGAAAAGGTCGGTTTTAAGTATCAGTGGACGAGTGAAGACATTGATGTCCCTTTGATGCATGAGAAACGGACCTGCCATGTCAATGCATTGACGAAGGAAGAATGGTTAAAGAAGAGATAGCTGCCAATTTGTACTTCTTAATCTTTGTAAATGACAAGAATTGCTAAATTTTGAAAAGCAGCATTGAATCATAAATACCCTCCGGGCCATTAAAGCTTGGAGGGTTTCGTGCAGTTATGCAATATTTTTAATAAATGATCGCATCATCAGCTGTGAATCCATCAAGTGAGTTTTCTTTCACCTGAATGCAAATATAAGTGATACTTGAATCACTTGCAGCAAAGAATTGACGTTTTGCTGTAGGCTGATTTTTAACCAGTCACCAGCAGTAATTTCGATAGTATCCCTATCAATGATAGCCGTTCCTTTTCCGGCAATAACTCCATAGATTTCTTCATTATTTTTATGAGAATGAACAAAAGGAACGCTTGCACCAGCAGGTAGAGAATTAATACTTACTTCAGCTCCCGTTAAAGAAAGTGTTTCATGAAGTTCTGCACGACCTTCATTACCAACATTGGTTTTTGTGTAGTTTGACATTTTAATTACCTCCATTACTATTCGCAACCTTGTTGCTTGATTATAGTATAATCATTTACGCACTCAAAAAATAGTACGCACCTTTTTGTTACTGTGCACAATAAAATGAATGTGCCATAATGTATATGAAATGAGGTGACTGCACATGAAGACAAAAGAAGAGCTTCCAGCATGTCCTGTAGCAACGGCAGTATCCTTGATAGGTGGTAAATGGAAGTTATTGATAATAAGAAACTTAAGAATGCGTCCATGGAGATTCAATGAACTTCAGAGAGATTTAGAAGGAATTTCTCAAAAAGTACTAACTGATAGTCTGAGACAAATGATAGATGATGGTCTTGTGTATAGAAATGATTATCATGAGAATCCACCAAAAGTTTATTATGGACTTACAGACCTTGGAAAAGAAATGATGCCGATCATTGATGCATTGGCAGACTTCGGTAATTATTATAAGACGATTGTTGATTAAATATAGGACTCTTTATCGCGGGATTAGTTATAGTGGTGATGCAGATACCGTTGTAGGCGGTCCAAAATGCCATTCTGTTCCGAGGCATGGGATGCGATTTTACGCTATATTTATACCGGATTACAACGTGGTTCCATTATGAAAGGCTGGATGAAAAAGGAAAATGAAATGATTACCTACTGGTCGGATGGAACAAGATCTGTCATTTCAAGATTGAAAGAATTGATTATGATCAGAAATAATAGAACAGTATTAATAGAAATGGAGTAAAAAACATATGTTGGCATATACGTATTTGGAAAAAGGAAAATTTGAATTGATAGATAAACCAAAACCGATACTTCTTCATGAAAGGGATGCGATTGTAAAAGTAACACTTGCGAGCATTTGTTCAAGTGATCTGCATATTAAACATGGTAGTGTTCCTCGTGCAGTACCTGGTATTACCGTTGGTCATGAAATGGTTGGTATTGTAGAAGAAGTAGGAAGTAAAGTGACTCATGTAAAGCCTGGAGATCGTGTAACGGTGAATGTAGAAACTTTTTGTGGAGAATGTTTTTTCTGCCAAAACGGCTATGTAAACAACTGTACTGACGATAATGGAGGATGGGCTCTTGGATGTCGAATTGATGGAGGACAGGCAGAATATGTGCGTGTTCCTTTTGCAGATCAAGGATTGAATAAAATTCCTGAACAAGTTAGTGATCGACAGGCTTTGTTTGTAGGGGATGTGTTAGCTACAGGATATTGGGCAACTCGTATTTCTGAAATCAAAGAAGACGATACTGTGTTGATTATTGGTGCAGGTCCTACAGGTATTTGTACTTTATTGTGTGTGATGCTTCAAAAGCCAAAAAGAATAATCATGTGTGAAAAAGATGAATATCGTATTGAATTTATCCATGAGCATTATCCAGAAGTTTTAACAGTAACTCCAGAAGAGTGCAAAGACTTTGTACTAGAAAATAGTGATCATGGTGGAGCGGATGTTGTTCTTGAAGTTGCGGGTGTACCCTCTACTTTTCAGCTTGCATGGCAATGTGCAAGACCAAATGCGATTGTGACAATCGTAGCTTTATATGATGAACCACAAATCTTGCCACTTCCAGATATGTATGGAAAAAACTTGATCTTCAAAACAGGTGGTGTTGATGGTTGTGATTGTGAAAAGACTTTACAATTAATTGCACAAGGTAAGATCAATACAGAACCTTTGATTACACATACGTATCCTCTTAGTAAAATTGCCCAAGGGTATGATTTATTTGAAAATAAAAGAGATGGTGTAATTAAAGTGGCAATAGAGTGCTGATTTCAACTACAGAAAAAGGAATCCGATAATCATGTATTTCAACATGGTTTCAGGATTTCTTTTTTTGACATTTTTTAGCTGAATTAACTAATATAATAAGACATGTTTGTGAAAATTTATACCATATATTACAATAACAACATTAATTGCTTGCGAACGCAAGCAATTAATATGTATAATAAAGAAAAGGAGTGATACTATGGCAAATACAACTGCTGTTTATGCTAGAATAGATACCAAACTTAAAGATAATGCCGAGAGCATTCTTTCTCAGCTTGGCATTTCTCCATCCAGTGCAATTCAGATGCTTTATAGCCAAATCGTACTGAAAAGAGGTATCCCATTTGATTTGAAGCTTTCTTCTTCTGAACCATTAGCTGTTGGTGCAATGACAAAAAAACAGTTAGACAAAGAGCTTCAAAAGGGAGTTGATTCCATCAATACCGGAAATGTGTATTCTGCAGATGAAGTAGATACAATACTCGCAAAAGAATTTGGAATATGATGAATAACTATAAAGTCAGCTATTCTGGAGAGGCACTTTCCGATTTACGTGAAATTTATTCTTATATTACGTATGAACTTCTTGTTCCTAAAACTGCTGCCGCTCAAATAAAGCGTATTCGAGAAAAAATCCGTTCATTAGATTTTATGCCAGCTTGTCATGAGCTAGTTGAATGGGAGCCTTGGCAATCAATGAATATGCATCAGCTGCCTATAGATAATTATATTGCATATTATCTTGTTGATGACAAGACAAAGATAGTTATAATAACTCGAATATTCTATGGCGGCCGTGACATTAAAGGAATTATTAATTCAAATATATAAACAGAAATGGAACTTTTAACTAGGAGTTCCATTTTTAGTGTGTATTAAAATAGGTTTATTTGATAAAATAAAGACACAATGAATTACTAGGAGACAATTACGATGAATAAACAATATAATTATACAAATATCATAAAGGAAACTTTAATCTTAACTGTTGCGGTTGGAATTATTGGGGCAGCCGTCTATTTTTTTCTTGTGCCCAGTCATACTTCAGTAAGTAGTATTTCTGGGTTGGGTATTATACTATCTAATTTTATACCTCTACCATTATCAGTCATCACCATGATTTTAAATGTCGTTTTATTGATTATTGGATTTTTGACTTGTGGTAAAGAATTTGGCGTAAAAACAGTATATACAAGTATTATGCTTCCTGTTTTTATTGCATTTTTTGAAATTATTTTTCCAAATTTTGTATCTTTCACAAACAGTCAAGAACTCGATGTATTGTGCTACATTCTTGTAGTGAGCGTGGGACTGAGTATTTTATTTAATCGAAATGCTTCATCAGGTGGTCTTGATATTGTCGCAAAAATTATGAATAAATATCTGCATATGGAACTAGGAAAAGCGATGTCCTTATCGGGTATGTGTGTGGCCTTATCCGCAGCTCTTGTTTATGATAAGAAAACAGTTGTATTAAGTATTTTAGGCACTTATTTTAATGGCATTGTTCTCGATCATTTTATCTTTGATCATAATATTAAACGAAGGGTTTGTATCATCACTCCGAAAGAAAAAAGAACTTCGCGAATATATCATTCATGAACTACATAGTGGGGCAACCGTGTATGAAGCTTATGGTGCATACAATATGGAAAAGCGTAATGAAATCATCACAATCGTAGATAAAGCGGAATATCAAAAGTTGATGAAATTCATCAATACACTGGATCCAAAAGCATTTATCACTGTATATAATGTATCGGATATGCGATATCAACCAAAGATTTGAGTAAGGCAAGACCTTACTTTTTTTTTCCTTTATTATGACCTATTTGGACAATACATTTGATTCTAAATGGCTAAATGATTAATATGAAGATAAGGAGATAGGGTATGGATAAAAGGGTATTTGGAAATTGTGTAATCACAGTTTTAATTTGGCTGTGTAATCGCTTGGCTTATTATTACTTATCTAAAAATACAAGTCTAATTGTGAGTGGCATTAGCTAATTATTGGCTGCTTAATAATGTGGAGGTTCAACCATGAATATCGATGAATACATAAGGTTTGAAGTTTTGAATAAAAAATTTACCATTCCACCCGATACATATTCTTATAGTGATGTAGTTCGTGTTTCTGTCTTAAATGAAAAGGCTAAGTATAAAGAAAAGGGTATTCCATTTACGGCTATACTTCCTTCAGGACCATTACCATCTGGGATTCTACAAGATCCATATCTATTTGTTGGAGTAAAGGTTGTATAAAAGATGAAACTATTTTGGCCATATATGTTTCTAAAGAAAAGACGATGGTCAATACGAATCAATATATTAAAGATCGCAAGGTTGCAGAAATGATAAAAGAGGTGATGAAAAAGAAGCTGAATCGATTTTAAGGGAAATAAAAAAAAGAATCGGTTAAGATTCTTTCTTCTTGTATTCAGATATAATTAATCCGGATAAAGTAAGTATGGTTCCAAGAACAATACATGGCGTAATCTTTTCATGTAGGATAATTACTGAAAAGATAATTGTGGCAATGGGGTTTAAATATACATATTGATTGGTTCTAACACTTCCTAATATGGAACAAGAATAGTTCCAAATCACAAAACATCCTGCACAAGCTACTACACCTAAGAAAAGTAGATTTAATAGATTGAGTGGGATTAGAATCTCATCCATGGATACATCAAATCCTAATATTGGAAGGCTGATTGTCATAAAGAAAAGTCCCCACGCAAAGATTCGTTTCGTATTTTGAATGGAAGTATGTCCTAATTCATTGACTTTCTTTAATACAACACTATAAATAGCCCACATGATGGCTGCCAAAATGGTAAGAATATCTCCTTTTGGAGATAGGTGCATTTGTTGGCCATTGAAGCTAATGAAGAAGATTCCAATAAAGGCTACAATAAATCCAATCGCAAAGTTGATCTTAAAGGGTTCATCTTTAAAACATAAATAAGCGAGTATCGAAGTAAAAAATGGAGCTATAGATATAATGACACCTACATTTGTGGCATAAGCGTAGACTAGAGCTGTACTTTCTAAAAAGTAATAGAGGAAAACACCGGTTAATCCGCTAAGGATGTACCAAATTTCGTCTTTTCTATTTTCTAATTTTAATATTTTAGGACTTAAGATGCATAAGCTAAAAAGCCAATCAAAAAGCGTATAAATAACAGTTCAATGGGTGTGAAACTATCTAAAAGAATCTTACTCGATACAAAGGTAGAACCCCAAATCATAATGCACACAAAGGCTAAAATATGTCCGATCATTGTTTTATTTTTCATGCCAAATAATTATAACAAGAAAGTGAAGGGAAGTGTAAAAAAATGAAGAAATTAGATCCTGTTGTCATTATTGTCGATGTGTTATTACTTATTGGATGTGGATGCATGTTCTTATATGGAAAGATGGCAGCCCATTCCTTGTTTATTGTTGGTCTTGTTTTGATTGCACTTTTAGTCATTTATCTTTATGTCACAAACTATAAAGATAATCATTATGGAGGTAAATTCCATAAAGACTTTTAGGCGGTAGAAATACCGCTTTTAGTGTGCTATAGTTGATTTAAAGAAGGTGATTTTATGGGCGGATTGTGTGTATTACTATTGATGATGTTTTGCGTAGGATGGATCTTATGCGTCTTCTTTCTTTCAATGTTGATTCCACTTTTGATCATCTACAATGGAATTGTTGGCATTGTATGTTTCATTCTATATTTTGTACTACGCAAGAAATCTGTCTTCACTAAATATGCAGAGGGCTATAAACATGTATTATCATCCATATTAAAATATGGCTTGATTGTATATGGAAGTATTTCATTAGTATTTAGTATCATTTTAGCTATTTTAAACTTTTGTTAGGAGAGAATATGACAATATTAGGCGTAGATTTAGGAACAACCAACAGTTTAGCGGTTGTCTATAAAGAAGGAAAACCCGTATTGATTCCTAATGCGTATGGTGAATATGTAACTCCAAGTGCTGTCAGTATCTTGGATGGTAAGATTGTTGTTGGAAAATTGGCCAAGGAAAGATTAATTACGCATCCAGAATGTAGTGCATCTTTGTTTAAGCGAAATATGGGTTCAGATGTTACTTATACATTAGATAAGAAAGAGTATGATTCAGCTACACTTTCTTCTTTTGTCGTGAAACAATTGATTGAAGATGCGCAAAATTATTTACATGAATCTATCGATGAAGTTGTGATCAGTGTTCCGGCTTATTTTAATGCACGTCAAAGACAAGATACGAAACGTATTGGAGAATTATTAAATGTAAAAGTAGAAAGGTTGATCAACGAGCCAAGTGCTGCGGCCATCGCATGTCATATGGACGATGAATATGAAACCTTCGTTGTTTTTGATTTTGGTGGAGGAACATTAGATGTATCCGTTGTTGACTGTTTTGAAAATGTGATTAGTATCAATGCGATTAGTGGAAACAATCATTTGGGTGGTACAGATTTTGATCGAGCTATGGCCGAATACTTTTGTTTAAAAAATGGGTTAAACTTTAATGTTTTGGATTTATCATTCCAACAAAGTATTATACGTGCTTGCGAACAAGCTAAAATCAGGTTGAGTGCACAACGTGTGGTTGAAGTATCTTTAGTTCATTTAAATAAGAATTATAATTGTATATTTGACGAAAATGTATTATTTAATACTACACATTCTTTACTAGAATCTTGCAAGAACGTGATTGGTAAAGCCGTAAAAGACAGTGGTTTTTCAGCTAGTGAGCTTGATAGTTTGATTCTTGTAGGAGGCTCAAGCAAAATGCCGGTACTTCAACATTATTTATCAGACGCTTTAAATATTCCTGTATTAAAAGAAGAAAATATGGATTCTTTAGTTGCATTTGGACTTGGAAAATATATTGGCATTAAACAAAGGGATGAAAATATTAAAGATGTAGTTCTGACGGATATTTGTCCTTTCTCACTAAGTACTTCTACGTATAATGAACAAAATCCAGACTTAGAATTATCAACCGTGCTTATTCCTAAGAATTCAGTTTTACCAACAAGTAAAAAGATGACTTTGCGTACAGTGCATAAAGGGCAAACTAAAGTCAATATTAGTGTGTTTCAAGGACAGGCTATGTATGCAAAAGAAAACTTATTTTTAGGTCAAGCTTTTATTCATGTTCCTAGAAATATGCATGATTATGAATCTTTTGATTTGATCTATTCGTATGACATTAATTCCATGTTGTATGTAGAAGCCATTGTACATTCTACCAAGGAACATTATATTTTTAGAGTATCAAAAGGGGATGTGTTAGAAAAAGTAGATGCATCTATTCGTTTGGATTCCATCAAAGAAGTGTCTTTAGCTTTATATCAAAATAATGAAGTGGATGTTCTGCTTGCTCGTATTGAAAGAATCTATCAAGAAGTGGATGAGGAAACACAAGATTATTTAATGCGTCTTCATGCAGACTTTACGAAAGATATGCAAACTTTGATCAACAATATCCAAAAAAGAAAACGTCTTATAAATCAAGTGTCTTCAATCTTAGATCAGATTGAAGCCTGCCAAGATGTAGATCAATTGGATATCTTTAATCAAGAAGAGGATGAAGAAGGAGAATATTTGGCATGAATGCGTGGGAAATATTAGGGATTGAGCCTACAAAGGATAAAAAAGAAATAAAAAAAAGCTTATGCGAGACTTTTAAAACAGTATCATCCTGAAGAGAATCCGGAAGAATTCAAACAAATTCAGGCTGCTTATCAACAGTGTCTACATCCAGATCAAGAAATAGAGTCTGTTTCATTTGAACAAAATAAACAAGATATTCAAACACAATCCATTACGACTAAAGAGGATACAATCATTCCTCCACCCATTCCTAAAGTAGAAACATTGTTTGTGAAGAATGAAAAGGATATAGTTGTTTACCAGGATATATTAAATTCGATTGAAAAAAATTTGCCTAAAAAGATTGGGCCTAAAGAGATCGTACAAGTTTTTACAGACCCAAAAATCATGCCGTATTTAGAGGATGAATTGTTCTGTAGAAGATTAGAAGACATCTTTTTATCTCGTAAATTAAAATATATTAAGAATTTTAGAGATCCTATTTATATGTATTTAGGAAAGTATGACATGTCAAAATTATCCAATGCGATGGATTATTCAAATGTCCCATTATATAAAAGGCCAGCCTTTGCAGCTTTTATTGTGATTAGTGTCATTCTTTTAGAGGTGATATTGGGCATTGTTTAATAATCGCAAGAAATAAACAAGAATCTTTATTTCTATATCATGTATGATATGATCAACTCTAAAAGGCTAGCAATAGCCTTTTTATTTATGCTTTTGGCTTTAGCCAGTTGAGTACGAAGTACGAAACAACAAAACCACCTGCTATGCGGGTGGTATCAAATAAAGTTATACAAAATAATCACCATTCTTTCTATAATGAAGGTGTTCAAGC
>ENA-OQAN01000145-OQAN01000145.1-human-gut-metagenome-genome-assembly--contig:-NODE-145-length-38776-cov-1.878030_pt1 | contig 38776 bp, 49 predicted proteins | sample MGYA00242735_ERZ504527 | MGnify/ENA primary metagenome ERZ504527 (study PRJEB26092, sample SAMD00036230) | human gut metagenome | host: Homo sapiens | study: EMG produced TPA metagenomics assembly of... | reverse complement strand
CGGATGAATCCTTCGTGAGTTGCTGGCGTTAACTTGATTCCAGGTTACGCAGACTGTCTTATAGCTGTTGTTCTGGTTGATTTTTTCGATACTCAAGGCTGCATCAGAATTTCCTTCCCAGCGGCGGCAAAGGTAGAGTACCTCATAGATGCGTCCGATGCGGTATTGACGGGAGAAAGCCAGTCCCAGTGCGTAGTCTTCTCCGTAACTGGTGTTGGGCACACGGATGTCACGCAGCAGTGGTGTATAGAAGGCCCGGGGTGCTCCCAGTCCATTGATGCGCAGAGCATTGTTCGCTCCGTTCTCGTCCGTCCATTCCCGGTGGTCGATGATACCCGGAGGAAGTGTGTTCAGACTGAAATTCAGTCATGCGGTATGTTCCGATAACCATGGCACATTGCTCTTCGTGAAACTTGTTGACAATGGTCTGCAGGGTAGCAGGACTGCTGTAAAGGTCGTCGCTGTCAAGCTGAACCGCAAAGCGTCCGCAGTCCGGATGATGCACACCCAGGTTCCAGCATCCGCCGATTCCCAGATCTGTTCGCTCGGGAATAAGATGAATGACTTGGGGATGGGAAGCATAGCGCTGGATGATTTCAGTGGTTCCGTCGTCAGAATGATTGTCGATGACAATCAGATTGAACGGAAAATCTGTCTGCTGTTCCAGTACGGAACGGATGGCATCTTCGATGGTCCGTACCCGGTTGCGTACAGAGATGATGACAGATGCTTCGTAACGGAAGTCTCCGGCCGTACAGTCTATCCGGCGTTTATCCGGAGACAGCCAGGCATGAATATCCTTGAGGTAGCAGGTGAAAGCTGCTTCGCGTTCCAGCTGGACTTGCCGGTTGCGCGGATCCACATAGTCGAACTGCTTCTCACCTGAAAGCCGGGTATCCTCTTCTGTTTCGGCATAAAGGTATTCACGGATATGGATCAGTTCTGTCTCTTTTGTCAGAGCCAGCCGCAGAGCGTAGAGTCCGGAATAGAGATAGGCAGGCTGACAGGCAATGCAGTCAGCAGCTTTTTTGAAGTGTTCGGAGCGGAACATCAGCAGGGGACCGAAGTCGAAGTCATCGCGTACGCTGCCTGTCTGATAATCGATGACGGGATGATTTGTGCGTTTGCCTGCGATCCATTGGTAGCGGTCGGCATAAGCCATACCACAGGAAAGAGCCTGCAGGTAGTCACAGAATCGTTCCAGTGCCATGTATCCAAGTTCAACTCCTTGTTCCTTGGTCAATAATAAAATATAAGGTGTCTGGGTATGGGAGGCTATCTGAAGCATAGCGTCTGTGCCGGCGGGTGATTCTACGGACAGTTGCTGACAGCGGGCATAGTTTCCCTGGAGGGTTGCCGGAGTTTTTACCAGCAGATATATCTGGTGGATGCAGGGATGATCCAGTAAGGCTGCCAGTGTTTCTTCCGGCAGAGCTCCCTTTCCGTAAGGGATGAAGCATGTGATTGTCTTTTTCATGTCTGAACGGTTTATTGGGACAAATATAACGAGAAGTCATGAATTTTTAACTTTTGCGGTCACGAAATCGAAAATCATTTGTTTGAGCCCTGCTAGCGGTTGGATTTTCTGTGTCTGCAGGCTGCCGTGATATTGTGCGGTCATTGCGGCCAAATCGAGCGGTCGTTGAGGCTGAATCGTGCGGTCGTTGCAGCCGAATCGTACTACTCGATAAAACCGCATTGAATGCCTTTTTGCCGGAAGGCTGGCTGTTTGAGGATGAGGAAACGAAACTTCTTTCTAAAAGGCTTATTATCAGATAAATATTATTTTATTCTGTAAAACATGGGGGAAATATTTTATTTTTTGACTAACTTTGCACATTAATTATATAGATTAAGCATAGAATGGATAGTACAAAAGCTCCGTTGTTGGGCAAGACTTTAGACGAACTGACGCAGATTGTGCTGGACTTGGGAATGCCTAAGTTTACGGCCGGACAGATTGCTTCATGGCTGTATGGCCGCAAGGTTGCATCGATTGATGAGATGACAAACCTGTCGGTGAAGAACCGGGAACGGCTGAAAGAGTGTTATGAAGTAGGAGCTACGGCGCCTGTCCACGAGATGCGTTCGGTGGATGGAACCGTGAAATATCTGTTCCGCACCCCTGAAGGTGATTACGTTGAGTCAGTATACATCCCTGATGCAGACCGTGCTACCTTGTGCGTGTCTTCTCAGGTTGGCTGCAAGATGAACTGCAAATTTTGTATGACAGGAAAGCAAGGTTATACAAACAGCCTGACAGCAGCTCAGATATTGAACCAGATATATTCCATTCCTGAGCGTGATACGCTGACAAACGTGGTATTTATGGGAATGGGAGAGCCGTTTGATAACCTGGATGAAGTACTTCGTGCTTTGGAAATCCTGACTGCCAGTTATGGATATGCCTGGAGTCCGAAGCGGATTACCGTATCGTCTGTGGGACTTCGTAAAGGTTTGAGACGCTTCCTCGACGAGAGTGACTGCCATCTGGCTATCAGTCTTCATTCGCCGTTCCCTGCTCAGCGACAGGAACTGATGCCGGCGGAGAAAGCTTTTTCCATAGTAGAGATAGTGGATATTCTCCGGCAGTATGATTTCAGCAAGCAGCGTCGTCTTTCTTTTGAATATATTGTTTTCAAGGGTGTCAACGACAGCCTGATTTATGCCAAGGAACTGGTCCGCCTGTTGCGGGGGCTGGATTGCCGGATGAACCTGATCCGTTTTCATGCCATACCGAATGTGGATCTGGAGGGAGCGGATATGGAAACCATGCTGGCTTTCGTGATTATCTGACGCAACATGGCCTGTTCGCAACAATCCGTGCTTCACGAGGAGAAGACATCTTTGCTGCCTGCGGCATGTTGTCGACAGCCAAGCAGCAGGCCAATAAACAAAATAATGAAACCGTTTAATACTCGAAGAATATGAAAAAACTGATTTTAGGTTTAAGTACAATGCTGGTGATGCTGGCTTCTACTTCTTGTGGTGATGGGAAAAGCATGGTAACTCCGATCTCCAGCGGACGTCCGTACGAGGTATTGGTCGTAGCAGACGACAAGTGCTGGATGAGCCCGGACAGTGCGCTTTTTCATGTATTGGATACCGATGTGCCCGGACTTCCCCAGTCGGAGCGCTCTTTCCGTATATCTCGTGTAAGACCTGAATACTTTGAACGGGCCATGCGTATCTTCCGCAATATCATCATTGTGGATATACAGCCCAGTGTCTATACGCAGACAAAGTTTAAATATACCCGCGATGCTTATTCTTCTCCGCAGATGATCATGACTATCCAGTCGCCGAGTCAGGAGGATTTTGCGGATTATGTATCCAAACATGGAAATGTCATTGTGGATTTCTTTACCCGTGCTGAGATGAACCGTCAGATTAAGTTACTGGAGAAGGAACACAGTTCTCTGGTTTCTGCACGCGTAGGCAGCCAGTTCGACTGTGACATCTGGATGCCGGAAGATCTGACATCGTACAAGACAGGACAGGATTTTTTGTGGGCTTCAAACAATCTGAATGACCTGAACTTCGTGATGTATTCCTATCCTTTCAGAGATAACCGTACTTTTACGAAGGAGTTTTTCATCCACAAGCGTGATTCTGTCATGGCTATCAATATTCCGGGAGCACGTGAAGGTATGTATATGGAAACGGCCGACTCTTCGTTGGTCAGCGTAAAGAATATTGCAGTACAGGGTGACTATGCATTCGAAGTACGCGGACTCTGGGAAATGAAGAATGACGCGATGGGCGGCCCGTTTGTTTCACATGTACGGGTTGACCGCGCCAATGCACGGGTAATCGTTGTGGAAGGATTTGTGTATAATCCGTCTAAGCTGAAACGTGATCCCATGCGTAAGCTGGAAGCTGCCCTTTATACGCTGAAATTACCGCAGGAAAAAGGCAAGGGCCTGTCAGAACTGCCGGTTGACCAGTCTATATCCGAAGAGAAAGCAGTGAAAGAAGCAGAACAACAGAAATAAGAAATAATAGAGAATGGAAGAACGTAAGATAAAGGTGGGTATCACCCACGGAGATATTAATGGCATCGGCTATGAAGTCATTCTGAAAGCTTTTGCCGATCCTGTAATGCTGGAACTTTGCACGCCGGTTATTTATGGATCTCCCAAAGTGGCTGCATATCATCGTAAGGCGATGGATATTCAGACGAACTTCAGTATTGTTCCTTCGGCTGCGGAGGCACAGGACGGACGTGTGAATATTGTCAACTGCACGGCTGATGAACTGAAGGTGGAATTGACCAGACCGAGTGCTGAAGCGGGAAAAGCTGCATTGGATGCACTGGAACGTGCTCTTCAGGAATATCAGGAAGGATATTTTGACGTACTGGTAACAGCTCCGATCAATAAACACACCATTCAGTCGGACAATTTCCATTTCCCCGGTCATACGGAATACATTGAAGAACGGTGGGAGAAGGACAGAAAGCGCTGATGATCCTGCTGAAGAATGACTTCCGTGTTGCTCTGGTAACGGGACACGTGCCGGTTAGTGAAATTTCCAGTCAGATCACGAAAGAACTGATTATGGAAAAACTGGATATATTCCACAAATCCCTGAAGAAAGACTTTGGTATTGACAATCCCCGTATTGCTGTGTTCTCGCTCAATCCGCACGCTGGAGACGAAGGTTTGCTGGGTACGGAAGAACAGACTGTCATCATACCGGCCATGCAGGAGATGATAGCCAATGGTGTACAATGCTTTGGCCCTTATCCGGCTGACGGCTTTATGGGCTCAGGAAACTATACTTATTTCGATGGAATCCTGGCAATGTATCATGATCAGGGACTGGCTCCTTTCAAGCTCTTGCCATGGATGAAGGAGTGAATTTTACGGCTGGTCTTCCCATTGTACGCACTTCTCCGGCTCACGGAACCGCGTATGATATTGCCGGCAAGGGAGTTGCTTCGGAAGATTCTTTCCGGCAGGCTGTTTATGTGGCTATAGATGTCTTTCGCCGCCGTTGCATGGAGCAGAAATTAATGCTCATCCGTTGTGCAGACAATATTACGAAAAACGGGACGACAGTGACAAACTGAAACTGGATACTGTAGAAGATTAAGAGATAAAAATGAAGTTTGCTATTATTTCAGCTGGGGAAGGATCGAGACTTGCCCAGGAAGGCGTTCAGCTGCCTAAGCCGTTAGTGCAGCTGAACGGCATGGCTATGATTGACCGTCTGATCCATATCTTTGCGAAGAATGGAGCAGAGCAGGTTGTAGTAATCATCAATAACGAGGTGGCTCAGACGAAAGAACATCTGGCTCTTCTGAAAAAGGTTTCTGAAGTGCCTCTGGAAGTTATCGTGAAGACAACTCCCAGTTCAATGCACAGTTTCTATGAGTTGAGTACTTATCTGAAGGATGACAAGTTTTGTCTGACAACGGTTGACACGATATTCCGTGAAGAAGAGTTTTCACGGTTTATTGAGGCTTTCAAGGCTTCGGATAAGGATGGACTGATGGCTGTTACCGACTATATTGATGATGAAAAACCTTTGTATATATCGACTGATGAGGAGTTGAATATTACAGGATTCCACGATGCACGTACACCGGACTGCCGTTATATTTCCGGGGGAATCTATTGTCTGACGCCGAAGTCAATCGATACTTTACAGAGATGTATGGAAAATGGTATGTCACGTATGCGGAATTTTCAGCGTCAGCTGGTAGCCGACGGGTTACATCTGGGCGCTTATCCTTTTTCAAAAATATTGGATGTAGACCATGCTAGTGACATAGAAAAAGCTGAGGCTTTTTTGAATGGTAAGGATAACTAAAGAAAGTAGACAATAAGAAATGTTAGAAACAGAAGAAAGTCTTCGGGTGATCGGAGTCAGCCGCGGAAGTGAGTTCTCGCCGAACCACGTGGATAACGATGCGGCTATCTTTCGGATCACTGTCGAAGAATTGAAGAAAAAAGGCTGTGAAGTCACAGTATATCCCGAGAAAGAATTTGTAGAGAAACGTATTGCCGGGGAATTTATATTTGACATGGCTCGTGACAGAGCTACGATTGACCGTCTGAAGGAACTGGAAGATGAAGGGTCATTGGTGGTTAATTCAGCATACGGTATCGATCGGTGTGTGCGGAAGGCTATGACTGAATTGTTGATGGCCAATGGAATTCCACACCCTAAAAGCTTTATCATTCCGACCGACCGTAGCTTTGAACCGGACATTTTCCCATGCTGGATCAAGCGGGGTAATTCGCACGCCATGGTAAAGGAAGATGTTGTATTTGTGGAGTGTCGGGAGGAAGCAGAGCATGTTCTGGCAGATTTTCGCAATCGCGGAATTCCGGAAGCTGTGGTCAATGAACATCTGGTTGGAGACTTGGTGAAGTTCTATGGTGTGCAGGGCACAGACTTCTTCTATACGTTTTATCCTTCGGAACAGTCGCACAGCAAATTCGGCCTGGAAGCCATCAATGGTGAAACGCGCGGTTATCCCTTTGATGTGAAAAAGCTGAAAGCATACAGTGACCGGGCTTCGGAAGTGCTGGATGTTCCTGTTTATGGCGGTGACTGCGTCGTATCTTCCAGCGGAGAGATACGTATCATTGATTTCAATGACTGGCCCAGCTTTGCACGGTGCAGGGAAGAGGCAGGCAAGAAAATCGCAGAATGTATTTATAACCGGATTACAGATTCTAGAAAGAAATAACATGAGTACAGAAAAAAAAAGGTATAGAAGCTTCTTTCAAGTCGATGGACACAGAGGAGTTTCTGGATATTTATTTTAACCGGCCTGTCGGATATGTCTGGGCATTGTTCTTCAAAAAACTGGGGGTACACCGAATGTCGTAACTATTTTGTCGATTATATTGGGAATGGCTGCCGGCGTCATGTTCTATTTCCCGGACATGAAACATACGCTGATCGGTATCTTCCTGCTTATGTGGGCTAACCATTATGATAGCTGCGACGGTCAGCTGGCCCGTATGACAGGGAAGAAGACTCGTTGGGGACGTATGCTCGACGGGTTTGCAGGTGACCTGTGGTTCTTTACTATTTATGTGGCTATCTGTCTGCGTCTTACCAACCAGCCCATGCCTTTCGGTATCGGTGCAAGTGAGGGCATGACGTGGGGAATTTATATTTGGTTGCTGGCACTGCTTTCAGGAACCATCTGCCACAGCAAGCAGTGTACACTGGCCGATTATTACCGGAATATTCATCTTTTCTTCCTGAAAGGAAAGGCCGGAAGTGAACTGGATAACTTCAAGCAGCAGCGTGAAATCTTTCACAGTCTGCCCTGGAAGGGAAATTTCTGGTGGAAGGCATTTCTTTATTTTTATGGAAACTATACACGCCAGCAGGAGCAGATGACTCCGAATTTCCAGCGTTTCTATGCGCTCGTTCAGCAGAAGTACGGGGATGATATTCCTCAAAGCTTGCGTGATGAATTCCGTGCAGCCAGTCTGCCGCTGATGAAATATACCAATATCCTGACGTTTAATACGCGTGCCATTGCGCTTTATATCAGTTTGCTGATCGGTGAGCCTTGGGCTTATTTCGTGTTCGAGATTGTAGTGATGACCGCTTTGTTTGTTTACATGCGTCACCAGCATGAAGCGCTGAGTGCACGTTTCTATCAAAAGTACGCCTGATGAAGGAGAAGTTCAGAAATATATTTTGGTTCTTTGGGATCTTTGCCATTGTCGTCATGTTGTTTACTTTCGACATGGATTATCAGGAACTGTTGCAGAACTTGCGTAAGGCGGGTATCTGGTTTCCTGCCGTTATTTTACTGTGGGTATTCATTTACTTGCTGAATGCTCTTTCCTGGTATATCATTATCCGTGACGGCAAGCATGCAAAGGTTCCTTTCTGGAAAGTGTATAAGCTGACCATTTCCGGGTTTGCGTTGAACTATGCCACTCCGGTCGGTCTGATGGGGGGTGAGCCTTATCGTATCATGGAACTGACTCCTTATGTCGGAGGCAGTAAGGCTACATCGTCGGTCATTCTGTATGTCATGATGCATATATTTTCACATTTCTGCTTCTGGCTTGCTTCTGTCTTTTTGTATCTGGCAGTTGAGCCGTTGAATGCGGGAATGGCGATCGTTCTGGCTGTGGTAGGTTTCTGTTGTCTGGTTGCGATCTATTTCTTTATGAAAGGATATCGGAACGGGATGGCAGTGCGTACGTTGAAGCTGCTGGGGCATCTGCCTTTTGTGCGGAAATGGGCACGCCGTTTCCTGACAGAAAAGCGTGAGACTCTGGAACGGGTTGACAATCAGATTGCAGAACTGCACAAGCAGCGCAAGTCAACCTTCTATGCATCATTGGGACTGGAGTTCTCGGCCCGTATTGTAGGATGTCTGGAGGTCTGGTTCATTCTGAATATTCTGACTTCGGATGTCAGCTTTCTGGCTTGTATCCTGATCATGGCTTTTACTTCCCTGTTTGCCAATCTTTTCTTCTTTTCCCCGATGCAGCTGGGGCCCGTGAAGGAGGTTTTGCTCTGGCTACAGGAGGACTGGCTATTCCGAGTGCCTTCGGAATTTATACAGGACTGATTACCCGTGTGCGGGAATTAATTTGGATTGTAATAGGCGTGTTGCTGATGAAAGTAGGCAACGGCGTAAATAAAGATAAAGAGCATGAATAAATTGACAGATATTAAAGGAATCATCTTTGATTATGGTGGTACCATTGATACAAACAGCCGTCATTGGGCGGAAGTGTTGTGGGAAAAGTATGCAACGTATGAAGTACCGGTGAGTAAGGCTGATTTTCGTGATGCCTATGTTCATGGTGAACGCACACTGGCTCGTGTGCCGCTTGTAAAACCGGAACACAACTTCCATGATGTGCTTCGTATCAAGACGGATATTCAGATAAACTGGCTGATAGAACAGGGAAAGCTGGATGCACAGAAAGCATCTGAACAGGGTTATGCATCAAAGATTGCAGACAGCTGTTATGAATATGTGCTGAATGTATTGAAGCGTACACGTCCGGTAGTGCAGAAATTATCAGAACATTACAAGCTGGTGCTGGTTTCCAATTTTTATGGAAATATTCAGACGATTCTGAAAGATTTTGAACTGTTTGATTTCTTTTCAGACATTGTGGAATCTTCTGTTGTTGGAGTGCGCAAGCCGGATCCGGCGATATACCGGCTGGGAGTGGAAGCCATGGGGCTTCCTGCCGGTGAAGTTCTCGTGGTTGGTGATTCCTTTTCAAAGGATGTTGTTCCAGCCAAGACGGTAGGCTGCAAGGTTGCCTGGTTAAGTGGAGAAGGATGGGGAAATGAAGAGATTGACGAATCGCTTCCCGATATTATTATTACTGATCTTCCAGACCTGCTGCAATTTATAAATCTGTAAAAGATGTCATTGCTATAATGACTGGAAATAATCAAAAAGATCAGAATATGACGAAGAAATCTGTTGCACTGGTTGCAAGTCAGTATCGGGTACCTTTTGTGCTTTTGACCTCATTGTTTTTCCTTTGGGGATTTGCTCATGCTATTTTGGATGTGCTTAACAAGCATTTTCAGGAGTTGCTGGCGATTACGCGTGCCCACTCTGCATTGATTCAGGCAACCATGTATATGGGATATTTTGTAATGGCTATCCCAGCAGGAATGTTTATCACCCGTTGGGGATATCGCCGGGGAGTGGTCTTTGGCTTGCTGCTGTATGGAATTGGATCTCTGTTGTTCATTCCGGGGCAGTACATGATGTCGTTCAATATGTTCCTCTTCTCTCTGTTTGTCATCGGCTGCGGACTGGTGTTTCTGGAAACTGCAGCGAATCCCTATGTAACAGAGCTCGGAGCCCGGGAAACTGCTGCCAGCCGTTTAAACTTTGCCCAGTCTTTCAATGGCCTGGGATGTATTTTTGCGCCGTTGCTGGCCGGACTGCTGTTGTTTTCTGAAGAAGATCAGGCTGCTTCCGGCAATGTTGCCTTACCATATACCTGTATGGGAGTGGTTGTGCTGTTGGTGGCATTGGTCTTTTCACGTGTCCGCCTGCCGGAAATTAAGCATGAAGTGGAACTGGATGATCAGGGTCACCGGGTAGGACTGTGGTCCCACCGGCTTTTCATCTTCGGACTTGCGGCTCTTTTTGCGTATGAAATCAGTGAAATTTCCATCAACAGCTTTTTTATCAATTATGTGGTAGAGCAGGGATGGATGACTGCCCGTCAGGCTTCTCTGGTTCTTTCGTTTGGAGGACTTAGTCTCTTTATGGTCGGACGTTTTGTCGGAAGCTGGATCATGAGTCGGGTACGTGCAGAAAAGATGCTGTTCTGGTGTGCAGTCGGAACTGTTTCAATGACATTGCTGGTCATTGCAGATTTAGGCATGGTATCATTGATTGCTTTACTGTGTTGCTATGCATTTGAAGCTATTATGTTTCCCACTGTTTTTGCCCTGGCTTTGCGAGGATTGGGAAGTCACACCAAACGGGCTTCTTCTTTCCTGATGATGTCTCCGGTGGGAGGAGCAGTCGGACCTCTGTTGATGGGATATGTGGCTGATACTTTTTCGATGTCTTTATCGTTTATTGTTCCGCTGTTGGGATATGTTGTCGTATTAGGTTACGCTCGGGCTGTCCTGAAGAAAAGATAAAAAAAGATTGTCTCAAAACAGAATTGTGAAATAAGAATCTCCTGCTTTAGCCCTTATTTTTCTGAATTATATGGCTTAAAGCAGGAGATTCTTATTTTTTTTTATTTATGGACAGTTGAGTAAGTCTGTCCGATTTTTCTGTCTGGAGACAGTTTCTTGTTTTTTTAGATAACGGTTGCGTGAAGGTCGCTGTTTCGGATAATATCCCATACCTGCTCTTCCGTACCGGAGAAAGGACCGGACTTTTCCAGTTTGATGGTAGATAATGCAGCCGCGAAACATCCGGCTTCCTCATAAGAAGCCCCTTTATTGCGCATGTACAGATATCCCATGGAATAGGTATCTCCACAGCCCGTAGCATCAACTACGTTCTTGGCCGGATAAGCGGGAATCTTGTAGAATGTGCCTTCAGCATAAATGATGGAGCCTAAGCTTCCTAATGTAAGCAGTACCTCTTTTACGCCCCATTCAGCCAATTGTAAGGCAGCCTGCTTGAAGTCCTTGAATCCAGTCAGCACTTCTGCTTCGTGTTCATTGACCTTGAGGATATCAATGTATTTCAAAGCTTCTCTTTTGTCTTTCCAGTCAGTTGGGGTAGACCTGTTCACCTCTGACTTCCCGCAGATAGCCCTGTGCATCGACAGCAAGCTTTCCTTTGCCCGACAATAACTTGACAACATCAAGGGAAAAATCATCAGACAGCAGACTTCCCAGATGAAAGAACTTTGCTTCTTCGTCTTTCAGTTCCTCAACGGTGAACGGATCAGCCTTGGCAAGCACACGCTGTTTCCGGTCGTCCTGATTCTCTCCGTAAATATTTTCAAAATAAACGGTCTTTCTACTAGGCAGGACTTCTACCTGAATGCCTTTGGCCCGTAAATCTTCGACGGCTTTGTATTCACTCGGTGCCAAGGCGGTGATCAACTTGTAATTTCGAGTATCTTTTAAATGCCGGATGCCATGGGAGAAATAATAAGATGTACCACCAGGCATGTACGTAGTCTGTTTGGGCGTTATAATTTTATCCAAAGTTATATGCCCAATGCAACAAATATCATTCATGTTTTTGTGATTTCTCTAAAACTGGGCGCAAAGATACGTATAATTTTGCAGGTTGTCAGCCAGGGGACAGATCCAGTCAGTCCTTTTTTAGTTTATATAAACATTATTTAAGAAAGGGCGGTTTATCCCATAGGAATGGTATAAAAGGCATGGTAAAAAAGAAGTACTGTTTATGTAATAAGGTGGAATCCTCTATACTGATTGTCGCTGGGCTGGTTTTAAAAATGTTCTATTTGTCTGATTTATTGGCAGGATTATCTTAAACAATTGATAAATATCAAGAGAAAGGCTACTTTTTCAGAAACAAAGACGTATCTTTGAAGCAATTTGTTTCTGGTATTCCATAGTGGAATACTTTTGTTGAAATTAAAAGATTAAGAAATGGAAAAAAGCAATGTAAAACCCGCAGATGGAAAGCTGGGTGTATTGTGTGTTGGATTAGGCGCTGTTGCAACGACCTTTATAACCGGTGTTTTAATGGTCCGCAAAGGGTTGGCGAAACCGGTAGGTTCTATGACGCAGTATGATAAAATCCGTGTAGGTCGTGGAGAATCTAAGAAATACCTTCATTATGGCGAGATCGTGCCGATGGCTCAATTGAGCGATATCGTTTTCGGTGCATGGGATGTATATCCTGCCAATGCCTATGAATCAGCCATCAATTGTGAAGTGTTGAAGGAAAAGGATATCAATCCGGTGAAAGATGAACTGGAAAAGATTGTCCCGATGAAGGCTGCTTTTGATCATAATTATGCTAAACGTCTGGACGGAAACAATGTGAAGGATTGTGCAACCGTTGGGATATGGTAGAGCAGTTGCGTCAGGATATCCGTGATTTCAAAGCTGCAAACGGATGTAGCCGTATTGTTGTTTTGTGGGCTGCTTCTACGGAAATCTACGTTCCTGTATGTGAAGAAGTTCATGGAACTCTGGCTGCTTTGGAACAGGCTATGAAGAACGATGACCGCGAACATGTAGCTCCGTCTATGTGTTATGCTTACGCTGCACTGGCAGAAGGTGCGCCGTTTATTATGGGTGCTCCGAATACAACCGTTGATATTCCTGCTATGTGGGAAATGGCTGAAAAGACAAAGATGCCTATTGCAGGAAAAGACTTCAAGACCGGACAGACATTGGTTAAATCAGGTTTTGCACCGATCATCGGAACTCGTTGTCTGGGTCTTTCCGGATGGTTCTCAACCAACATTCTGGGTAACCGTGACGGACTCGTATTGGACGAACCGGCAAACTTCCACACGAAGGAAGTCAGCAAGCTGTCTACTTTAGAGTCAATTCTGGTTCCGGAAAACCAGCCTGATCTGTATACAGACTATTATCATAAAGTACGTATCAACTATTATCCTCCCCGCAATGACAATAAGGAAGGTTGGGACAATATTGATATTTTCGGTTGGATGGGATATCCTATGCAGATAAAGATCAATTTCTTGTGCCGTGATTCTATCCTTGCAGCTCCTCTTTGCCTGGATTTGGTATTGTTGAGTGACCTGGCTGCCCGTGCCGGACGTTATGGTATCCAGCGTTTCCTGAGCTTCTTCCTGAAGAGCCCGATGCATGATTATACCGCAGACGAAGTTCCGGTAAATCATTTGTTCCAGCAGTATGTAATGCTGAAGAACGCACTCCGTGAAATGGGTGGTTATGAAGCTGACGAGGAAATCGATTAAACCATTGTTTCATTGCGCAAGATTACTTTTTTAATCGGTCAATAATGTTTTTATATCAATAAAAAACACCTTTTGATTCAAGGCGGATGTCAATAAATCCTTTGCAGATGTTTGTTTTCTGCGGGAATATTGACATCCGCTTTTTATTTGTAAATAGGGCTTGAGGTTTCTGTGAAACATCTGTTTTTGTTCCTTTTAGTTTCCTATTATTCATAAAAAAAGGTAAGAATGTTGTTTTTTTGAACCTTGTATTTGCTAGGTTTGTTCATGCTATGTAACTTTGTCTACATTTCAGTTTTTAATAGACTAGACCAGTTCGATTTTGTATATGGTAAAAAGATTATTCTTGATTTTGATGATATGTCTGGGAGTCGGACAACTTTCGGCGCAGATTCGAGGAGTCGTGACTGATGCGGAAACAGGAGACCCTATTCCTTATTTGAATATTTATTATGAGGGAAAAGGTGTAGGAGCCGTAACCAATCTGGATGGTGAGTATTCTATCTCTTATCATGAGGGATGGAATGAACTGACGTTTTCCATGGTGGGCTATAGTACGCAGGTGCTGAAGGTATCTTCGAAAACCCGTACGCTGAACGTAAAGATGAAGGCCGATCTGGTGCTGGACGAAGTGGTGGTAAAGCCCAAGAAGGAGAAATATTCCCGAAAGAACAATCCGGCCGTTATCATGATGGAGAAGGTTATCAATGCCAAGAAGGCGAATGATCTGAGTGTGAACGATTACTATCATTACAACAAGTATCAGAAAATTACGTTTTCGCTGAATGACATCACAACCGACTCGCTGAGAGAATCAAATCTGTTTAAGAAATATCCGTTCTTCCGTGACCAGGTAGAGGTGTGTGAAGTAACGGGAAAGAACATTCTTCCCATATCTGTGGACGAAACGGTTTCGGAAAAGCTGTACCGGAAAAATCCCCATGATGAGAAAACGATCATCAAATTGAACTCTTCGGGGGTAAACGAACTTTTCAATACCGGTGACATGCTGACTACCGTACTGAAGGATGTGTTCCAGGATATCAATATCTATCAGGACCGTTTCCGTTTCCTGCAGTATCCTTTTGACAGTCCTGTATCGAAGGCTGGTATCGGTTTCTATAAGTATTATATTATGGATACGGTTTATGTGGATCGTGACCAGTGCTTCCATCTGTCTTTCGTGCCGAACAATTCGCAGGACTTTGGTTTCACCGGACACCTTTATATCCTTGCCGATTCTACGTTCCGCGTGAAGAAGTGTGTGATGAATCTTCCCAAGAAGAGTGATATCAATTTCGTGGACCACATGATCATTGAGCAGAAGTTTGGAGAACTTCCTTCCGGTGAATGGGTACTGGAAGAAGATGATATGCTTTGCGAATTGTCTTATCTGAAAAAGCTGCTGGGCTCTTTTCAGGTAAGAAGAACAACCCGTTATTCGGATTTCGGTTTCGAAGAAATACCGGCAAGGATCTTTAAGAAAAAGGCGATGAGATCAAAGATATCAATGCCATGATGCGCGATGATTCGTTCTGGAAGGAATATCGTCCTACCGAACTTACGAAATCGGAAGGAAAGATGGATTCTTTCGTAGAGAATCTGAGCAAGATCAAAGGATTCAAGTATATCATCTTTGTAGCCAAAGCGTTTATTGAGAACTTTGTGGAAACAGGAGTGAAGGGGCGTCCCAGCAAGGTGGATATCGGTCCGATCAACACCATGATTTCAAGTAACTACATTGACGGTCTGCGATTGAGAGCTTCTGCCCAGACAACGGCCAACCTCCATCCGCATCTTTTCTTCCGCGGATATTATGCTTATGGTTTCAAGGATGAGAAGTCGAAATACAAGGGGGAAGTGGAATATTCCTTCAACAAGAAAGAATACCTGCCCCGTGAATATCCGATCAATTCATTGACTGCGTCTTATTCATACGACAATATGTTGCCTTCGGACAAGTTCATGGGAACAGACAAGGATAACGTGTTCACTTCGTTCAAGGTGACTTCCGTAGACCAGTATAACTATGAACGTACGGCCAGCCTGAAATATGAACTGGAACGTGAAACGGGACTCAAGACTACGGTGATGCTGAAATATGCAAACTATGAACCTTGCGGCGAGCTGTTCTACCGGACGATGGCTGGTGAAAGCAATCTGCAGCAGGCCCTGGCTTCCGGTGAACTGACAGGGAACCGTTGTACAGTCTCCTTATAATGTTCACGACTTTTCCGTAGCAGAGGCAACCGTTGCGCTTCGTTATGCTCCGGGAGAGACGTTCATCAATACCAAGCAGCGCCGTCTGCCTGTGAATCTTGATGCGCCGGTATTCACTCTTCAGCATACAGTTGGTTTCAAAGGTATATTGGGAGCTGACTATGCGTTTAATCTGAGTGAGGTAAGTCTCTACAAACGTTTCTGGCTCAGTTCGTGGGGGAAATTGTGGATGCCTGTCTTGAAAAGGCGGTATCCAGTGGAATAAGGTTCCGTTCCCCTTGCTGATCATGCCGCAGCCAACCTGTCGTATATTATTCAGGATCAGACCTTCAACTTGATCAATAACATGGAGTTCCTGAACGACCGTTATGCATCGCTTGATTTGTCATGGAACATGCAGGGAAAACTGTTCAACCGTATTCCTTTGCTGAAGAAACTGAAATGGCGTGAGTTTATCGGTGTGAAATGTCTGTGGGGAACACTGACGGACAAGAACAATCCGTTGCTTCCGCAGAATGCCAACGATCCTACGCTGATGATGTTCCCCGGTCATTATGTATGCTGAGGGGGTATATCATTCATCCAGTTACGTGATGGATCCCAAGAAGCCTTATGTAGAGATCAGTGCCGGTATTCATAACATTTTCAAGCTGCTTCATGTGGAGTATGTCCGTCGCTTGAATTATAACGAGCTTCCGACAGCCAGCAAGTGGGGTATCCGCTTTATGATTCGTACGGTGTTCTAAGTGTTTTTCCTGCCAAAATTGCGGGTACAAAAGAAAGTTTTTGTACTTTTGTCATGTAACAAGGAGAGAGATTTATGGTAAAGCCAGAAATACAAAGTGTGAAGCTCCGGTTTGGCATTATCGGTAACACCGAAGAATTGAACCGGGCCATTGATGTAGCCATGCAGGTGGCACCGACGGATTTGTCCGTACTTGTCACGGGGGAAAGTGGTGTCGGTAAGGAAAGTTTTCCTCAGATTATTCATCAGTTCAGTCGTCGCAAACACGGACCGTACATTGCCGTTAACTGTGGTGCATTCCGGAAGGGACCATTGATTCCGAGTTGTTCGGCCATGAAAAGGGAGCTTTTACCGGAGCCATCAGCGACCGCAACGGTTATTTTGCCGAAGCCAATGGCGGAACGATCTTTCTGGATGAAGTAGGAGAGCTGCCTTTGTCTACACAGGCCCGTCTGTTGCGTGTGCTTGAAACGGGTGAGTATATTAAGGTGGGCTCATCCAAGGTACAGAAGACCGATGTGCGTATTGTGGCGGCAACCAATGTTGATTTTTCTGAAGCCATTGCCGAGGGCCGTTTTCGGGAAGACTTGTATTATCGTCTGAATACGGTTCCTATTAAGGTTCCCCCTCTCCGGGAACGTCCGAACGATATTCCGTTGCTGTTCCGTAAGTTTGCTGCCGATTTCGCAGAGAAGTACCACATGCCGGCCATCCAGTTGAACGACGCAGCCCGTCAGTTGCTTGTCGCTTATTCCTGGCCGGGAAACATTCGTCAGCTGAAGAACATCACGGAACAGATTTCCATCATTGAAACCAATCGGGACATACTCCGGAAATCCTCCGCAATTATCTGCCGGCCCAGCAGTCGTCGCGTTTGCCTGCCTTCTGGGAGTAAAGCCTGCGGGTAACGGAAAGAGTTTCGAAAGCGAGCGGGAAATCCTTTATCAGGTATTGTTTGATATGCGGCGTGACGTGACAGAACTGAAAAAGCTGGTACACGATATTATGGCCGAGCGGGGAGGAACTTCCGTGGTTGCCTCGCATGAACCGGTACATTATATACAGGAAGCTCCTGTCAAGCTGGTACATGATGCTCCTGTTGTCATGACCTCTGTGCCGTCTGTTACTCCTTTGTCCGAACCGGTCGTAAAACCTGCCGAGGCACAGGAAGTGCAGGATACTGAAGAATATGTGGAAGAAAATCTTTCTCTGGACGATGTGGAGAAGGAAATGATCCGCAAGGCGCTAGAGCGTCATCATGGCAAGCGCAAGAACGCGGCAAATGATCTGAAGATTTCCGAACGTACCCTTTACCGTAAAATAAAAGAATATGGACTTGATTAAAAAATACCGTAAAAGAGTGTGGCTGCTTGCTTCTGTGATGATGGTAGCACTGACCGCCTGCACTATATCCTATAAATTTAATGGTTCTTCCATTAACTACGAGAAGACGAAGACAATTTCTTTCGAGAATTTCCCCAACCGTTCGGCTGCTTTTTGTATGGGGACCGATGGAGTCTATGTTTAATACCGCCTTGCAGGATATTTTCATGCAGCAGACCCGTCTGAAGCAGGTCCGTCAGGGTGGTGACCTGGAATTGTCGGGAGAGATTACGAACTATGATGCCATCAACAAAGGTATCGGTTCGGACGGTTATTCTACGATGGCAGAACTTCGGATGACGGTAAACGTAAGATTTGTCAATAATGCAAACCATGCCGAGGACTTTGATAATCGTCAGTTCTCAGCCAGCCGTGAATATGATGCCAGCCAGCAGCTTTCTGCCGTGCAGGAAGAACTGGTCAATCAGATGATCGACGAGATTGTTGAGCAGATATTCAATGCGACCGTAGCAAACTGGTAAGCCATGACAGAACAGCATTTGCAAGAATGGATCAAGCATCCGGAGCATCTGAATGAGGAGAGCCTGCAGGAACTGAAAGAGCTTGTGGGACGCTATCCCTATTTTCAGACGGCCCGGGTTCTTTACCTGAAGAATCTGTTTGTTCTGAAGGATCCTTCCTTCCAGGAAGAACTTCGCCGGAGTGCAATTTATATAGCCGATCTCAGCCTGTTGTTCTATTTCATCGAAGGTGAACGTTTTACTATTCGCAAGCATGCCCCGCAGGAAACACGGAGCGGGCAGGGAGAAAGCGACCGGACTCTGGATCTGATAGACCGTTTCCTGGCAGAATTGCCGGAAGAGCCTGCACAGGAACTGCCTCTTCCTGCTGAGGTGAGTGTGGATTATACTTCTATTCTGCTGGACCGGATGACTGAGGGGGATGAGGAAGTGGCTGCTGTTCCTTTGAAAGGACAGCATTTGATCGACCGTTTCATTGCCAAGGAAGCAGAAGCGGAAGCACATCCCGTGGATGAAGAACTTCCGGAACAGCCGGATGAGTTGCCGGCAGAACCGCTTGCAGGGCAGGAGGAAACTGAAGAGCCGGCAGAAGAACCGGAAACTGTAGCTGCGTCTGTGTCAGAACCAGGCGGAGAAGGAATGGGAGAGGAAGAAAATCCGGAAGAAGATCCCGAGGAAAGTTACTTTACGGAAACTTTGGCCAAAATTTACGTGAAACAGCAACGTTACGACAAGGCACTGGAAATTATTCGGAAATTAAATTTGAAATATCCCAAAAAAAATGCTTACTTTGCAGACCAAATCAGATTTTTGGAGAAATTGATTATTAACGCTAAATCAAAATAAAAGAAGATGTATTTATTATTTGTTGTATTAATGGTGCTTGCCGCTATCCTGATGTGTTTTGTAGTATTGGTACAGAATTCTAAGGGTGGAGGTCTTTCTTCCAGTTTCGCGTCTTCCAACCAGATCATGGGTGTACGTAAAACTACTGACTTTATTGAAAAACTTACGTGGGGACTGGCCATTTTTCATGGTTGTGATCAGTATTGCTACTTCATACGTGATTCCTACGACTACAGAAGGTTCTTCTGTAATCATGGATCAGGCTGTGAAGGAACAGAAAACGAACCCGCTGAATGCTCCGGCTGGATTCGCTGCTCCTCAGACTGACGCTGAAGCTCCGGCTGCTGCTCCTGCAGCAAACGACTCAGCTGCCAACTAATGGGAGAACCCCGAACATATTGAACAAGGTGCTTGATGCACGCGCAGGCGCGGACTTCTTCGGATGGTATTAGCTTTCCGGAGGGGTCCGCGTCTTTCGTTTGTATTGTGCGGTAATTCCTCAGCATTGTGCACTCGTTTCTTTTTAGTTTTCAAAAGGACTTTCTGAGGTTGTCTGTTGCTTTCCGGAAGTATATTTCAACAGCTTTCGGAGGGAAATAGTGCACTTTGGATCCTTGAAAAAACGTCTCGACGTTTTCATGAAACACTTCGGCCTTTGTGTTGAAAGACTTCGGGCTTTTAAAAAAATGTTTCGGCCTTTTTTTGAGCTTTTCTATAAGATTCCTTTCAGGAAAATCCGCTTTTCTCCGACCGGATCCTGATCGGGAAAAAGCGGATGAGAGGGGATGAAAAAAAGTTTTCTGACAGACTAGAATGCCCGGAAACGTTTGTCTGTCCATTTGCAGGTTCCCATACATTCCATTTCAATCAGCCATCCCGGACGGCATACCGGGGCCAGAACAGTCACTCTGGGCATGTTCGGGAAACGGGCGTTAAACAGACGTTCCACCGTCTGATAGTCTCCCGGATCCCGCAGATAGACAATCATCTGTCCGATATCATCATAATTCATTCCGGCTTCTTTCAACAGAGCCTCTACGTTTTCCCACATGCGTTCCGTTTGCTGTCTGATGTCTCCTGCATGGACTATCTGTCCGCGGTTGTCGATGCTGGCCGTACCGGAAATAAACACTTGCCGGCGGTCACCGTAGTCTACATACGTGCCTCGTTCGAAGCTGACTCCATATTCATAGGTCCGGTTCAGGTGAGTGGAGGCATACAGGTGATGTACCTGTTCGGGAACGAGCCCGGTCACGGCATATGTATCCAGTTGGACGCACAGGGAAGGATCGGCATTCCGTCCGGCAATTCCCGTACTGGCAATGAAGTGGGTGTCGCGGGTCAGGCCTTGATGGAGAAAAACCTCGTTGCGGGCTTTCACCACACCGGCATAGTTGACATCAATGTTCTGTACGAAAAACCAGGTGCGGATACAGTTGTCGGCCAGCCGGCCGCCGTTGTCTTCCAGAGCGGTTGCATAGTCTTCCAGCAAACGGCGGGTCTGTTTATGCGAGTCTGTGCCCGGACGGCAGGCACTTCCTCCCCAAAGATGAACATATCCATTGTGTTCAATTCCGGTCAGCCCCTCCGGAAAAGAGCGGGGAGTAACCTGCGTCTGCAGGTAAACCCATAGGGCGATTTTGGTTCCGTCGAGAGGAGGCTGCTCAATGATGGAACAGGCACAGGGTGGAAAATCCGCCAGAGCTTCGGCCAGCAGCCCACTCTGGTTGGCGGCATCACTCAGAAAGAATCGGAGGAACACCGGACGTGCACCGGGAAGTTGTCCTTCCGTCAGCTCGCGGAGGGCCGTCAGTATGTTGTCCCGCTGTTCGCAGAAGGACAGCATCGGCTGGATTATACGGATCACGGCATGATGCTCATCGACACCTCCCTCGAAGCAGAGGCTTCGGATATCAGTCCGGGTATTTTGAGTCAGTTTATGCATACAGGTTGTATTCGTTAGGTGTTAGATGGAGACTGTTTCAGTCAGCCTGCTGCGTAGCTGTACATACTTTCCGGCAGGAAGTTGTGTGGAAAGGATGCTCAGAAACACAACGGTTGCAAAGATATGAAAGAATATCGGTTTTTGAAATGCCGGAAGAAAAATAGAAAGTAACAAAGTTCGGATTGAGCTTGTTTCTGTGAAAGGAATATACTAAATTCGTATTATCAATTAATATAAAAGCGTATGAAGTCTTCTGTAAGTTATGCTGTCATGAGCAGCATCTGTGCGTTGATCGTTGGGCTTTTGCTGATCTTGTGGCCCGATGTCGCAGTAAATTATCTGGTAATAACCATTGGAGTTTTGTTTTTGTTGCCGGGCATTTATGGATTGTTTTCCTATTTTGCGCAGGCCAAGAAACGGGAGCGGGCCAACCTGCATGTGTCATTTCCGGTGATTGCATTGGGAAGTACTCTTTTGGGATTATGGCTGGTCATCATGCCTGAGTTCTTTGTAAGCATTCTGATGTATGTATTGGGCGTTCTGCTGGTGCTCGGAGGCTGAATCAGATTTTGAACTTTGTTTCTGTCCGCAAGTATATGCCGGTACCTTTGGGAGTATATATTGTGCCGACTTTGGTACTGATTGCCGGTATTGTTGTGCTGATGAATCCTTTTCAGGCAGCAACGGTTCCTTTTATCGTATTGGGCGTTTCGTCGATGGTTTATGCCCTGTCTGATCTGTTCCGCCTGATCCGGTATCGGAGAAAATATGCTCAGGACATTACGGATGTCACTCCTTTATAAAAAATAGAAAAAGCAAGTACCGCATCTCAGGAATTGCGGTACTGCTTAGGCGACATGCTGTATAGCGTTTGAAATATTTTCCGAAGAATGAGATATCCGGGAAATTCAGGGAATAAGCGATTTCCTGAATGGTCATTTCGGTGGAACGGAGTTTGGCCTGCGCGTCGTGGATGATGAACGATGAGATGATGTCTGTCAGTGTTTTCCCGTTATTTTCTTGATGGTTGTACTGAGATGCTGGGGAGACAGGTGCATCTTTTCGGCATAGAATGAGATGTTTCGCTCTGTCTTGTAATATTGTACAACCATTCTCACCAGTTCTTTGGCAATTTCCTGATTGCGGTTATACCGTACCTGAGTGATGTTCTTGTTTTCTTTATATACGTTGCTCAGGAACATGATGATCTGTGTGTACGACAGATGAATCTGCTGTTGTGGCGTTTCCTCTTTATTCAGGTCCAGAATGCGGATCAGCATCATGAAATAATCATGAAACAGTTTTCCCACTTTCTTGCTCAGATCCACAACCGGATGTTCGAATATATAAGGAGTATATTCATGGTATGTGAGAACAGTAGATCCGTAAATGAGTTCCTTGGAATAAGCAACAAAAATGAAGCGGCAGTCCGAACTCTGTTCCTTTATCTGTAAAAACATGTTCGGTGCAACAATGGCAAGGGAGTTTTCTTTCAGCTGATATTGGGTCAAGTGAATGGTCAGGGTACAGGTTCCTCGTGTGCACAGCAGGAAGATAAATCCTGGAGCCTGTAAAGGAAGACTGAATAATTGCTTGATATTCCCGATAAGGTCGATACCGGCTATTATATCTGTATTGGCAGGTATCTGGTCAAATTTCTCTATTCGTTTCATTCGTTTTGCTTTTTCGTTTAAGTATTTGGAGAGCAGAATGATGGTTCCCCAAATGCTTCGATTGCAAAGTAAACGAATAAACAGGAACTTTGCAATAGTTCTGGTAAATTTAGTGCGAGGGGTTTTGAAACAAAAAAACATCGGAAGGCTGATGTTTCAGACTGAAGAGTCGTACAGAGCCTTCCGATGTTTAAGCTATGGAAGAATTACTTTTGTTTCCGGGCATCTGCTTCTTTCAGCATTTCCTTGACGGCTGCCTCCAGTTGCTCGTCTTCTCCTTTCAGTTGTTTTTCCGGAGAATTGTATACTTCGATATCGGGTTGTAATTCCTGGTTCTCATGATATTGTCCGCGCATATCCATGCAGCCGACCTGCGGAACTCCGAATATGATAGTCGGGTCGATCTGGCTTTCCCACCATACGGCCGTCATGTTCCCGGTACGGGAGCGCCGACCAGCTTGCCGACCTTCAGTTCCTTGTATACCCATGGGAATCCGTGAGCATTACTGTAGTTGTCTTCGCAGACCATGACACAGGATGGTTTCAGCCACTTGTTGAACGGGTCGCTTCCGATGTATTGTCCGCGCGGAACGAAGCGCTGATATTCCTTTCCGTTCAGGAGGGTTACCAGGTCATCATGCAGCCAGCCACCGCCATTGTGACGTGTATCTACGATGACAGCTTCTTTGATGCGGTTCTTTTCGCCCAGCAGTTCGCTGTATATCAGTACGGAAACTGGGACTGTCCATTCCTTTGACATGTACATAAGCAATACGGCCGTTGGACAGTTTGTCTACCAGCTGGCGGTTTCTTTCTACCCATCTCTTGTAGAGCAGGTCTTCCTGCTGTCCGTAGCTGATAGCCTTGACCGTTACATCGAAGCGTTTTCCGTTTGACGGATTATATACGGAGAGACGAACCGGTTTTCCGGCTTTTCCTTCCAGTAACGGATAATAGTCTGCTCCTTTGAGTATTTTCTGTCCGTCAATTTCTTCGATAATGCATCCGGTTGTAACATCCGTTTTCTTCACGGCGAACGGGCCCTTGGCAATGATTTCCTTGATCTTCAGTCCGTCTCCGTCATATGTATTGTCATAGAATACGCCCAGACAGGCGGTCTGCAGGGTAGCTCCCGGTCCGTAATAACGCGCTCCTGTGTGTGAAGCATTTAATTCTCCCAGTAATTCACTCAGCATTTCCTGGAAGTCGTAGTTGTTGTTGATGTAGGGCAGGAAGCGTGCATAACTTTCACGGTATCCTTTCCAGTCTACACCTTGCAGGTCGGTTACATAGAATTTGTCCTGTACCTGTTGCCAGATATGTTCGAACATATATTTTCGTTCGTCGTACGGACGGTAGTTGAAAATAGCTTCGAATGAAACCGGTTTGGTTTCTCCCTTTTCAATTTCTACCTTTTTAATGCCTCCGCCACTGCAAAGGAAAAGATTCTTTCCTTCTTTGTCGGGTACCAGTGCGCCATAGCCGATACCTTTCAGTGCGATCTTGGTCTTATTTTCTTTCAAGTCATGTTCCCACAAATCGAATCCGCCCTCGAAAGCAGCCTGATAATAAAGCTTGTCGCCTTTCGGAGTAAGGAAAGCATCTCCCAGCGGATGAATTTACTGTCAGGCGGATGACGCGGTCACGACAGTTTTCCAGGTCGAAGACCAAAGGCTTGACATCTTCATTCTTGTCTTTGTCCTTCTTGTCGTTTTTCTTTTTGCTGTCCTTCTTTTCAGTTTCCTTTTTCTTTTCTTCGTCTGCTTTTTCCGATTCCTCCAGCAAGGCGAGTTCTTCTTTGTTCATACGGAAACGTTCGTAAGCTTCCAGATCGAAGAACATGATATATACATCACTTTCTGCTCCCCAGCTTCCGTGACTACGGTAACCGGCGCGGTCGCTTTCCCAGATCATGGCTTTTCCGCCAAGTACCCATTTGGCATTACCGTCGGAATATCCGCTTTGAGTCAGGTTGTGAATTTCACCGTTTCCGGAAGCATTGACCAGAGCCACATCGCTGTTGTTCCATCCTCCATTGCCGATATAGCCGGAAAGCAGCCAGCGGCTGTCGGGACTCCACTCAAACCATTGGTCTCCGTCGGTGTAGGAATATTCATATTTGCCGTCCATGGCCGTACGGACAGATTTGTCCTTTAGGTTCAGAATTCGCAGTGTTGTACGGTTTTCAAGGAAGGCAATTTCTTTTCCGTCGGGACTGTACTGAGGCTGGAAAGAAGCTGCTGTCGAATTGGTCAGCCGTTCTTCCTTGATTTCATTGGCGTAGGTGAAAAGTTTATCATCCTTGTTGGTCAAAGAACTCTGGTAAACCTGCCACAAGCCTTCCCGTTCTGATGAATAGGCCAGGCTTCTTCCGTCGGGAGCAAAAGAAAGGTTCCGTTCCTGTTCCGGAGTGTTGGTGATTTGCTTGGTTGTATTGTATTCAACAGAAGTTACAAAAACATCTCCGTGCAGGATGAAAGCAACTTCCTTTCCGCTAGGTGAAACTGCAATTTCTGTCGCACCGCTGGTTCTGACCTGACGGATGAGATCTTTATCGTTCTTGTCGGCAACAATGCTGATTTCTACTTTATGAGGTTTCTCTCCTTCTTTTACGGTATAGATTTCTCCATCATATCCGTAGCATAACGTTCCGTTGGAAGCAGCACTCAGGAAACGTACCGGATGTTTGGTGTGCTGCGTCAGTTGCTTCTCATTGCTTCCGTCAAGATTTCTTTTGAAAACATTGAAGGAACCTTTGGATTCACTCAGGTAATAGAACGACTGGCCGTCGGCACTCCAGATCGGAGTACGGTCTTCTCCTCTGAATGAAGTCAGTTTCCGGTAAGTCTTTTCGTTTCCGTTTAGCTGACACATCCAGATGTCCCGTGTGATGGATGAAGTATGATGCTTTCTCCAGGCATCTTTCGTATCCTTTCCGGTCGTGGTACAATAAGGATTTTCCGTTTTTACTGAAGCTGATGTCTTCCATTGGCAGGGAAGAGAATAATGTCGGCCGGCCTCCTTCTGTGCTGATTTCATAAACCTGGGGGAACTGTCCGCTGGGGAAAGTCATATCCGCAGCATCAGGCATCAGAGATGACAGATATAAAATGTGTTCAGCATCTTTAAAGGTAACGGGGAATTCGTTGGCAGAATGAGTGGTCAGCCGTTGGGGAGTTCCTCCTTCTTTATCTATAATGTAAATGTCCATGCTTCCCTGACGGTTGGAGGCGAAAGCAATTTTTTTTGCTGTCCGGACTCCATATCGGGTGTGTGTCATGGGCTGCATTAGTTGTCAGCTGAGTGGCTTTACCTCCATTGGCAGGGACGGTATAGATGTCTCCTTTATAGCAGAAGGCAATTGTTTGTCCGTCGGGAGAGATCGCACAATATCTCATCCACAAAGGATTGTCCTGTGCGTTTGCCGTGAGGACAAACGTAAGGGCAGCGATTGTAAGTAGTCTTTTTTTCATGTATGTATTGAATAATGTGTAAATTTAATATTTCTTGTTTCGTGAGAAGAAGCCACGGACTCTTCGCAAGATTTTCAGTCCGGTCATCAGGCCATCGTAAGCAGCGATACCGGCATTGATGTGTTGCATCATGTTGTCCATCTGGTTCTTGCTCTTTTGAGGTGCGAACAGTTCCTGGGTAAGATTCTGAATACGGGCTTTGGAGCGGAGAATTTCTTCTTTTTTTCTCAGCCGACGTTGGGCAATTGATTCTACGCTGTAATAGGGAGGTTGGGGTATATTGTTCTGTTCATTCATAATCGTGGTCATTTATGGGAGTCTTCAAGGAACAGCCGGGCCAGGAAGTTGACCATAGGCTGGAATATAAGTTTTCTACGCATAAGATAAATTCCTATGGCGGCAATCAGAATAACGGCGCCGATGACGGCATAACTGGCAATTATGCTTCCTACGACTGGAACCAGGGCATATACCAGCATGAATGAGAAATAGTAAAGCGCCATAGCTCCTAATATGATCAGTGCAAGAATTAAGATGAGAGTGGAAAGCAGGATTGTCAGTTTCTCTACCAGATCGAGCTTTATATATTGTCCCTGAAGTTCGATATGCTTTTTTATTTCTTTAAATAAAGCCTCCAGATTATCTATGCTTTTGTCTTTGCAAACATATGGGGATTTGAATTTGGTTAATATAAGTAGACACAGATAGCACAGATCAGAAATCTGTGGAATCTGTGTCTAGGAGTTGAACGCAATAGAGGCTCTCTGCCTCTGTGTTTCAAGCAAATTATTCAGCATCCTTAACTTCGGCTGCAATCTGGTCAACCAGATCTTCCATTTCAGCGCGATTCAGTCTGATTCCTTTTTGCGCAAACTTCTGCGATTTTTCTACGAGTGTCTTCACCTCTTTCCGGTGCAAACAAAATACCTGCTGCTGCTCCTAAAGTAACTCCACCTAAAAATGCAGCTACAATACTTAATGCTTTCATAATTTTTTGTTTTAAAAGTTACTACATCGCAAATCTAGCAAATATCCTGAATATGTAGTTCGTTTTGTTATAAAATTTATTTGAAAAGTTGATTTTGCTTTATTATTAACAGATTTTAAGAGGTGTGCATAGTTTATATTGCTATTTTTTGCATGTCTGTTTTACGAGAAAAAGATTTATATATAATACAAGGAATAAACAATAAAAAATTAAGTGATATGAAGAAGTAGTTGTTTTAGGTATGGGATTGTGCGTCGCACTGGCGTTCTCTTCCTGTAAATCAAGTGAAAGTGCTTATAAGAAAGCCTAATGAAAAAGCCAAAACAACAGGAATTGGCTGAAGCAGCAGAAACCGGCTGAACCTGCAGTGGTAGAAACCTGCACCTGTTGTGGAAGTTGCTCCGACTCCTGCACCTGTTGCTCCTGTTCGTGAAGAAAAAGTTGAATTGGTTTCTGGTAACGGTTTGAAAGCATTCAGCGTAATTTGCGGTAGCTTTGGCGTTAAAGCAAATGCTGATGGTCTGAAAGCTAAGCTGGATAACGACGGTTACAATGCCAAGGTTGTCTATAATGCTGAAAAGAATATGTATCGTGTTGCCGTAGAATCTTTCGATACTCGTGAAGAAGCTGTCCGTGCAAGAGATGCATTCAAGGCTAAATACCCCAACCGTGAAGATTTCCAGGGTGCATGGCTTCTTTACCGGGTATATTAATCGGATAAACTGGTCTGTATGGCCACTTTAATTTTATATTCAAAGCGATAGTAAACATACTATCGCTTTTTTTATACCTTTGCTGCCTGTTAAATGAAAGGAAAGTTGTAAAATATGAATTTGAAACATTTTGTGGCCATGTTTTTGGCTTTGTCAACATTGTCTGTTGGAGCTCAGGAAAGGGTGGTTCCCATTAAATATGGTGATATGGAACAATGGGTCACTCGAAGAATAGAAGAGTCTGGTATTATCGGTGGTAAAACGAAACTGCTATATGAGCTCGGTCCGACAAAAGAAATCAATGGAAATATTGCATATGTGAATCAGGGCGGATCTCCCTGGGGAAATTCAAACGTCATGGCCAAGGTAGTCGGAATCGTCAAGACGAATACAAGCGTGTATCCGGAGAAACGTGGAAATGGTCAGTGTGCCCGGCTGGAGACACATATCGAAAGTGTTAAGGTTCTGGGTATGGTGAATATAACTGTTCTGGCTTCAGGTTCCATGTTCCTGGGAGATATGAAGGAGCCTATAACCGGTACAAAAGACGGAGAGAAGAACTTGAATTCCGGTGTTGCTTTTACGGAACGTCCGAAAGCCGTACGCTATGACTATAAGGTGAAGATGTCCGGCGAGCCGAACCGCATCCGTCAGACGGGCTTCAGTCGTAAAGAAACTGTTCCCGGACAAGATTGTGCAATTATGACTTGTCTGCTTCAGAAACGTACGGAGGATGCTAATGGTAATATCATTGCAAAGCGTGTCGGTACGGCTGCCGTTGCTTATAAGCGTACATCTGACTGGAACAATGGTGCCACTTATGAAATTATGTATGGAGATATCACGAAAAGTGATAAATATAATCCTGAACTGATGAAACTGGGAGTAGGGGCTATTATGCCCGGAACAGTAAAGGAGAGAGTAAACTGATTCAGGAAGTCGGCTGGGCTTCTCCGGATGAACAGCTACGCATTTGATCTTGCAGTTTACTTCAAGTATCGGCGGAGCTTTTGTTGGTTCTCCGGGAAACACACTGTGGATTGACAATGTTTGTTTAGTATATTGATCAGGCCTTTGGCTTGAGAAGAGGCAAGGATTGAATAGAGATCACCGATAATATTTATTAAAATCGGTATGACTCTGTTCGTTCCTTGCCTTTTGTGTGTTGTGTTAAAGAATTAATTTGTATTTTTGCTGCCAAGTATGAGTAGAATAATAGCAATAGATTACGGAAGAAAGCGCACAGGCATCGCTGTAACGGACCCCATGCAGATTATTGCAAATGGGTTGACAACTGTGCCCACTCATCAGTTGATGGATTTTCTTTTGAAGTACGTGACTCAGGAATCTGTGGAGCGGATCATCGTCGGGCATCCGAAGCAGATGAACAACGAAGATTCGGAAAATATGAAAAATATCATTCCCTTTATCAATCAGCTGAAGAAGAAGCTGCCCAAGATTCCGGTAGAACTGGTTGATGAACGCTTTACTTCTGTGCTGGCTCATCAGGCAATGCTGGCAGGAGGTCTGAAGAAAAAGGACCGTCAGAACAAGGCTCTGGTAGACGAGATCAGTGCTACGATTATTTTACAATCCTATCTGGAAGGGAAAAGAAATATGTGTAATTATTAAAATAAAACAACAAACTGATTATGATTTACCTATTTATGTATATGGTCAGCCTGTATTGCGTCAGGAGGCTGAAGACATTACTCCGGATTATCCGAACCTGAAAGAACTGATTCAAAATATGTTTGAAACTATGGACCGGGCTGACGGTGTCGGACTGGCTGCTCCTCAGGTGGGACTTCCCATTCGTGTCGTTGTGGTGAATCTGGACGTTCTTTCGGATGATATGCCGGAATTCAAGGACTTTAAAAGAGTTTATATCAATCCTCATATCCTGGAAACAGGTGATGAAATGGTTTCCATGAAGAAGGTTGTCTGAGTCTGCCGGGCATTCATGAAAGTGTAAAACGTCCGGACCGTATTCATGTTACTTATCTGGATGAAAACATGACCGCTCATGATGAATGGTTGAAGGTTATCTGGCTCGTGTAATGCAGCATGAGTTTGATCATTTGGATGGAACAATGTTTATTGATCATCTTTCAAGTCTGAGAAAACAGATGATCCGAGGCAAGCTGAATAACATGGTAAATGGCAAAGCCCGCTGCGGTTATAAGGTGAAAACATCAAATGATCAAGAAACTTCTATGCCTATTATATATAGGTGTACTTGTCCCGGTTACGCATTTGCCAGATTAATACGGATCGGGTGATGACTATCGGAAAGAACGCTCTTTATTTTGAAGATTACGTTCTTTCGATCCAGTATTTTAATCAGGTAATCAATGCGAAACCATATCTGGCTGATCCTTATTTCTATCGGGGACTGGCGAAAATGAATCTGGATGACTATCCGGGTGCCGAGCGTGACTGCTCTGAAGCACTTGAACGGAATCCGTTCGTCGTAAATGCTTATCAGGTGAGAGGTATTTCCCGGATTCGCCAGAAGAATTATAAAGGTGCTATTGAAGACTATCAAAGGGCCTTGAAACTGGATCCTGAGAACATAAGCCTGTGGCATAATCTGGTTTTGTGCCGTATGCAGGAGAAAGATTATACGACAGCTCAGGCAGAACTGGATACGATTATCCGTATCTCTCCGCGTTATACGGATGCTTATCTGATGCGTGTGGAGAATTCGCTGAAGCTGAAAGATACGCTGCAAGCCATGAACGATGCGGACCGGGCCATAGAAATGGACCGTTACAATCCCGATACATGGTCTTCAAGAGGTATGCTGTTTATGATGCGCTCCAAATATAAGGATGCGGAGTCGGATCTGACGGAAGCCATCCGGCTTTCTTTGCGAAATGCCGGAGCCTATATTAATCGTGCCCTGGCCCGTTACTATCAGAATAACCTGAGAGGAGCAATGTCCGATTATGATCTGGCTTTGGATATCGACCGGAATAATTTCATCGGCCATTACAACCGTGGTTTGCTGCGTGCACAGGTCGGGGATGACAACCGGGCTATTGAGGATTTCGATTTTGTCCTGAGTGTTGAACCGGATAACATGATGGCGGTATTTAACCGGGGCTTGTTGCGTGATAAGACAGGTGACTTCCGGGGAGCAATCAGTGACTATTCAACCGTACTGGCTGAGTATCCTGATTTTTTGGCCGGTTATCAGTACCGTTCGCAGGCCCGGCGCAAGACTGGAGATCTGAAAGGTGCGGAGGAAGACGAATTTAAAGGTGCTGAAAGCTCAGCTGGATATTCAGAATGGGAAAAAGCCTTCGACTGCTTCCAATGAAAAGACCCGTAAGAAGTCCGATAAGAACATGAACAATTATCGGAAAATTATGGTTGCCGATAATGACTCCAATTGAGGATAAATAACAAGACCGATTATCGCGGACGCGTAACAGGATAAGGATGTGAATATTCTGCCTCAGCCGATGTTTGCATTATCCTATTACGAACGGATTGATGATGTCAGACGCCAGGTTAATTTCTTTAAGGCGGTTGACGATCTGAACAACCGTCAGGTATTGCCGCATCGTCTGCTGATCACGAACAATGAAACGTCTTTGACGGAAGAACAGGTGAAACAGCACTTTGCGTCTATTGATACTCGGACGGCGGAAATTGTGAAAGATCCGAAGAATGCGATCCATTATTATGCACGTGCACTGGATTTCTATCTGGTACAGGATTTTGACAATGCCATGCAGGATCTGGATTCGGCGATTGTATGCGATCCGACTCTCTTTACTGCTTACTTTAGCCGTGCTTGATCAGCTATAAGCAGCTGGAGTTCCGTAAGCGTGACCGGAAGTTCGAACTGGATAATGTGGATGAGAAGTTGCCGCAGGTACGCACGATTGATTATACCCGGATTCGTGAAGATCTGGATAAAGTCATCGAGCTGCAGCCTGATTTTGTATATGCTTATTATAATCGGGGCAACATTCTGACGGTGATGAAAGATTATCATGCGGCGCTGGCTGATTACAATAAAGCTATCGAATTGGACAACCATTTTGCCGACGCTTATTATAATCGCGGATTGATACATATCTTTTTGGGAAATAACCGGCAGGGAATAAGTGACTTGAGCAAGGCCGGAGAATTGGGTATATTCTCCGCTTATAATATCATCAAGCGCTTTACGATGCCTACCGAATAAAGTCTGAAAACAGGAAGAATGAGGAATTTTATTCATTCGTGATAAATTTTCTTCACTCTTCCTGTTTCTTCTTCATTAAAATGTTTATTTTGCCATTCATTAATGGATAAATACATAAACTTATGATTAAAATAACTTTTCCTGATGGCTCTGTTCGTGAATATAACGAAGGAGTTACTGGTCTGCAGATTGCAGAAAGCATCAGTTCTCGTCTGGCTCAGGACGTCTTGGCATGTGGCGTGAACGGTGAAACGATTGATTTGAATCGTCCTATCAGCGAAGATGCAAACTTCGTTCTTTATAAATGGGAAGATGAAGAAGGTAAGCATGCCTTCTGGCATACAAGTGCTCACTTGCTGGCTGAGGCTTTGCAGGAGCTTTACCCCGGTATTCAGTTTGGTATCGGACCGGCTATTGAAAACGGATTCTATTATGATGTAGATCCGGGAGAAGCCGTGATCAAGGAAGGTGACCTGCCTGCCATTGAAAAGAAAATGGCTGAATTGGCTGCCAAGAAAGAGACACTCGTACGTCAGAGCATCGCAAAGGATGATGCACTGAAGATGTTCGGTGAAAGAGGTGAAACTTACAAGTGTGAACTGATCTCCGAACTGGAAGATGGTCATATCACAACTTATACGCAGGGTGCGTTTACGGATTTGTGCCGTGGCCCGCATTTGATGTCTACGGCTCCGATCAAAGCCATTAAGCTGCTTTCCGTTGCCGGTGCTTACTGGAGAGGTCAGGAAGACCGCAAGCAGATGACACGTATCTATGGTATTACCTTCCCGAAGAAGAAGATGCTCGATGAGTATCTGGTCATGCTGGAAGAAGCCAAGAAACGCGACCACCGTAAGATCGGTAAGGAGATGGATCTGTTCATGTTCTCAGATACGGTAGGTAAAGGTTTGCCGATGTGGCTGCCGAAAGGTACTGCGCTGCGCTTGCGTCTGCAGGACTTCCTGCGTCGCATCCAGCCCGTTATGATTATCAGGAAGTCATTTGTCCGCCGATTGGTAACAAGTTGCTTTATGTAACTTCAGGACACTATGCGAAGTATGGTAAGGATGCATTCCAGCCTATTCATACTCCGGAAGAAGGAGAAGAATACTTCCTGAAACCGATGAACTGTCCGCACCACTGTATGATCTATAAGAACTCTCCGCGTTCTTATCGTGATCTGCCGTTGCGAATCGCTGAATTCGGTACAGTATGCCGTTACGAGCAGAGCGGTGAGCTGCACGGACTGACCCGTGTACGTAGCTTTACTCAGGACGATGCTCATATCTTCTGCCGTCCTGACCAGGTGAAGGATGAATTCCTCCGCGTAATGGATATCATCTCCATTGTCTTCAAGTCTATGAACTTTGAAAACTTTGAAGCTCAGATTTCTTTGCGTGACAAAGTGAACCGCGAAAAGTATATCGGAAGTGATGAAAACTGGGAAAAGGCTGAACAGGCTATCATTGAAGCTTGTGAAGAAAAAGGCCTTCCTGCCAAGGTTGAATACGGTGAAGCTGCATTCTATGGTCCGAAACTGGACTTTATGGTGAAAGATGCTATCGGCCGTCGCTGGCAGCTGGGTACTATTCAGGTAGACTATAACCTGCCGGAACGCTTCCAGCTGGAATATATGGGATCTGACAACCAGAAACACCGTCCGGTAATGATCCATCGTGCTCCTTTCGGTTCTATGGAACGTTTCGTAGCTGTGCTGATTGAACATACAGCCGGTAAGTTCCCGTTGTGGCTGACTCCGGATCAGGTTGCTATTTTGCCTGTATCTGAAAAGTACAACGAATATGCCGATCATGTACGTCTGGAACTGAAGAAGAACGATATTCGTGCCATCGTGGACGATCGTAACGAAAAGATCGGACGTAAGATCCGTGACAATGAAATGAAACGTATCCCTTATATGCTGATTGTCGGTGAAAAAGAAGCAGAAAATGAAGAAGTATCCGTACGTAAGCAGGGAGAAGGCGACCAGGGAACCATGAAAATTGAAGATTTTGCAAAAAATATTGCAGAAGAAGTTCATAATATGATAAATAAATGGTAACTTTGCAGCCGTTTGCAGGAGCTCCTAAAAAAGCTTCTGCAAACTGATAAAGAAATAGTATAATTTATTAGATTGAAAAAACAGACAGGAAGAAAAATTTTTGAATGAAGAATGACAGTTTAAAAGGCAGCATAGAATCAATGAACAGATTCGCGCCAAAGAAGTCCGTATTGTGGGAGATGATATTGAATCAGCTGTATATCCGATTGCCCAGGCTTTGAAAATGGCTGAAGATCATGGAGCTGATTTGGTCGAAATTTCACCGAATGCCGTTCCTCCAGTTTGTAGAATTATAGATTATTCTAAATTTCTTTATCAGTTAAAGAAACGCCAGAAGGAACAGAAAGCAAAACAGGTTAAGGTCAACGTAAAGGAAATTCGTTTCGGACCTCAGACAGATGAGCACGATTACAATTTCAAGTTGAAACATGCTATTGGCTTTTTGCAGGATGGCGATAAGGTGAAAGCCTATGTGTTCTTTAAAGGACGTTCCATTCTGTTCAAGGAACAAGGTGAAGTACTTCTGCTTCGTTTTGCCAACGATTTGGAAGAATATGCCAAGGTTGAACAGATGCCGTTACTGGAAGGTAAGCGCATGACGATCTCCCTTTCACCCAAGAAGGCGGGTGCTCCGAAGAAGGCTGCAAAGCCTGCTGCTGCTCCCAGCGCCGACGAAACCCAAGAATGAAATTGTGTGCGTAACGCGCCGGTATAGTGCGTTACCACCTTATTAATACTAATAATTAAAAATTTAACAAGATGCCAAAGATCAAGACTAACTCCGGTGCCAAAAAAAGATTCGCTCTTACCGGAACAGGTAAAATCAAGAGAAAGCACGCTTTTCACAGTCACATTTTGACTAAGAAAACTAAAAAGCAAAAAAAGAAACCTTGTACACGCTGGCTTGGTACATAATGTAAACTTAGGTCAGGTTAAGGAACTCCTTTGCATGAAGTAATCTTAAAAGCGTAAACGTATCATTTAAATTATTAACCGAATGCATTAGCTTCAAGTCCGGTTGAGAAATATCGGCGCTATCATTCAAAAAAGAATTAAAACTATGCCAAGATCAGTAAATCATGTTGCTTCTAGAGCAAGAAGAAAGAAAATTTTAGGTTTGACCAGAGGTTACTTTGGTGCAAGAAAGAATGTTTGGACCGTTGCCAAGAATACTTGGGAAAAAGGTTTGACATATGCATATCGTGACCGCAAGAATAAAAAACGTAACTTCCGCGCATTGTGGATCCAGCGTATCAACGCAGCTGCTCGTCTGGAAGGTATGTCTTATTCTAAGTTGATGGGTGCTTTGCACAAAGCTGGCATCGAAATCAACCGTAAGGTATTGGCTGACTTAGCCGTAAACCATCCTGAAGCATTCAAAGCTGTTGTTGCTAAAGTAAAAGCAGCTTAATCAGGAATCGCATATTACGATTGACAGAAAGTCGGATTGTTTCAAATGAACAATCGACTTTTTTGTTGTCTGCATTTCCTTTTTCAGCTTCTGATCTCTTCTGTATCAGGAGGTGAGGGGAGAACCGGGAAACTTATGCCGGCAATCTGTCAGAAAGAACTTGTTTGCACCTAAGAAAATTGGGAGGAAATGTTTGGTGTTCTCAATTGTTTTCATTACTTTTGTAATACATAAAAATGAAGCCGCACTTGCAGAATCGGGAAACTCATCAAATTTATAAGAAATACCGAGACAAGCTTCATCTTCCAATGGCGGGCCACGCCTTCGGGTAGCATTTATGCCGGTGGATTACAAAGGAAATGAGCTCTCAAACCATGTCATTCGGAGTTTCGTCACGCCTCGGGTGCGGCTTCTCCCTTTTTATAAATACAATTTCCTTCACCTTGCTTTTCCTGTTTTATCCTTCATGAAATCTGATGGGGAGAGCGATTAAACTGTTTATTATGATTTTCTATTTTTCCGGAACCGGCAATTCCTTGTGGGTAGCCAGACAATTGCAGGAATCGTTGCAGGAACCTTTATATAAGTTGGTTGATGTCCTTTCCTCAGATCAGGTATATGCACTTGGGGAAGAGGAAAGACTGGGATTTGTTTTTCCGGTCTATTCCTGGGGGCCTCCGGAAGTCGTGCTTGAAATGATTTCCAGACTTCGTTTGTCCCGGAAGCCTTCTTTTCTTTATTTTGTCTGTACCTGCGGGATGATGCCGGAAAGACAGCTGAAGTCTTTTGCAAGGCGGTGGAGCGTCGGGGCTGGACCTGTCAGGCCGGTTATTCCGTATTTATGCCGAACACATACGTTTGTTTGCCGGGGTTTGATGTGGATGCTCCGGAAGTGGAATCCCGTAAGCGGGAAGAAGCCTGGGGGCGTGTGAGAGAGATTCAAGTCAAGATCGCCGGCCGGGAGAGTGGTTTTGACTGTCATGAGGGAAGCATGCCTTTCCTGAAAACCTATGTAGTTCGTCCCTTGTTCTGCCGTTTCCTGATGTCTGCCCGTTGGTTTCATGCTTCGGATGCCTGCATCAGCTGTGGTATCTGTGAAAAGGTCTGTCCGATGAACAATATCCGTGTGGACCGGAAACCGGTTTGGGGCAAGCGGTGTACGCAATGCCTGGCCTGTTATCATTTCTGCCCGATGCATGCGGTAGCCTATGGCAGTCAGACATTGAATAAAGGGCAGTATTATTTCGAAAGGAAGCGTAAGGGGAAGCAGTCTGAAAAGTAGCTAAAATGACATCCCGCCAGATTTGTCTGTAAAATCTGACGGGATGTCCTGTTGAAATATGTTTGCAGGCCGTTCCTGCTTTAGCGTCCGGAAGGTAATGCCGGTACGATGGCTTCTATCCGGTTCTCTATGGAATCAGGCAATCTGGAAAAGAAGTCCAGTCCGGTAGCCTTTTCTACATCATCCACACTGCTCATGTATTTTTCCAGTTTCTGATGATGTGCAGCATTGGGGAAGATGAAGCCCATGGCGATGGGGTTCTTCCGGTTGTTGATCAGGACAACCTTGAAGAAACGGTCGGGCACGGCTACCTGGTGCTTTCCGATGCGTTCCGGCTTACTTTTGTCGTAGATGGGACCGCAGGCGATGTAAACCGTTCCATATTTCCGGGCCCATTTCCGGCAGGCATCCTCCAGATCTCCCCAGTCATCCCGGTTCAGTTTCTGGTTCTGCGGGCAGATGTTGCTCATATAGAATGATTCCTGCATGGCTTTCTTGCTCCATTTCATGTCGCAGCCGGAGCCATGTGTCCCCGGTCATAGCCGGAACGGGTATAGTCCGAATGTTCCACACGCGGTTCCGGAAGATCCGGATCCGGAAGGAATTTGTCATATCGTTCAGCCTTTCCTTCGGTTTCCTTTCGGGTCAGTTCCCAGGCTACCCAGTTGGAAGTTTTATAAAAACTGTTGTATGAAAGGGTGTAGCCTGTACGTTTCAGGATGCGTTCCTTCCGGTCGGTGAGATTCCGGGGAATTTCCATCTGGCTGCTGACCTTCTCCTGGTTGCCGGTTAGGGGAGCAGACTGGGCGGAAGAAGGCTTCTCTTCGTGCCAGATCCGGTAACTCTTTGCGAAGGTCGGGTAACTGATAGCTGGAGCCCTGAGTGAACCATACGGCGCCTGCAATAAGCAGCAGAAAGATGATGAATCCCTTTAAGGAACCGGTGTTACCTTGTTTTCGTTGTTTGCGTGCCATAGCGTCAGATCAGTTTAAAGCGCATGCGGAAAATGCCGTCCTTATAATCGTGGCTGATGATTTTGAACGTACCGATCTCGGAAGTATTGGCTACATGAGTACCGATACAGAGGCAGTCGTCGTAGTCTCCTACGGAAACGACGCGTACGGTGTCGGAAGCACCCTCCGGCAAGCGTTTCAGGTCGAATTGTCCTGCAGCTTCCTGCTGGGAGATGAATTTCACCGTTACATCCAGGTGACGTGCGATGATTTCATTGACTTTGGCTTCTATTTGTTCGATCTCTTCATCTGTCGGAGCTTGCGGCAAGGCAAAGTCGAGTTTGCTTTTCTTTCGCTCGATGTGTGCGGAAACGGCGCGTCCGCAGCCGAAAAGATTAACATCGTACGGTTGACAATGTGCTCGCAGGTATGCATTAGGAGGATATTCCTGCTTGTTGTGTTCGTTGAGTTGGGGTTGTTGTTCCATATTCTATAAATGATTAAACCGGTGCAAATGTACACAAAAGTATGGACATAAAAAAAGGAGTACCGCTGTACTCCAACCTTTTGTTAACCTTAAATCTAATACTATGAAAAACACAGTGCAAAGATACGGACTTTTGGTAGATCTGCAAACGGAAAAGTACTTTTTTTTCTCGGCTATAATATTTTTTAAGAATTGCATGGAGAGGGGGCTGGAATCGACCGCACGATTCGGCTTCAACGACCGCACGATTCAGTCTCAACGACCGCATAATTGAGCTTCAACGACCGCACGATTTTATGGCATCGTCTGCCTGATATTTTCGCATCGTCTGGTTTGCTGCCGGGCAAAGAAAGGAAAGCCGGAATGTATCCCGGATCTGAGAAATAGGGAAGTGAAAGCAGGTTGTGATGAGCTTGTAAAAGTATGGGCATAAAAAAAGAGTACCGCTGTACTCCAACCTTTGTTAACCTTAAATCTAATACTTATGAAAAACACGATGCAAAGAATTACGGAACTTTTTCATATATCTGCAAAGC
>ENA-OQAN01000144-OQAN01000144.1-human-gut-metagenome-genome-assembly--contig:-NODE-144-length-38947-cov-2.634956_pt1 | contig 38947 bp, 56 predicted proteins | sample MGYA00242735_ERZ504527 | MGnify/ENA primary metagenome ERZ504527 (study PRJEB26092, sample SAMD00036230) | human gut metagenome | host: Homo sapiens | study: EMG produced TPA metagenomics assembly of... | reverse complement strand
CTCATAAATGCTTCTCTGCCTTCCGGTGTGCATTTGTAAACGCCGGCATCTTCCAGAACATGTGTAAATACAATACCAACTTCTTTCTGAAGGATTTCATGAACATTCTCTTTGTTGATATCCTTGTATTTCGGAAGAAATTCAGCTGCCCATGCGGCATGTTTCTCAATCTTTTCGTTGGATGCGATATCTTTTCCTTCCAGAATGTATTCTTCCAGAAGTTCCAGTTCTTCTTTCAGTCTTGCCGGAAGAACTGCCAGCCCCATAACTTCGATCAGACCGATATTTTCTTTCTTAATGTGATGATACTCTGCATGCGGATGATATACACCAAGCGGATTTTCCTCTGTTGTGATGTTGTTTCTCAGAGTCAGATCCAGTTCAAACATATCGCCTGCTTTACGTGCGATCGGTGTGATGGTGTTATGCGGCTCTCCGTCTGTTTCTGCAAAGATAAATGCAGCCTCATCCGTATATCCTCTCCAGCCTGCCAGTACATGTGTTGCCAGATCGATCAGTCTCGTCTCGTCTTTGCTACGGATACGCAGTACAGAAAGAGGCCATTTTACAATGCCGGCTTCCACATCTTCGTATCCCGGGATCGTCACATGCTTTTCAATCTCTGCCTTCGCCATGGCAAAGGTATAATGCCCGCCCTGGAAATGATCGTGGCTAAGGATAGAACCTCCTACGATTGGAAGATCCGCATTGGAGCCAAGGAAATAATGTGGGAACAGCTTTACAAAATCAAACAGCTTGATAAATGTATTTCTCTCGATCTTCATGGGAGTATGCTGACTGTTAAATACGATACAATGTTCATTGTAGTAAACATATGGAGAGTACTGGAAGCCCCAGGGACTGTCATTGACGGTGATCGGGATGATCCTGTGGTTCTCCCTTGCCGGATGATTGACTCTTCCTGCATAGCCTTCATTTTCCGGACAAAGCAGACATTTTGGATAGCTGCTGGATTTTACCAGCTTGGCAGCTGCGATAGCCTTTGGATCTTTTTCCGGCTTGGACAGGTTGATCGTGATATCGATCTTGCCATATTCGCTGTCTACTGTCCATTTCTGATCTTTTTTTACGCGATAACGTCTGATATAGTTACTGTCCTGACTCAGCTTATAAAAATAATCTGTAGCTTTTTCCGGATCTTCTTTATAAGCATCCCAGAATTCTCTCTGCACCTGGGCAGGACGCGGCATCAGACAGTTCATCAGTTTTGTATCAAAGAGATCTCTGTACACAATACTGTCCTCGATGATGCCCCTCTTTACAGCCTCATCAAGAAGTTCGTTCAGAGTCTCCTCAAGATTGATTTTAGCATACTCTGTCTCCGGTTCTGTATATTCGCTTTCCCCAAAGACATCCAGAAGAAGATTGGTTGCATAAATTCTTTCGCATTCCGGAGTAATACCACTCTCCACCCCATACTGTACCAGTTTTTTAATACTTTCACTTAACATTGATTTTTCCCCTTTCCTGTCGCGCTTTTCCCGGAAAACAGGAACTTTTTTCCTGTTTTCGATTTATGCCAAACGGGAACTCCCGTCTTGCCATCCTGCTGTAACCCCATGGCCTTCATCCGGCCTGCTCTGTAAGCATCACTCTATGACGTTTTCTATATAGGTGAGAAATACATTTCCGGCACTCTCAAACAGCGCTGTACTATCATTCATTCCATACGGGCTGATCTGCCTGTTGCCGGATCATAAAGATAGGTATTATATTCATCATAGCCTACGATCACCACACTGGAATTTTCTCCTGTCTTGGCGATCACCGGTCTCTGGGCACTGACCTCATAAAGAACATTGTCAAGAGTGCAGCCAGTCAGATCGATCACCGTTCCCATATCACCAAGGCTATCCTGAAGTTCTTTTTTCTTCCAGTTGGCTGTACGTATACTTTCCGGTACATCCTCTATATTCATCTGGAGCTTTGTTTTTTTGTTTCCTCGTTCCCAGACATACTGCTGCGCACGGTTAAGTACCACTCCAGTCTGCGCATCCGCGCGTTTCACAGCTGCAGCCGGATCGGTATAGATACGGTCAAGAGAACCATATGCATAAACATAATAAAGTTCTCCCTGTGGAACGGTAGTATCCAATGTTACCGATGAGTCTTCAGTACTCTCGATCTTGGAACAAACAAGCAGCGGACTGTCTGTCTCCGGTTTCTGAGTCATGGTCAGGCGGATCAGCGTTCCTGCACGGTTTGTAGTGATCAATGCTACATCTATCTGGCTTCCGGATGCTTTTTTGTTATTCATGATATTGTCCTTTTTCTGGACTGTATAAGCATTCCCCGATTTTGCAGAAAGTTCAAACTCCATCATGGTACTGCCAACCGTTACGTTGGTGATATAAAGGCCATCCTGACGATACTCTTTTTTCACCTTTCCTTTAAAGCTTTCAATGCGGAATGTACTGATTCCCTCTGTTTCATGTCCGTTGGCATCCGTAAGAATGTCTTCATCGGAAAGGATCCCATATACCAGATCTTCATTCATAAATCCCAGAGCTCTCAGATTTTTTCCGCTTTCCGGCGAAATATCTCTTGTTTTCAGAGAATCAAATTCAATTTCCCGGATCTTCCTGCATCATCTCCGGATTCGATCAGCCATGCTGCATGTGCCTTGGTATCTGACACAACAAAATGGTTCTGTTTGATCCCTTCTTCCAGAACCTGTGAGGTTCCTGTCTCAATATCTACCTGATACAGCTTCTGTGCAAACAGCAGAAACAGCTGATTGTTTTTGTTTACATAAGTGAGTGTTCCAAGATCTTCCTTCAGGAACTCGTAGGATTCTGTACTTGGTATGAATACTTTTTCTTCCACCACATTACGGTCGCTGTTGTAGTGATAAACACAGACACCGCTGTATCCCTCGTGAACACCACGGTTCATGTAACCGTACAATACAAAGTCCACATCCCCGTTATCTGCCACTCGGATGATCTTGATATCGTGTTCGTTGCGCACATATCTGGAATCATTATCTTCCTCTTTGCGGAAGCTGAAGATCCTTGTGATCTTTCCGCTGGACGGTGCATAAGACCAGAGATCCCCATCCTGCTCAAAAGCAACGATCTTTCCACTGCTGTCTGAAGCGTAGGTGACATTCTTGTCACGGACACCCAGAAGCAGGCCTGCATCGGAAACAACCTTCTGAGACGGATCAAATACCTTCGTTGCAGAACGTTTAAAATCCAGCAGCATGATCCTTGTTTCTGTATAACGCATACGGTAAAATTCCGTAACATCATAAATTTCGGTTTTACCCTCATCATCCTGTGCGGAAACCTGATAATCCAGCGTGATACTTGCAGTCGTTTCATTGATATCATCGATCAGCGGAACTCCTTCCATGTAGAGCTTCGGAGAAAGGGATCCCCAGCTGATATTGGAAAGTCCGGAACTGATGGAAATATTATTGTAATTCGTTCCGCCGGAAATATCCTCCGCTTCCAGATATCCGGTCAGCGTATCTGCCTGTTCCTTGTCCAGACACTTTGTGGAAAAATCCTTGACAAACTGAAGATACGCTTCTGTATTCAACTGGGTTCTGGAAACCACTCTTGTATAGTAGTAAACTTCCCCCTCACTGGTATCCAGCGTGATCTGCATGGAATACTCCTGGTTCATGCGAAGGTCACTGCCGATCTCAATCTCTGTACTTAAACAGCCGTTGTCCTCTTTCGTGAGATTCTTGATCTTACGGTTCTCCATAACCTTGCTTCCATCTGAAGTCCGTACCTCATAAGCAAGCCCTGTTACTGTATCAGCATATGGGTTGATCTCAAACGACACTTTTTTGGTCGTATCCAGCGGAGTAATACTTCCTCTCATGAAATCGGTCTGCATCTGCTGTCTGTATCCATACATCTTATTTGCCTGGGTACTTCCGATCTTTACCATAACCTCCGGAAGTGTGGCATCGTTCATATCTGAGCGGTTATCTGTAGACTGACTGTTCATCAGAAATGAGGTCCCGGCTACTACTGCCACAAAGATCACCAGCAGTATCACTCCCTTACGTAGGATCTTCATCATGTCATTCTCCCTTCTGTGAGGCTGACTCTTCCGGATAAAGAAGCCTGTCCAGGGTAGGAGCCACATGAAGAGCCTTCATGGTATCCGAAAAACTGTCCCTGCTCTTTTTCTTTCCGGTTTTTACTGCGCGGATCAGAATATTCTTTGGTGTATGTTCCATATCGATAAATTCAAGAAGCTGGGTTTCATATCCTTTGCTTTCCAGAAGCTCGGCACGAAGACCATCTGTGATCAGAGCTGCCATTCTTTCCTTCAGGATCCCATAACGCATAACAGGCTGGAGCATTTCGTTTCGGATCTGACGATTCAGTTCATGCTGACAGCATGGAACAGACAGGATCACCTGAGCCCCCATTCCACTGCCTTGGCCAGAGCGAAATCTGTTGCTGTATCGCAGGCATGAAGTGTCACCACCATGTCCACAGAAGAAACGCCTTCGTACCCTGCAATATCTCCCTGGTAAAAATGCAGCTTGTCATAACCATAAGATCTGGCCAATTCACTGCAATGCCGTATCACATCTTCCTTAAGATCCAGCCCTATGATGTTTACATCAAGACCCTCCAGTTCTCTGAGATAATAATACATAGCAAAAGTAAGATAGGATTTTCCGCAGCCAAAATCCAGGATCGTGATCTCTCTGTCTTTAGGAAGCTTCGGAAGGATATCCCTGATAAACTCCAGAAAGCGATTGATCTGTCTGAACTTGTCATATCTGGAAGCAACGATCTTTCCATCCTTTGTCATAACTCCCAGATCCACCAGAAACGGAGCTGCCGTTCCCTCTCTGAGAATGTACTGTTTCACCCGGTTATGAGGAGCGATCTTTATCTTCTCATTCTGTGCAGGCCCGTGTTGTTTTGTTTTGATGGTTGCTTTCCCTTTCTTGCTGATAAGGATACTTCCATCCTGACTGCGTCCGGTTGCCTGAAGCTGACGAAATTCCCCCATGGCATGCTCCAGATAAGCGATCATCTCTTCCCTGGTAAAATTCTTATGATAAACCTTCGTCCCTTCTGTCATGGACGCCTGGTAAAAAATCTGACCCTTCAGCTCCACAGGACGAAGCTTCACCTTGGAAGGTCCCTCGCCAGTCCTGCGGCCACTGACAACAGCCTGTATCAGCTGTTCATTAATCTGTTCTTCTAAAAATTCCCTTATTGTTTTCATCATACTTCCATTATATTCACTTTTTGTTTTATTGTATATGGACAGATGTTGTGCGAACCAGTTTTGGTCGCTTCTGCCAGTATCACTGTATCGTTCATGGGTAAACCGCCATTTTAATACTCAGTGCGGAAACATTTTCTGCACCTTCTCCTCCTGCATCTTCGTCTGGAAATCTCCTGATACACCAGCACTTCGATCAGATCATCCAGGAACCCTCCTGGAATCTCCTGTACACTGGTATCTCCTTCCATCTGTCCTTTCACCTGGTGACAGATGTGATAGAGCATGAAACGATCCGGATATTCATCATACAGCCGGCTTCCCTCATAATCCAAAAGCTGACACTGTGCTTCCGCTTTTTCCTGGATCCTTCGGGCTGTATCCGGATAGTATGATCTCATCAGATCAAATTCCTTTTCCTGTTCTCTCTCTTCATTATAAAAACCAGGACTTCCCTGTGTAGCATAAAACGGATAAAAATCTGGATAGATCATAACTCTTCTGCTGTCCTCTCTCTGCTATCTCTTACAGTATATGCAGAAGAAAAATGACGGTTCCCTCCAAAGTTCCGATCAGGCCATCCGTTTCAGCATTCCCTGGGTCAGACGTACGCTGTGCTCAATTGCAAGCTTTTCAAAAGCCGGATAATCCATGTTTGCACTATTATCTGCTTTATCTGAGATAGCACGGATGATCAGGAATGGAATCCCGTTAAGAGCTGCTGCCTGTCCGATCGCTGCGCCCTCCATCTCAACAGCATAGGCGCTGAATTCCTTTACAATATTATCTTTTACACCCTGATCACATACAAACTGATCTCCGGAAGCAATTCTTCCTTCAAAAACCTGATCTCCGGATTTACTTCCCTCGCATACATCATGTGCGATCTTACGAAGCACTCATCTGCCTGGAAGGAAAACTCTTTCATCTGCGGGATCTGTCCCTTCGGATATCCGAATCCGGTTGCATCCATATCATGATGAAGAACATCTGTGGAAAGTACGATATCTCCAATATTGATATCATTGTTAAGGCTTCCTGCGATACCGGTATTGATCACCGCTTCCACCTGAAAGAGATCTGCCAAGATCTGGGTGCACATGCCGGCATTTACCTTACCGATCCCAGACTGTACCACAACTACCTTTTTTCCTTCCAGAACACCCTCATAAAAATCCATTCCGGCTCTGGTAGTAATGGATACATTCTCCATAACCTCTTTCAGTCTTGCTACTTCCTGTTCCATTGCTCCTATGATTCCAACACATTTCATGATCTGTAAATCCTCTCTTTCAATATGATATCCCGCTGAATTTCACAGTTTTTTCCGTTCAGCAGTATCTTTTTCTTTTTCTACATTGTTCATTATAACAAATTTTATTTTTTATGGAAACTTTTTTTTGAGAGATGCTATAATCGATAAATAAACAGAACAGGAGGTAACCAGAATGGTTTATAAGACAAAAGGCGTCTGTGCTCAGGGAATTGAGTTCGAGATCGACGATAATAAAAAAGTTCACAATATCAAGTTTACAGGCGGATGTTCCGGAAACACACAGGGTGTTGCACAGCTTGCAGAGGGAATGGATGCAGATGAAGTGATCTCCCGTCTGGAAGGCATCCGCTGCGGATTCAAACCAACTTCATGTCCGGATCAGCTTGCAAAAGCCATCCGCCAGGCATTGAACGAAGGCTGATCTCACATAATCTTATTTTGTATATCGGATTTATCATCACCCTGCGAAAAATTTCCGCAGGGTGATTTTAGGATGATCTGACAAAATAACTGCCTCAACGTTATTCGGTTAAATGTCCGTTCTATCCCACTTGTCACACAATGACTGGATATCTCTTGCAAAACGATCCAGATCTTTATTGGGGCAGCTTCATTCTTCCGGATCACGGACATCAGGCGACGTCCCATAGCCAGCAGCTTCTCATATGCACGGGCAGCCTTGGTTGTTTTCGGCGAAGCAGTTGCCTTTACTATTCGAACACCGACAGCTCATGGATACACCGGTTCTCCAGAAGATCATATTCAGTTCCACTAAAGGGTGCTGTTGCATCATACCCAAGCTCTTCTTTAAGCCTCTGGGCAAAAATCTCCGTCACCGTATCATCACCATGCGTAACAAATACGTGTTTTGGTCTCGTCTCAAAAGGCTTTCGCCCATTCTATAAGTCCGTTTACATCAGCATGACCGCTGATTCCCGGCATTTTGCATATTTCAGCAGCTACCTGCACAGTCTCACCAAACAACTTCAGCTCCACAGCACCTTCCAATAATGCCCGTCCCGGAGTTCCGATAGCCTGGTATCCAACAAAAAGAATGGTATTTCTGGGATTCCACAGATTGTGTTTCAGATGATGTTTGATACGACCAGCATCACACATACCGCTGGCGGAAATGATCACCTTGCAGTCCTCATCAAAATTGATAGCTCTGGAATCATCGGTAGTAACGGAGGTCTTCAATCCCTGGAAGGATAACGGATTGATACCTTTATTCAAAAGATCCATTGCTTCCTCATCATAGCAGGTATATGCATTCTCACTGAAGATCGTAGTTGCCTCATTGGCAAGGGGACTGTCTACATATACCGTAAAACCATCATGCCGTGAACCAGTCCCTGTTCTTTGATCTGTCGGATAAAATACAGCATTTCCTGAGTACGGCCTACTGCAAAGGACGGGATCACCAAACTGCCGCCTCTGTCAAAGGTCCTCTGGATGATCTCTGCCAGTATTGCCGGATAATCCGGACGTTCTCCATGACTGCGGTCTCCGTAGGTAGATTCCATCACAACATAATCTGCCTCTCGGATATATACCGGATCCCTGATCAGCGGCTGATCGATATTTCCGATATCGCCGGAAAAAACGATCTTTTCTGTTTTGTCCTCTTCCGTCATCCAGACTTCAATACTGCTGGAGCCAAGAAGATGTCCTGCATCCACAAATCTTACTTCGATTCCCTCTGCCGGTTTGATGATCTTATCATATGGGCATCTGACGAAGTTCCGGAGCACACCCATGGCATCTTCCATCGTGTATGCAGGAATAAATTCCGGTTTTCCTTCTCTCCGCCCCTTTCGGTTTCTCCACTCAGCCTCGAACATCTGGATATGTGCGCTGTCACGAAGCATGATATCGCAGAGATTACAAGTTGCCTCTGTCGCATAGATCGGCCCCTGATAGCCTTTTGCATACAAGGCCGGAAGATTTCCGGAATGATCCATGTGTGCATGTGTCAGAAGCACAAAATCCAGATCACCCGGAGCCACCGGAAGCTCCTTATTTTCATAATAATCCGGTCCCTGCTCCATTCCATAATCCACCAGAAACTTCCGTCCCGCCGCTTCCAGATAATAACAGCTTCCAGTCACCTCATGCGTAGCACCGATAAATGTTATCTTCATGCACAAGCCCCCTTTTCCGTCCCACGTTCTGAAATTTCCATATCAAAAAAAGCCTGAAGGATCTCTCTGTGATATCCGATCGTCCAGAAACGCTGTGATATACAATTCCAAGAAGAAATAATCGACTTTTTGTTTATTAACGGTTTGTTATTGTATTTATTATACACGAAATATATGTTTTTTGACAGTCTTTTTGTGAAATATGTTTCTTTTTTTAAGGGGATTTTTTTAGATTTTTTGATATTATTCAGAATTTTTAGACATTCCCCAGCGAAGGTAATGTAAAGTTTACTGGATTTTTTATTTTTTTTGAGTGGCATCGCTGGGGGGAGTGTGAGAGTTGATTTGTTGATTTGTTATTTTACTAAAACACCGCTAGTTAAAGTCCTTGTAGACTCTTTGCTTCCATCTTTAGCTGCGTGATAACCTCGTACACGGTAGTAATAACCCTTTGGCACAATAACTGTAATGTCTTTAACTAAATTACTTGCATTTGACGCGGTAAAACTCCAGTTTTTATATGTGGAATATGTCCCATTTACTTTTCTTTCCAAGTAAACATCCAGATAAACTTTATCGCATACATGATGACACTGAGTAATTCCCGTAATAATAACTTTATTACTTGCTAATTTCTTTATGGTTGTCGTTCCAAAATTCAAATTATTACCACGTAAAACACTATACGTTGTATCTTCAGCGTAATCCGCCTCTGTATCTGTTTCCACTGAAAAATCATCTGATAAACTTTCTGCCATCGCAGGAACTGTAAATAACACACTGCAGCAGCATACTAAAAACAACATACTTATTATTTTTTTCATTTTCTCTTTCATGTAATGTCTTTCCTCCTTTAAACTTTCATTACAATATATATACGATTTTAAAAATGTTTTATCGCGCTAAAACTTGATATTTTTTACTAAATTCATAAATTCATTCTGCTGCATCTTACCACTTATTTGATAAAATACAGAATCCTTCTCCCAACATGCCGCATAATTTTCCTTCTTATCATTTTTATCCTGTATTTTCTTTATAGTGATATTGATATTTTCATTTTTCATCTTTACCATTGCAATTTCTTTTCCGTCCAGAATATACGCCCCGCTTTTACGCTCATCTGAATAATCATTAATATACAACGTAACAATTTCTTGTCCATAGTAATATTCCATTAGTGCATATCCGGATTCGACATTAACGTTGTAACTTCTAAAACTAAAATTCTTAGGACGATACAATATCAACGGTACGTCTAAATCTAATTCTTCTTCAATAGCATCTAACGCCATCTGCTCATCCTTCTGCGCTTTCTCATTTCCTTCATCATTTTCAATTGAAATCCTCGTATCATCCCCAACCCAATACCTCACAGAATCAATAAAATAACTCCTGTTTGCCTGGCTGGTCATGCTTGCGGCGAAGATACCGGCTGAGCATACAAGTACTGCTGCCGCTACGCGAGCTGCTTTATGACTTTTCTTTTCGGGCAGATAAACGATCTTTACATTCTCTTTATGATCATCAGTTTTAATACTGTCAGTTTCGTCTTCTTTGTAAACACCATCTGCTTTCAGTTTTTCTACAAGCCTCTGATAAGCAACCTTTGCCTCCTCTTCTGTTTCTCCATCATCAGGAATCACTCCATCTGGAAACAGGATTTTTTCCATCTCTTCGGTTTCTTTTTCATATTCTTCTGCCAACCATTTTTTCAGTTCAGCATCCCTGAAATTTTCCATTATTTTTCTCCTGTAATCCTATCTTTCCTTGACAATTCCTCCGTTAGAGTTCATATTTAATGATAGTATATGACTATTCAGGAGGAATCCAAATGAAACACATCGTACTTACCGGCGGTGGTACTGCCGGACATGTAACTCCAAATATTGCCCTGATTCCAAAGCTCAGGGAGCTTGGTTATAAGATTTCCTACATCGGTTCCTACGAAGGAATCGAAAAAAACTGATCGAAGAACTTGGAATCCCATATTATGGAATCTCATCCGGAAAGCTGAGACGTTACTTCGATCTCAAAAACTTCTCTGACCCTTTTCGTGTACTGAAGGGATTCAGCCAGGCCAGAAAGATTCTGAAAGAGCTGAAACCGGACGTTGTTTTTTCTAAAGGCGGTTTCGTTACGGTTCCCGTTGTGATCGCGGCCAAACGTTTAAAAATCCCCGCATTGATCCACGAGTCCGACATGACTCCAGGTCTTGCCAATAAACTCTGTCTCTCTTCTGCATCCAAAATCTGCTGTAATTTTCCTGAGACAGTCGCCAATCTTCCAGCTGACAAAGCAGTTCTTACAGGAACTCCGATCCGCCAGGAACTTCTTTCCGGAAATGCGGAAAACGGTCGTAAATTCTGTGGCTTCACTGCTGACAAACCGGTACTTATGGTTATCGGTGGTAGTCTGGGAGCTGCTTCTGTCAATGATAATGTCCGCAAGATCCTCCCTGAACTTCTGAAGGAATTCCAGGTTGTTCATCTCTGCGGAAAAGGAAAAACTGATGAATCTCTCAACGGTACTGCCGGATACGTCCAGTATGAATATATCCAGGACGAGCTTCCGGATCTGTTTGCCATGCTGATATCGTGATCTCCCGCGCAGGTGCTAACGCAATCTGTGAGATCCGCGAACTTCATAAGCCAAATCTTCTGATCCCGCTTTCTGCCAAAGCCAGTCGTGGTGACCAGATCCTTAACGCTCGATCCTTCGAACGCCAGGGCTTCAGTAAAGTGCTGGAAGAAGAGGAGATTACAGAAGAAAAGCTTCTGGAAACCATCCGCCAGCTCTATACCGATCGTCAGAAATATACAGATGCTATGGCAGGAAACGGCCAGGTAGATTCCATCAGTAAGATCACTGATCTTATTGAAGAATGCGCCAGAGCCTGACTATATTTCCACAACAGCCATATGAAAACTCTGCCACTCCCTTCCGCTGGCAGGGTTTTCTTTTATTCGTATACTTTGCGAAATTCTTCCTGCAGCCAGCGCTTCGCTTTATATATCCTGTTATTGACACCACTTTTCGTCAGACCATATTCTTCTGCAACTGTTTCAACGGAAATCTCCAGATATTTGACCTGAATTAAGATCTCATAATTTATCGGCTGTTTCTTTCGAAATCTTCTCAGCACCATATACATAAATTCTTTCTTCTCTTTACGCAGAAATACCTCTTCCGCATCGACCGAATTCTGTTCTTCCAGAAAATGCCGCAACTTCTTCCTGACAGACAAACTCATGCTTGGAGCTTGATTTCTTTATATAATCCAAAGCCTTATTCATAGATGCCCTCTTGATCAGAGAAAACATCATCTTTTCATTATCAATATTCAGGCCATCCTTTATAGTATACATTTTGTAAAGTACATCCTGACTGACATCATCAGCAGTACTCCAGTCATGGAGAACCCCATACGCATACCCTCTGGATATTTTTCGGTATTTAAGATAAAACTCTTCAAATGTCTGATTATTCATTTTTCCTCTTTAGTGGCTATTTGTCATTCTTTAATTTTCTTTAAGATTTCATCTCTCACCTCATCGCTGAGTTCTCCGGGTTTCCAGGTTAAACCAACACCATCTCCTCATATCTCGGAATCAGATGCATGTGAAAATGAAACACAGTCTGTCCTGCGATCTCTCCATTGTTCTGCACAACATTAAATCCATCACAGTTCAGTGCATCTCTCAGCTTTCCTGCCATTTTTTTAGCCAGGATCATTGCTTTTCCAGCAGTCTCATCCGGAAGTTCATAAATATTCGCTGCATGCTTTTTCGGCAGGATCAATGAGTGTCCTTTGCTTGCCGGTCCCAGATCCAAAATCACGCGAAATTCCTCATCCTCATAAAGTGTTGCTGATGGAATCTCTCCATTTGCGATTTTACAAAATATGCAATCTCCCATTATTTTGTCCTCCTTGTTTGCAAAATTATTTTATCTATATTCTTATTTTGTCGTATTTTCTCGAATTTTTCAATACTGTTCTTGTTGATATTTGAAATTTCTGATGTTAATATTTTTTCGAGGTGATAATATGTGCAACGATACTACAGTCAGTAAATTGAAAAACGATTTTCATTATACACTTTCAAAATTTTCACATGAACTCCGGAATCCTCTGACTCTTATTAACAGCGGACTCCAGATGATCGCATCTGCACATCCTGAGGTCAAAGAATATGAGCACTGGGATGATGTTATGGATAATCTTGATTATGTAAAAGAACTTCTTGATGAACTTTCTGCATTTAATAATGCAGGCCATGTCAAAAGAGAAAACATTGACACCTGCAGCTACCTCCGAACGATCCTTTCCTCCATAAAACCTACTCTGGATTATCTGGAGATCACACTTGAAACAGATATTCCGGATTCATTGCCATCGATGGCTCTTGACCGGATCCGTGTCCGGCAGATGCTTCTGAATCTTCTGAAAAACGCATGGGAAGCCGTTCCTATTCCCGGAGGAAAGATTTCTTTTTCTGTCATTCCGGAAAATTCCGGCATCCGCATTGATATCCGGGATAACGGATGTGGAATCTCAAAGGAACAGCAGGCTACGATATTTCAGCCATTTTTTACAACCAAAGAATCCGGGACCGGCCTTGGCCTTGCTGTTTCAAAACAGATCGCTCAGGCACACAGTGGAGACATCACGCTTGAGAGCGCTCCCGGTCAGGGAACTGTTTTCCATATTTTTCTGGGATGATAAAGAATTACAGCGATCAGGAAACCACTCAACAAACCGCCTATATGCGCTACGTTATCCACGCCTTCACTTGCAAATCCAAAATACAGTGAAAATGCGGCCATGATCAGCATCTGTCTGACAGTCAGATCCGCCACTCTTCCTCTGTGCCGTATGATCACATAGATCATACCGCCCATGACTGCAAAAACAGCTCCGGAAGCTCCTGCAGATAAAGAAGCGTTTCCTGCATACATATCAAAAAACAAAGAGAAGCATATTTCCGCCCAGACCACCAAATATATAGATCAGAAAAAATTTTATCTTTCCTGTTACCGGTTCCAGCCTCTGGCCAAGCACAAACAGAACCAACATATTATTATTGATCAGATGCGGCGCACCAAATGCAGAAACATACTGCTAAACATCCGATACCACTGTCCCTGTTCCAGGATCAGCGGTGCATAAGCAGCACCGCATTCCAGCATATGCTGCCCGTTCTCCGAGCCGCCGGTAAATTCCACCACAAGAAAGATCAGCGTATTTATGAGGATCAGTAAAACTGTCACAGGTTCTTTTTTATTTCTTCCAATTCCGGCCTCTTTCCACAGCGGTTCCGGAAATATTTCCCATAACTCGCTGTTATAATCTGAAAATTTGAATTTATTTCATTATTTTAACAGATTTTCATCAGGCGGACAACCTACGGTCCCATATTAATACGATACAAAACTGGATTTTTCGCTCTGTTATTTCAAAAAAATATAACGGGCCTGTGCAAAATCGACTTCATCCTCATCCTCCAGCAAATAATCTTCTCCTGTTTTCAGAAGCTGTCCATTTACAGAAGTCCCATTTCTGGAGTTCAGATCTGCCAGATAATATGCCCCCTCCCTTTTTCGGATCTTGGCATGGATCCTGCTGACAGTTGGTATATTGATCACTGCATCCGCCGCAGTTTCCAGTTTTCCGATCACTGTGATATCTTTTTCCAAATAAATGGTAGCCAATTCCCCCGGTTCCCGGCTCACTAATGTAGCAGGACCTTTGGATGCACCTGCCGAAAGAACTACTGTTTCACCAAATCCATCTAAAAAATCTTCCGCTTTTGTCGGGATATTTTTTGATCTTTTCCAGTTCTTTTCTGCTGTCACCGGCATTGCTCCCTGACAGCGTACCAGATTCTTTCTGATCTTCAGAATATACAGCTGCCTCTTTTTCCGCCGCACCATATTTCTGCTCAGGCACCGGCGTATCCAGTTTTTTCTTTTTTCCACAGACTTTTTTGATCAGAATATAGCTCAGCATCCCCAGTATCATTGCTGCAAGAATTCCCAGAAGAAAAATTTCTTTGCTTATTCTTGGAATATATCCGCCGGCCATTCCTGCCGTAATTCCTAGAAGAAGCACCAATGCTGCACCAAATCCAGCCACTGGCTTCCATATTTTGTTTGTTTTTCGCTTCTGTGAGTCCGCTGAAGATTTTTTCTGTTTTTCATTTCCGGACACACTGGCTCTTTCCCAGCCTTCCACCTGCCACAGATCCTCTGCTTTTTCCTCCTCTGTCATCCTGTTTTCTTCCTGGACCACTGTTTTCTTTTTTTCATATGAAGAAATCTTCCTCGTCGCTGTTACATATTTTATATAACTCTTCCTTGATGTATTCCAGATGAAAGCTGTCCTCCAGTGCACGTCTGTATACATTATATCCCAACATGACCGCTTTTCCGTCTTCATGATCCAGCTTTGGAAGGATATACTCCGCAAGACTCTGAAACTGTTTCTGTATTTCCCCATGAAATCCCGGAAGATAACAAAATCGGACACTTTTTCTTTCCGCATCCAGATAGATATATTCCGGTTCCAGGATCAGCTGACAGGGATTCAAAAGATACTCGGACATTTCTTCCATGATCTGTATAAATCCTCCCAGTATCACCTGAAGCGACTCCAGATCCATCTTTTTTTCCTCAAAAAGCGCAGTCATGGAATGCCTGGAAGTTATATCATAATACACCATGAATTTTCCGTCGATTCCCTGTATCCGACACTGAAGAAGATCAGGCACAGCATTGGCCACGATCATCCTTACCTGGTAAGAATCTGTATCGATTCTCTCATCTCCTGTCAGGATCAGATAATTATGATTCATATCTCTTTTATATTCCGTTCTCATTTTATGGCGTCACCTCTCCCAGCATATCCACAGTTCCTTTTACCTTGCGAATCCATCCCACAGGCCGCAGAGGCTTTGCCTTACCACTGACTTCCAGCTTCCATTTCTGCCCCAGGAACCCGGCAGGTACTTCCAGTCTGTAAGTTACTTTCACAGTTTTTCCTGCATTTGTCTGCATGCTCAGATTCTCTCCTCCCGGAAGCCCGATATCTCCCAGCATTCTTCCCTGTATATCCGCCTTTTCATATATGTTCCCTTTCTTTTTATATCCTTCCATACTGCCGCTGACTGCTGCCTCATAAGCTGCCGCAGTGAGATATGCTCTGTCATGTACAAAAAAATCCAGATACAGCACTCCGATCAGTATCATAAGCACCAGAGGCATGAGCAATGCAGCTTCTATTGTAAAGCTCCCCTTTTTTATTTTTCTCACAAAAATATCCCTCCCAAATATCCGATCAGCAGAAACGGTACAAAAGGAATTTCCTCACTTCGACTCTTTTTTAGCATAAGATACTCAATGCCTGAGTAGATTCCGCACAACAATAATGCACCACAGAGGATCCCTGCCAGTTCTCCGGCTCCCAGCACAGAGCCCATTGTCAGTATCAACAATCCGTCTCCAAATCCGACCATTCCTCCGCTGATCAAAGCGGTCAAAATTATAAATACTCCGATTCCCATGGAAATAATCCCTGCCGGCCAGAGAAGCCCCTGCCTGATCCGCCACAGGATCCCGCCTGTCAGGAATATAAAGAGCACCGGTAAACAGATTTCTTTTTTTCGGATATCTGTCCAGGTATTAATTACAAGAAGTACAGTCATGCAAATTTTTACACTGCTCATGATCTCTCCCTTCAGCACATCGTCCGCAGGCACTCATTTCACCGGAAACCTCAGTTTCTTTCACCATCCGTACAGATCGTTTCAATGCGCTGCAGCTTTCCCTGTTATGAAAACGGTTACTCTTTTTTGTGATATATACCACTCCGGCCGTTCCTGCCCACGACTGCACAGCTCACAGGCCTGATACTTTTCTCCATATGCATTTTTTAAAGCTTTAACCGAAGAGCCTGATATCTGCTGAACAGACAGATTCAGATAACTGCACCCCAGTTTTCTGTGATACACACTTCCTGATTCTGTCACATACACCATAGGCTGGCTTTCCACTGTATCCTTTCCATTTTCGTATATCACACCATTCCACGTATGAACCTTTACCGTATTATGGAACCATATTTTAGGAAGCGGGATCAGACCGCCTATGGGCTGATAGGAATATACGTCCGGCAATGTGATCGTTTCTGTACCTGAACCGCCGGCACCATACGCATACATACCTGCTTCCTTTGCTTTCTGGCACAAGCCAGTCAGATGCTCCGTCTGTACCTTGTAAATATCCATAAAAGAAAGCAGCGTGAGCACTCCGAAAAAAAACAGCGGCAAAGCCATCGCAGTCTCCAGAGTGAGACTTGCTTTTTTCAGAAAGGTGCACAGGGATACTTTTCCAGAAAGCGTTTCCGGCTTATCGGGGAAAGCAGGAAAAAAGCTCTTCGAGAGCGCCTTTCTCTTTTTTGATCCAGTCTGTTTATCTGATTTTTATCTTCTTTTTCTTTCTGAAAAAGCATCCCTGTACACCTCTCTTTCTATTCATACGCATACTGACGTGTAACTGTAAATATTTTCCGTCTGTTTGCTTTTACATCTGCAGACGCTTCCATGGCAGTGATGCAGTGATCCATCTGAAAACCCGGTCTTTTTCCCTTTTCACGTACAGAGCACTCGATCATGTCCATTCCTCTCAGAATTTTATCCTGTTTTCCTTTCGCCATAAGCAGAACCTGAAGATAATCCTCATAAGACATTCCATTCCCTGCATCCTTTCTTGAAGAATCCAGTTTGTCCAGGATATTGGGCAGATTACTCAAAGACAGCTGCCAGTCTGAGGAGTTTTTTATAAGAGGTACATGTCCTCCTGCAAAAAGTTCCCGGACATCCAGAATACTCTCCGCAAATGCCCAGCAAAAGATCAGTGCCGCTTCGATCACTGCTGCCGCCGGTGGGATCAGAAAACCTGATGCAATCGCCAGCGCCAGTGTTTCGACCTGTATCCGTTTTCCACTATCTGAAAGCAGATACGCCATGTTAACCCCCTGACGGATCACCAGAAGTTTTCCTGCCACGGACTTCAGATTTTCCCGATCACTGTTCTTCCCTCCAAGAATATATTCCACCTGATAATTCAACCCCGCCGCTGCCGGTCTTCGATAATTTCCCAGTTTCTTTAGCAGATACTGTCCAAACAATATTCCGGACGTATACGAATTATCGGATCGTATATCCGTATCCAACATTAGTCCTGTCTGGAGCTTTCTTCCGGATGTAAGGCTTTTTCTGTCTGTAAACGCATCCGATATTCCCCGTTCGGATGGTACTACCAGATCAAGAAGTCCCATTTTACGGACTCTTCTGATGATCGGAATAGGATTTTCCACGCTTTCATCAACACCGCCGGTAAATCATCCCCATTTCCTGCATCCGAAAAATCTCCCTGGTTTTTTTGTTGTTCCTGTTCTTTTTTTGCTTCTTCGCTCTTCTGCGCGGCGTCCGTAATAGCAGAATCATAGGAATCCAACGTTCCTTTATTTTCTGCCTGTTCTCCTTTTTTCTCTGCGTCCTCTGTCTTCTTTTCCTGATCCTTCAGTTTTCCGAGAAGAGTCTGTACCCCCTGGCTTCCCAGAGTTTCACGCATATACTGAACAGCCTGCTGGTAAAAAATCTCGCCTTTTCCGTCGCTCAGAAGCTGATAACCATTGAATCCGCCCTGGAGAAGCTCCAGTTTCTGACTGTTCTGTTTCAATACAGGTTTCATATAAGTCTGAAAATCATCATATACAGAAGCCATATCCAGTTCTTCTTTTCCACCTGCATACAGTGCAAACAGCTCATAATCTTCCAAAAGCGTTCGGTCATACTGTCCAAATAAGGAATATAAGCCAATATCCATACTGTTAAGTATCTGTGTCCTGGCAGCTGCCATGCGTACAGATTCAATGCTGGCACACACAAGAGAAAGAACCAGGCTCAAGATCAGAGCCAGAAAGATCGTAATGCTGCCTTTTTTCACATTTCCTGCCAAGGGGTACCTCTCCTTTCCAAAACGGAAATATCAGCAGATATCACCGTTTTTTCTCATTTTCAGATCGTGTTGCTTTGTTTTGTGATTTTTGTAAGGATTTTTTTAACAAGTGCTGTAAGCTGTTCCTTAAAGATGATGACCAGACTGATCAGAACCACCAGAATCAGGATGATCTCCACAACACCCACCGCATCCTCTTCCATCGCAAATTCTTTTACATACTTCCACATATTTTCATTTGTCACCTCACATTTCCTTTCTCTGTTCTCCAGTCCTACCCTCCGTAAAAGGAAAGGCATGCCGGAAGCATGATCACCGCCATCACCACCAGGAGCATCAAGACCATCGGAAGAAGCAGTTTTGTTGCTGCTGTATCTCCCAGCACTCTTGCTTTTCTTTTTCGCTCCTCCCAGGCTTCCACGGATTCCTTTTCCAGCAGATCGGCCAGATACCTGCTTCCTTTCTGGAGGTTCTGGATCAGTAGTGTTGACAGAGTTTTATACTTTACCTGTCCGCACCGTTCTCCAAATCTCCGGTAAGCCTCTGCTTCGGAAATCCCACTGTCCATCTCATAACAGGCTACTCGGATTTCTTCGTAAGCCTCACGTTTTTTACCATCTTCTCTCTTTCCGTAATCCAGTGCTATTTTCTGGAACGCTTTTCTGGCAGTTAAGCTGCCTGCACCAAAAGGGTAAATTTCATGATCAGTCCTGGATAATCCATCAGCATCTGTTCTCTTCTTTTTATCTGAGCATTCTGTGCTTCCCGTTTTTTTGCAATGACAGCTGCTGCCGCTGCTGCCAGACCAAGAGCTGAAAGCAGGTTTCCTGTTTTGTCTTTTGGCTGCTCCCATTCAAGATGTTTTCCATTCCATTCATCTGGAAGATAATAGTACTGTGGATCGTTTTTTTTCTGATTATATTGTACGATCATGTCCTGCAACTCTTTCTCGCGCTGCTGTTCTTCGCTAAGTTCTGTTTCCGGTTCTTCTTCGGATCCTTCTGTTTCTTTTTCCGGCACCTGCACATACAGGGAACCGGCTTCTTCTCCGTCTACAGATACTTTGAATTTCTCTTCATAAGCACCTGTCTCCTCTTTTTCCATACGGTATCCGGATGAATAAACCTTATCTCCGCCACTTTGAAATGTCAAGAGCATACCGATGATATTTCCGGTAAGCGCTATCCGTATAAACAGTTTCTTTTCTTCCGGATTTCCGGCTTCCGGAGCAGCCGCCCCATTTTCCTCGCCAGAAACACCCCAAGGATCACCATAAATATCAAAATATGTATCCACATTATCCTCACCTACACTTCTATGTCTACAATCTTCACACCCAGCCAGTAAGACAAGCCATAGATCACCATGCAAACTGTCATGGCACAGATTCCGAAAGGATTCCCATAAAGTACATCCAAAAATCCCGGCGAAGTCAGTTTCAGATAGCAGATGATACCGGCCGGCATGATACTCATAACCATCTGTTCCGATTTCTTTGCGGCCAGCGTTGCCTCGATCTCTTTTTTTACCTCGATCTTATCACTAAGCATTCTGGCTACTTTCTGGATCACCTGCGTCATATCCCCGCCTGTTCTTTTTGCTGTATAAAATACTGCTGCGAAATTTTCAATATCTTCCACTCCGCTGCGTTTTCCCAGATCCAGGAACAGCTCTTCCACCGGAACACTCAGACGCAGCTGGCTTTCGATATACCGAAATTCATCCAGGATATCACTTCCCTTTTCATAAAGTCTCCCCAGATCCTTTACACTGGCACGCACCGCATTCTCCGCGGAATAGCCGGCCTGTACCGCCACATTCATGGCCGTCAGAGCATCCCGGAACTGGTAATTCAGCTCCCTCTGCTGCCGTGCAGTGCATTTTTTCCTCTGCATTTTCAGAAAAAGCACTGGTATTGGAAGCATAAACAGCAACACAGGAAGGCTCTGATAAAACAGATAGTCGGCTGCAGCGCATACGGCAGCTCCCTCCAGAAGATACTTTGCAGTCTCCTTCCCCGTAAAATGATACATCCTGTAATCTTTCCTCGTAGATCTCCATTTCTGATTCTTTCCTTTCCGCTCTTTCATAGTCTGATTCCTGCCCGTTTCATTTTTTCACAATGCAAAAGTTCTCCGGTTTTTACAAGTCCCTTTCCTTCTTCCCAGCGATACAGCGGCCTGGTCTGGATCTCTCCGTTTTCAAATCCACATACTTCTGTGATTTCCAGCAGCTTTCTGCTTTTATCCCGCATACGCCCGAGATGTACCAGAATGTCTACCCCGAAGCGATCTGCCTTCGGATCGCTTCCAGGGGAAGATCGATCCCCATCAATGTCATCGTTTCAATTCTGGAAAGCATATCCTGACTGCTGTTTGCATGAAGTGTTGAAAGGCTTCCATCATGTCCCGTATTCAGGCTCTGCAGCATATCCACTGCCTCTCCTCCACGAACTTCCCCTACAATTATCCTATCCGGCCTCATTCGAAGGGCTGACCGGATCAGATCTCGGATCGTTACTGACACCGCGCCCGCCATATTGGCCATTTTTGCTCCAGACATACCAGGTTATCAATTCCCCGGATCTTAAGCTCCGCATTATCTTCAATGGTGATCAGGCGCTCATCTTTTGGAATATATTCTGTAACAGCTCCAAGGAATGTTGTTTTTCCACTGCCTGTACCTCCACCGATCACAATAGAATATCTTGCCTGAACAAGTTTTTTTAAAAACTGTGCACATTCTTCGGTGATGCTTCCAAAAGCGATCAGTTTTTCCATTGTGATAGGATCATCCGGAAAACGACGGATCGTCAGGATCGGACCATTCAGAGCAACCGGATAAACCACTGCATTCACACGTGCTCCGTTTTCCAGCCTTGCATCTACAATGGGCATGGACTCGTTGACAACCCGGTTACAGCGCCCTACGATCTGCTGGATCACATCCTCCAGCTTCTCTTCTGACGTGAAGACCTTATTCCATCTGGTCAGTTTTCCTCCACGTTCCACAAAAATATGATCCGGACCATTTACCATGATCTCCGTAACACTTTCATCATCGATCAGTTCCTGCAGAACATCCAGCTTGCGCACAGAACAGAACAGCTCCTGTCTGAGCTCTACTTTCTCCTTCAGTGAAAGAAACAGTTCCCTTGCCTGAGTTAATATCAGTTCATCGATCACCCCCAGGATCTCATCATCGGACAGCTCTCTGGAAACATCCAGCTGTTCCATGAGCAGATCATACATTTTCCGGAATTTTTCTCTGTTCATGACCGCTCCTTTCTCAAAAGTTCACGGATATAATCTCCCAGTTCACTCCAGACCAGCTGTTCTACGTAAGCGTCAGAAGAGATCCTATCCATATGAAAGGGCAGATGCACCTTTTCTGTTTTTTCCAGGATCTTTTCTTTATTCCAGATACGCAGAAGATTTTCGAATTGTGTCACCTTACAGACAGAAAGTGTGTCATTCAAAACCGGCATATAGATTTTTCTGCACATTTCCAGAAGCCGGAAATCCTCATCTCCATTTTCTCCCATATCCAGGATCAGCACTTCATAGGAACTGTGAAGTACGATCTCCTGCAACAGCCGCTCCCAGTCTTCCCAGTCCACGGTCCGGATATCTGAAGGTGTTCTTACAGGCGGTATAAAATCCAGATTGTTTACTGTCTGGATCATTCCGTTCATTCTATGGATCAGGTTTTCATTTCCCTGGCGAACATAATAAAACAGATCACTCAGATTAGCCGGAAATTTTTTCCCAAGAAGTTCTTCAAAACCAGAATAGGATTCCAGATTCAGATAAAGAACGGCACGTTCTTTCGCCAGTATCTGTCCCAGCGCAAGTGCAAAGGATGTCTTCAGACACCTGCCAAGAGGAGAAAAAACACCGATGATCTCCATTGTCTTTTTCAACACAGGAAAAGTTACCGGATCAAGAGACTTCTCTTCTCCATAGCAGGCCATCACCTCCCTTATCACATCTGAGGAAGATTGATATTTATACACACTTGAATACTGATCCAGTTCCGGAGGATGCACACCCTCTGAAAGAATGATGATCTTTCCGATACCAAGGTCACGGACTTCTTTTCGCATTGCTTTATCGGAAATCAGCAGCAACTCAATATGATTTTCTTTTCCGTAGGCAATGAGACTTTCCGCCGTGGTAAATGCCTGGATCTCAAACGGAAGATTCTTTTCTGGTTCAGATAATCCATAAAATTGAAAGCATAATCCACCTCCAGATCACAGACCGCAAATATGTTTTTCTTCAATACACACCTCCTGCATAAAGCACCGCACTCAAAAATATGGGTACCGTAAAATGAAAGTTCTCCGGAAAGCTCATCCCCTTTCTGTAATAAGGACGTATCTCACCGGTACAGTAAAACTCATTCATATACTGATATAAATAAAGGAATCGTCGGCGGATACCGCCTGTAGAAATAAGAATTGCCAGAGAAATGCCTGCACCTGCAAGCAAAGAATAAACAATACATTCCATAACTGTCCGCGGCCCCATGATCCCGCCAAGTGCGCACAGAAGCTTGATATCTCCGGCGCCGATCATATGGAATATAAAAAGGATTCCCAAAAGAAGCACCGGCACGGCCACTCCTGCCAGAAAGATCACTCCACCTTTCGGCCCGTTTTCTGTGATCTGGATCAGGAAACCGATCATAAAAGAAAAAAGGATCCATCCATTGTCTACAGATGCATCTTTAAGATCCATCCAGACCGCCATCGCAGATATCACCACGGATAATTCTCCATAAAGAAACATACACGCCCCCTTTCCTTCTTAAAATATATGTTTATTCAGTTATGATAAAAATGGGATTTCCCGCCTGACCTGGCGGTGATCGATACCAGAAGATCTCTGGTGAAATTAATTATAGAATTTCAGGAGCATTTTGTCCAGCATTTTCGTTCGACAAATTCTGACACGAATTTTGCTGTCATCTGCTCCTGAAATTCTTTTTATTTTTTTATCGTTTTATCTTCTATGATCCTATCGAATCTTTACTCCGTCCTTGATCACTGCTTTCAGTTCCAGATCCTGATCCAGCAGTACCACATGAGCTTTTTTACCTGCTTCCAGAGATCCGTACTGTTCTTCCACACCAAGCTTCTGGCCGGATTTATGGTCGCGCAGGCCACGGCTGTTTCCAGCGGAAGCTCCATCTTTTTAACAACTGTACGCATACAGTCCATCAGATTTGTGGCAGATCCTGCGATCGCACCGTCAGATACCAGCGTGGCAAGTCTTCCCACAACCTTAACATCCAGTCCGCCCAGTGTATACTGACCGTCCGGCATACCGGTAGCTCTCATACTGTCGCTGATCAGGATCATCCTGTCAGCTCCCATCATCTGAAAGGTAGCTCGAACAACAGACGGATGGATATGGATCCCGTCACAGATGATCTCTGCCATAACATCCTTACTATCAAAAACAGCACCTACGACACCTGGTGCACGATGCGTAAACGTAGGCATTGCGTTATACAGATGGACTGCATGGTTTGCCCCTGCTCTGCATGCTTCCATTGCTGTATCGTAATCTGCATTGGTATGTGCCAGAGAAACATTGACCCTTTCATGAACTTCTCGGATAAATTCTGCTGCATGCTCACTTTCTTCAGGTGCAATCCCTATAAATTTTACCAGACCTTCCGAGGCCTTTAAAAAACGGTCACAGATTTCCACATTACATGGCAGGATATTCCTCGCGTCCTGTGCCCCTTTTTTCGCCGGGCTGATAAAAGGCCCTTCCATATTGATCCCCAGAAAATCCGCCTTACGGCAGTCCTTTGTTTCTTTTTTATATTCTGCTGCTGTATGGAGGATCTGCTCCAGTTCCTCTACCGGTAAAGTCATAGTAGCCGGCGCGATCGCTGTAACTCCTACCGATGCCTCATATTCCGCGATCCTTCCGATCGCAGCCTTGTCTCCGTCGCAGAAATCATCTCCCTTGCATCCATGAAAATGCAGATCGATCAGTCCCGGAATGGCGTAGCAGCCTTTTCCGTCCAGAACATCCCCGTTAAGCTGCGGCGCATCCTTTTCTTCATAAACCTGTCGGATCTTATCCCCATCCAGGATAATCCCGCCTTTTACAAATGCTTTGTCCGGTGTAAAAACATACACATTATCAATGATCATAGTAAAACCTCCCAAAATCCCCATTTGTGATCATAAACAAAAAAGCAACCAGAAACATGTTCTGATTGCTTTCAGTTAATAGCCAGTACGGGAATCGAACCCGTGTTTCCGCCGTGAGAGGGCGGCGTCTTAACCCCTTGACCAACTGGCCATATTCTTTTGTTTCTGCCGTTTGATTTCGTTTTTTGTTGTTTCCCTCAACCGACTTCGTTAGTATATAACACTTTCTTTCAAAATGCAAGTACTTTTTTTAATTTTTTTAAAAAATTTTCATGTTTTTCACGTTTATTCGTTTTTTACCCATTTTCCGGTATTTCGTACGCTTGACCACTGCTGGTGTAAGTGCTACTATCAAAGCACCAATACGAAAATAATCGACTGCGGATAATTATCCGCCCGGTATAACAGAAAGAAGGAATTGGATGACTCGCATTTTGTGTCTCGGAGACAGTATCACAGATTGCGGACGGCTTTTCTCCGCAGATCCTCTTGGAAAAGGATATGTGAAGCAGCTCTCCTGTCTGCTTCATAACACAGATCACCGATTTTCCATTGAAAACAGAGGTATTGATGGTTTCACCCTGGAACGGCTTCTTCAGAACACAGATTTCTGGCTGGAAAGCTCTGATCCGGATATTGTTACCGTCCTGATCGGGATCAATGATGTGGGGATCATGATGAACACCCGCCGTTCATCTGCACAACAGCAGGATCTGATGAACAAATTTGTCACCCGTTATGAGCTCCTTGCAAAAAAGCTATCCTGCACAAACTCCCGGAAACGAAAGCTCTATTTCCTGGAACCTTTGTTTTTCCATGGCCACGCTGCTACGCTTCCTGGGCTCCCCTTCTTTCACAGATGTCCGTGCATATTAAAAAGATCAGTCAGGATCATGGAGCCGTTTTTCTTCCGCTGCAGAACGATCTGGATCAGGAAGCTGCACGGTCCGGGCCTGCATCAATAACTTCTGACGGTATCCATCTCACACCACAGGGGCATCAGATCCTGGCAGATAAACTTTATAAATTGATCATATCAGAAAGGTAATACTATGGAAACAACGATCAAAAAAATCGAAGATATGTCAACTGAACGCATGGCCTTCCCCATAAAATGGAACTTTATGACGGATGGATCTTACGTTTTTCTTATTTCTATACGCACAGGACCAACAGTGTGGAACAGTTCGGAACCTCCACACTTCCATGGCGCGAAAAAATCCCCTACTGCGAACAGGTCTATAAGCGTCTGGGAACTCCTGCAATCTTTAAGATCAGCCCCTTGTATCCCCGGATTTTGACTATATGCTGGAAAACAGGGGCTATTCCGTTCAGCACATAACAAATGTTATGACTGTAGACCTAGACAATGCCGTTCTGGATGCGTCTGTCACCGATGTGCTTTTTTCCAATGAAATTCCTGATTTCTGGATCCACAGCCTTTTTGACTTGAAAAGAACTACAAATCCGATCCATCGAAGCGTCGTTCCTTCCATGTACCGTGCCATTCTTAAGGAAACTGTCTGCGCTTCCATAACAAAAAACGGCGAGATCATTGCCACAGGTCTTGGAATCCTGGATCGCGACTACATCGGTATCTATGCCATTCATGTGCGTGAAGATTATCGCCGCAGAGGATATGCCCGTCAGATCTGTACCGGTCTTCTCAATGAGGGCAAAAAAAGAGGCGCCAGCCACGCTTATCTTCAGGTGGTAAAAAACAATACTTCCGCAGAAAAGCTTTACAGCTCTCTTGGATTTCAGTATTTTTATACCTACTGGTTCCGTGTTCAGCCTGTAGGAACACGTTTTCAGTAAATGCATGGATTTTCCGTAAATCCCTGTAGAAATCAAAAAATCTTTTTGCTATAATACCCTTAATATGTATAAAATCTTTCCTGCCTTCATATACTGATCCTTATCAATCAATAAGGAGACTGATCCGATGAACGATCCGCAGGAAAAAAACACCCAAAATCCCTATCATATTTATTACGATAATTATCTGGATACCAATGCCTGTACTGAATGCACGGGTCTGATCAACCATGGAATCGACAGCCGTGAGCAATGGGATTCTTTCCGCCAGATCTTTGACTTTATACCGGCGTCGGAAACCCATGATCTTACAGATAAACAGGACTGACCGTTATCCCGGGTCGGAGGACACAAATGAAAAAACTGTCTGCTGCATGTATGATTCTCGGCCTTTCCCTTTTTGCGGGAGGCTGCAGCAATGATCAGATCGATGATCATATTATTTCTCTTCAGGATAAAATTTCAGACGTTACTGCTTCAGATTCCACAGAACAGGAAGATCAGGAGCCTTCCACGGAAGAACGTGTTTATATAGATGAGCTTACCGGCACACTGCTGGATTTTGACGGTACACACCTGACGATTTCCAGCAATGGAGAAACCTATGTATTTGATGTTTCCCAGACAAGGCTTGAATGCAAATACGGCGTTGTATCCAGTGATCAGTCAGTGTGATCTACCAGGACAGCTTTCCGGAACGGATATCAGCACCATTTCCCCCATCAAAATAACCGACAAATATCATAATGAAACTCCTCTGGAGGACCGCACTTTAAAGGGCAAAGTGAAATCACTCACATCCAATGCCCTTGTGATAGTTACAGAAAAGGGAAATACCGTAACCTTCCCTGTCACCGGTGTCAGACAATACTACAAAAAAGGCATCAAGGCCGGCAAGTGGTCTATGTCCATTTTCGCGGTAAATTCATCAACGAAACACTCGTGGATGACAAACAGTATGACGGCAGTTTCACAAAAGTGATCAGTGTCTCCGATACGGATCCACTGAAAGTACCTGCAGCAACTCCTACGCCTTCCCCTGAACCGAAGAAAAAAGAACAGCATCTCCGTGCAAAGATCGTAAATGTCAGCACCGGCACAATGACTGTCATTCCGCAGACCACAGGATCGGAACTGACTGTTTCACTTTCCTCGGTTCCTGTATATTTCAAAGGAGGAATGGCTCCGGGATCTTATGTAAACATTATCTATACCGGTAAATTTAATGGTGAATCCACCAGCGGCATGAAGATCCGTGGAATCACCGGGGAGGATCCGGACATACTTTCAGTACGCAACATTACTTCTACTGTAACCGGCACGATCCTGGGCACAACCGCCAATACCGTGCTGCTCCAGACATACGACGGCGTAAAGATCCTCTGCAGCCGTGAAAACGTTCCGGACCTTTCCTCAAGCGGAATGGAAGAAGGTGCCGATCTCCGGGTTACTTTCAACCCTGCGAAATCACGCACCTCCAATATTTATACCTGTATTAAATTCGAAGACCCGTGACGGAAGATGGTACGGATCCTTTTTTCTCCATCTTCCATCCAGCTTCGTACTGCCTGCGTATCACCCAGTATATCAAAAAAAAGCTCTGCTTTCATCCTGTACACCCTGGCCGTGAAGAACCTGATATGCACCGGCATCGCTTCCTACTGCCACATGAACCTTCTTTTCAAAAGCTTTCTTCAGATTCTGCTCGCCTGTCTTTATAATAGATGCAAGAATCGTATCTTCAAATCTGCCGCAGCCTTTAAGATTCCGCACAGTTACAAGTGTCGGAACCCACACGCTTTCGCTGTCTGCCAGCATGGAAATCGTCTCATCATCCATATAGTTCCCATGCTCAATACTGTCAACACCAGCCTCCACTGCTGCTTGTACGCCATAGCATCCATTTGTATGGCTCATCACGGCAAATCCCTCTTCATGAGCAATATGTACCATTTCTTTCACATCCGTTGCTGAAAGCGGCGTTCCCGTAATTTTCCCGTGATCTGCAAAATCCAGAAGCCCTGTAGTCATGATCTTGATAAAATCCGCACCTTCAGCGGCAGCTCCAGAACTCTTCTGTGATATTCCTTCATGTCTGAAAAGCTTTTTCCAACGATCTTCCCGTAATGCCCCTCTTTATAAATGGCAAAAACCGGTGTGCGATAGTCAATTTCATATTCAGGGGCCAGTCTGGCAGCCCGTTTTGACACACCGTAATGATCTCCTCCGTCTCTCACAAAACGGATTCCTCTTTTCCGGTATTCCTCAAAATGAGCACGGATCAGTGCATCCCGGGGCCCGTTTTTCTGTGTCTCAACGGCTTTCCGGTAATCATAGCCATTGAGAAATATATGTGCATGACATTCCCCAAACATTTTCATCACTGCTCAAAAAAGTTTCGGATCTCTTTCTCAGATGCCTGCACCGACCCCTGTACAAAGAACGGCTTTCCACCTCCGCGTCCGTTTAATTTCGCATTCATCTCTTTTGTAAACTGACGGAGATCGCCGTCTTTTTCGCCCATTGCATACTTGTAGCTTCCGTCTGCATTTCCGGAAAATACCGCACAGCAGCCCTGGCAGGTCTGTGTCACGGCGTCTGCAAGCTTCCGCACACTGTCTGCATCCATTCCATCCATAAAGATGAGAACGCTTCCGCTTCCTGCATAACGCTCTGCCTCTTTCCGGCACATGTCGTCTACCAGCTGCCCAACCTGTCCTTTCAGTCGGAAATTCTCTTCCTGAAGGCGTTCCACTGCCTGCGCAGTCTTATCCATTTTTGCGGAAAGCTTTACAGAAATCTGGTGGTTCTGGTCATTGACCATGTTCAGATAATCCAGCACACGTTTTTCCGCAGATCATCTCAATACGGACACCTTCACGAAATTTTTCCACGGAAAGAAGTTTCACCATTCCGATCTCTCCGGTATGTGTCACATGAGTTCCGCAGCATGCACAGATATCCACCCCTGGAAATTCTACGATCCGCACCTGACCGGTGAGCTCTTTTTTGCTTCGGTAGTCGATTTTTTCCAGTTCCTCCGCTGTAGGATATATGATCTTTATCTGCGTATCTTCCCATATCTTTTGGTTTGTTTTCCGCTCGATCTCAGCAAGCTGCGCCTCATCCAACGGGCCATTCAGATCTATGGTAATGGTATCGCTTCCCATATGAAAGCCTACATTATCGTATCCGTAAGCCTCGTGGATCAGTCCGCTCACCATATGCTCACCGGAATGCTGCTGCATCAGATCAATCTTCTTGCCCAATCGATGCGTCCCTGTACTTCTGTTCCGACTTCCATCGGCTGATCTGTATAATGAAGAAGTTCTCCCTCCTTTTCATGCACTTCCTTTACTTTCACATCGTTGAGATATCCGGTATCGCTTGGCTGTCCACCGCCCTCCGGGTAAAAAGCGCTCTCATCCAGAATGATATGAAAACCTTTTTTTGCTTCTCTGCACTCCAGGACTTTGGCTGTAAATTCTTTTTTATATACATCTTCATAATATAAAACGTTTCGTCTCTGTCATTTGTCTCATCCTTTCTGCATCTCTGCTTTGACGACTTATAGTATAGACCAAATTTTCTCTCCCCGCTATATAAAAGCGGCATTTATCCAATGATTTACATATTTTTCTATAAAGCTGAAGGCTTTCCTTCAGGTTCCGCGTTATAATAAATGAAGCGGGAAGAGAAGGGAGCTGATTGCATTACACGGGAAGAATATCTGGAATATCTGATACATACATATCAAAACTTAATATTTTCCATTTGTCTGAAATCGGTGGGCAATCCCTTTGACGCCGAGGATCTGACACAGGATGTTTTTCTTTCCGCCTACAAAAATCTCTCCCGTTTTGATGGCACCTACGAAAAAGCCTGGCTCAGCAAGATCGCAGTCAGAAAATGTCTGGATCATCTGAAAGCAGCCGGCAGACGTACCATTCCCACAGAGGACACCTATTTTGAACAGCTCCATGATAAAGAGTTTTCCCCGGAGGAGGCATTTCTGGACAAAGATTTCAAGGATCGGATCCGGCATTTATGTTCAGCGCTGAAAAGCCCCTACAGGAGGTTGCCCTTGAACATTTCTGCGAAGAAAAAACCGCCGCAGAAATTGCAAAAGCGCAGAATAAAAATATCAAAACAGTCCAGACGCAGATCTACCGGTCCAGATCTATGCTGAAAGCACTGCTGGAAAGGAGTGATTAGATGCACATACCACAAGATGAATTACAGAAATTCCAGGACGGAACCATGAATACGGATGAAATGATCCATTTTCTGGAGCATATGGAGCAATGTGACTTCTGTCTGGATGAACTTCTTCAGAATGAGGATGCCGCTTCTGAGTATGCTCCATCCTATCTGCAGGATGAAATTCTGAAAAAAGCAGCTTCTCCGGAAGTTCAGGCTTCCAGAAAAATACATGAAACTGCTTATTGGATGAAGCTTCTCTGTGCAGGCTTACGGACTGCCGTAGGCATGGGTGTTGCGCTGATCATGCTTTTTTCTGTATCTCAGACAGATTTTACGGCTCTTCATCCTTCACCGGAAACAAAAGTTAAGATTTCTTCATCCCTTGGCATTGGTTCCGGCCTAAACCAGCTTTCCATGCAGGTAGGTTCCCAGCTCAGTGAACATTCTCAGAAGATCAGTAATATCTGAACGATCTTACGAATAAAATTATAAACGGAGGCAAGTAAATTTATGAAAAAACAAAACATGGTTTCTGGGTATTTATCTTTTCCCTGATCCCCGGTGCCGGGGAAATGTACATGGGATTTAAAAAACAGGGACTTAGCATTATGCTGCTGTTCTGGGGATCGATCGCACTGGCATCCATAACCGGTCTTGGATGGCTGGCCATGTTTCTCCCGGTGATATGGTTCTATAGTTTTTTTAATGTCCATAATCTGAAATCCCTGTCAGAAGAAGAATTCTACTCTGTAGAGGATAATTACATTCTTCACATGGATCAGTTTTCCGGTGATATGGGAAAATTCTTACAAAAGCATCAGAGTGCAGCTGCATGGGTTCTGATCCTGTTTGGTATCTGTATCCTGTGGAGTCGTTTCACAAGTCTTCTGTACTTCATTGTACCGAATAATATGGCCGACTATGTATACAATATCTGCAACAGCCTTCCGCAGATCGTCATTGCTGCAGGTATCATTGCTGCAGGTATTTATCTTCTTACTCAGCAGAAAAAGAAACTGAAACAAGAAACCGAAACAAAAGATGAACATTACTGGGAACCCTATCGTCCATATCAGCAGCTGACAGAAAAGCCTGTTCATACTTCTGATAACTCAGACAAAGATACAGCTTCTGAAGCTTCTTCCATTACTGATCCGGAAAATACCGAATCTGATCCTGCTTCATCCACAAAATAACAGAGAAAAAAAGATCCACTGCCAGTTTCCTGACAATGGATCTTTTTATATGATTTAAATTTACTGCTTATGTGTTACTTTAAGACGTGTCATCGCTCTCGCAAGTGCCATCTGGTTCATATGATACTCCTGGATGCTCTGTTTCTGACGAAGCTGCTCTTCTGCACGTTCCTTTGCTTCCTGAGCACGGCGGATATCAATCTCGTCCGGACTCTCTACGCTGAGGCAGAACAGCTTGGCACGGTTATTGATCATCTCAACAAATCCGCTGCTCACAGCAAACACATACTCATTACCGTCAGCATCCTCAAAACGCATCTCACCGGGAATGATGGCAGCTACAACATTCGCATGATGGGCAAGAAATCCCTGCTCACCATCCACTGCCGGGATAATAAGCTTCTGAGCACGTCCTGCATAAGCCAGTTTATTGCTGGCATATATTTCCAGGCCAAATGTCTCACTCATAGCTGCTCCTTACTGCCGGTTCTCCTCGGCTTTTGCTTTTGCAATTACATCATCAATGGTTCCAACATTAAAGAATGCGTTCTCCGGATAATCATCCATCTCACCGTCAATGATCGCCTTAAATCCGCGGATCGTCTCTTTCAGAGGTACATATTTACCTTTGATACCGGTGAAGTTCTCAGCTACATGGAACGGCTGGGAAAGGAACTTCTGGATCTTTCTTGCACGGAATACTGTCTGCTTATCTTCCTCTGAGAGCTCCTCCATACCAAGAATAGCAATGATGTCCTGAAGTTCTTTATATTTCTGAAGGATCTCCTGTACTCTACGTGCAACCTCGTAATGTTCCTCACCAACAATATCTGCCTCCAGGATACGGGAAGTAGACTCAAGCGGATCTACGGCCGGATAAATACCTGCTCAACGATCTTACGGGAAAGAACGGTTGTTGCATCCAGATGGGCAAATGTTGTTGCCGGAGCCGGGTCTGTTAAGTCATCGGCCGGTACATATACTGCCTGTACAGATGTAACAGAACCTTCCTTGGTAGATGCGATCCTCTCCTGAAGCTCACCCATCTCAGTTGCCAGTGTAGGCTGATATCCTACTGCGGACGGCATACGTCCAAGCAGAGCGGAAACCTCAGATCCTGCCTGTACAAAACGGAAGATATTATCAATGAAAAGAAGTACATCTCTGTGCTCCTGATCACGGAAATACTCTGCATGGTAAGTCCTGTCTCAGCAACACGCATACGTGCTCCAGGTGGCTCGTTCATCTGTCCGAACACTAAGGCTGTCTTTTCAAGAACACCGGATTCCTTCATCTCTGTCCAAAGGTCATTACCCTCACGGGAACGCTCACCGACACCGGTGAAAATAGAATATCCACCATGCTCGGTAGCGATATTCTGGATCAGCTCCTGGATAAGGACTGTCTTACCAACACCGGCACCACCGAACAGACCGATCTTACCACCTTTTGCATATGGAGCAAGAAGGTCGATAACCTTGATACCTGTTTCCAGGATCTCAACTGCCGGTTTCTGCTCTTCAAATGAAGGCGGATCACGATGGATGACCCAATGCTCTTCACCGTCCAGGGAATCACCGCCATCTACGGTATCTCCAAGAACGTTGAACAGACGACCAAGTGTTTTATCTCCAACCGGAACCTTGATACCGCTTCCGGTAGCTGTTACTTCTCTGTCTCGCTGCAGGCCCTCGCTGGCTCCCAGCATGATGCAGCGTACGATATTATTTCCAAGGTGCTGGGACACCTCCATAACGCATCTTTTACCGTTGTTCTCGACTTCAAGGGCATCCTTGATATCCGGAAGCTGTCCGTCTTCAAAAACAACGTCTACAACAGGTCCCATAACCTGTACGATCTTACCTTTATTCATAGTCATCACTTCCTTTTTTGTGCTTTAGCACCGCTGATAACCTCTGTGATCTCCTGGGTGATCGCAGCCTGACGTGCACGATTATACTGAATGGAAAGATCCTTCAGCATCGCCTTCGCACTATCTGTAGAGGACTGCATTGCTGTCATTCTCGCACTGTTCTCACTGGCATATGCCTCTACAAGACATCCATAGATCACACCTGTAAGGTAGTTGGGGATCATAGTATCCAGAAGCACATCTGCAGACGGAGATAATACGATCTCCTCCTGATAAATATCTGCCGGGATCTGACCCACCTTAAAATCAGCCTTTTTCAGCGGTAAAAGCTGCATATTCACATTTTCCATTGCCATCGCATTCAGCATCTGTGTATAGACAATGTGAATTTCATCCAGCTCTCTTTCAAGAAATGCCCGTACGATCTCTTCCGTGATAAGGCGTGCTCTGTGCATAGTCGGCTTCTGCACGGTATAATGAAAACCGCCGTCCATATCCACATCTCTCTTGCCGAAATACTGACGCCCTACCATACCAAGGACATACAGCTTGTGATGTCCCGGTACCTCTTCCATGAAATCTTCTGTCATTTTCTGTACATTATGATTGTATGCACCAGCCATACCTTTATCACCTGTAATGACAATGGTACCTACTTTCTTTCATCCTTCGGAACAAGATGACGCTCACTGAAGAAAGGATGCTGAATGTCCGGCATATGACGGAGGATCCTGGCAATGGCAGCCTGCATATTATAGAAATATGGTTCCGTATCCTGCAGGATCTTCTTGGCCTTCTGCATCTTGGAAGAAGAAATCATGTACATCGCATTGGTGATCTTCATGGTGTCCTGAATGCTTTTCATACGAGTCTGTATTTCTTTTGCATTTGCCATATCAACACCTACCTGCTCTTATCTCTGAATTCTTCTGCCGCCTTTACGATTTTCTCTACAAGCTCATCAGAGAGCTGCTTTGTAGTCTCGATCTCTTTGCCGATCTCAGGATATACATTATCAAAGTACTCCAGAAGATCCTTCTGATATTTCTTGATCTCTTTCTTTTCTACATCTACCATCAGCTTGTGAGTCGCAACGCAGAGAGTAATTACCTGCTGATGAAGACTTAACGGGCTGCAGAGCGGCTGTTTCAGAAGCTCCATCAGACAGCTTCCGTATTTCAGCTGTGCAGTTGTAGCCTCATCCAGATCTGAACTGAACTGGGTGAACACTTCCATCTCTCTGTACTGTGCCAGGTCGATACGTACACTACCGGAAGCTTTCTTCATAGCCTTGGTCTGTGCAGCACCACCAACACGGGATACGGAAAGACCAACATTGACTGCCGGACGCATACCTGAGAAGAACAGATCACTTTCCAGGAAGATCTGACCATCTGTGATGGAAATTACGTTTGTAGGAATGTATGCAGATACATCACCGGCCTGTGTCTCGATGATCGGAAGTGCCGTAATGGATCCGCCGCCTGCCTCTTCACTCAGACGGCTGGAACGCTCCAGAAGTCTGGAATGAAGATAGAATACATCACCAGGATATGCCTCACGTCCCGGAGAACGCTCAAGCAGAAGTGACAATGCACGATATGCCACTGCATGCTTGGAAAGATCATCATATACGATCAGTACGTCTTTACCCTGATACATGAAATACTCTGCAAGAGCAGTACCAGCATAAGGAGCAATATACTGAAGCGGTGCACAGTCGCTGGCTGTTGCGGAGAATACGGTTGTATACTCCATTGCACCGTATTTTTCAAGATTGGAAACTACCTTTGCAACGGTAGAAGCTTTCTGTCCGATGGCAACATAGATACAGATCACATCCTTACCTTTCTGGTTGATGATCGTATCGGTTGCGATGGATGTTTTACCTGTCTGTCTGTCACCGATGATCAGCTCTCGCTGTCCACGGCCGATCGGAACATGGAATCAATGGAAAGGATTCCTGTTTCCAGAGGTACAGTTACAGACTTACGGTCGATGATTCCAGGAGCCGGGTTCTCGATCGGGCGATATTCCTCTGCCTGGATCTCTCCCTTTCCATCAATAGGCTCACCAAGTGCGTTCACGATTCTTCCGATAAATTTATCCCCTACCGGAATACCTGCCTGCTTGCCAGTTCTGGCAACCTTGGTGCCTTCCTTGATTCCTGTATCCTTTCCGAAAAGAATACATCCCATGCTGTTGGCACGGACATCCTGTACCATACCTTTCAGACCATTCTCGAAGGTCACGACCTCACCGTACATGGCATGATCGATGCCATAAACAGTTGCGATACCATCTCCCACGGAGATGACAGTGCCTACTTCCTGGTCCTTGCTGATTTCGTCATAGTTCTTTATTTCTTCCTTGAGAATCGAAATGATTTCATCTGGATTTATTGCACCCAATTCAATTTCACCTCCGGGTTAATTTCTGTTTCAGTTTCTTATAACGTCCGATGAGGCTCCAGTCGTACTCACGATCTCCTGCCCTGAGAACAAATCCACCTACAAGGCTTTTATCCTCTGTAAGGGTAAGTTCCACTTCTCTGGCAGAAAACTGGCTACGGAGAAACTCCTTCATCTTATTTTCCTGCTCTTCGGCAGGACGTGTTACATAAAGAAGCTCTGCCTTGAGAATTCCTTTCTGTTCCCGGCTGTAAGCATCATAAGCTTCAAGGATCTCTCCGATTCTGTCAATCTTCTGATACTTACACGTTACTTTAAGAAAACTCTTCATTTCCTGCGGAAAAACCCGCTCTATTACCTGTTCTTTTTCTTTGAGGGAAACAAGTGGATTTTCAAGCATCTTACCTATCTCAGGTGTATTCTTAAAAATCCTTCCTGTTTCGCAGATTGCCTCCCCCGGGACAGAAAGACCGTATAATGCTTTTGCATAATTAATGGACGTCTCTGTCATGAGGATCACCTGCTCCTTCTAAAAACTGGTCATATAGGGACATATCCTGTGCTTCGTCGTTCTTTTTTTCCCATGATTCTGGATGCTGCATCCATTGCCAGCTCAGCCACTTTGCCTTCCATCGCTTTCATAGCAGCTTCCTGCTCAGTGCTGATATCTCTTCTTGCTTTCTCAAGAATCTGACCAGCCTGATCATTAGCTCTCTTCACGATGCTGTCTGCCTGTACTTTTGCCTCGTCCTTAGCCTGCTCTACAATACTGAAGGATTCCTCCTTCGCAGATTTCAGTGCATCCTCATACTGTCCTTTCAGCTGGTTTGCTTCAGTAGTTGTCTTCTCTGCTGAAGCAAACTGCTCATCGATCATAGCTTTTCTCTTCTCCATAACACCAATGATCGGGCCGAAAAGGAACTTCTTCATTAAAAGATAAAGAACGATCAGGTTTATAATAGTAAAGACAAGGTTGATATCAATTTTAATCACCTGTCCACCTGCCTCTCTTAATCCTGAATTAGTATCTCGTCTTTACCTATTAGCCAAGCATGATGATGATCAGAAGACCGATTACGAAACCGTAAATAGCTGTTGCCTCTGCAAGAGCACATCCAAGAAGAAGTGCTTTACTGATCTTGCTCTCTGCCTCTGGCTGTCTTGCGATAGCTTCTACTGCTTTAGATGTTGCAAGACCGATACCAATACCTGCTCCAATACCTGTAAGAACTGCGATAGCTGCACCAATTGCGATTAACATAGTTTTTTCCTCCTGTAAAATACAATTTTTTTCATTTTTAGATCAAGCGGATCTTCCGCTTCACTACTCAATTGCTTCCTTAATGAACAAGGATGTTAAGAATACAAATACATACGCCTGTATGAATCCGTCGAAGAAATCAAAATACAGGCTGAATGGTATGGGAAGAATGGCCGGACAAACAAACTCCAGCAGCTTCATAACTACGAAGCTTCCCAGAACATTACCGAACAACCGCATGCAGAGAGATGTAGGTCTGATCGCTATTTCCAGAATGTTGATCGGAAGCATGATCGGAACCGGCTCCGCAAAGCTTTTCAGGAAACCCTTCAGTCCCCTTTTATGAAAGCCTGCATACTCGATCAGAATAATGCTCATCAGCGCCAGCGCAATGGTAACATTCATGTCCTTCGTTGGTGGTGTAAAACCAAATACGCCTGCGATATTGGCTATTCCGATGTAAATTACGGTTGACATCAAATAAGGCACATACTGTTTGCCTTCTTCTCCAAGGATACCCATGAAGAAATCCTGAAGAAAACTTACCCCGGTCTCCAGAAGCAGCTGCTTCTTACCCGGATTTTCCACACTGAGATTCCGAACTAAGATCAGAGACAGAATCACAAGAACCGCCATGATGACCCATGTGACTACCACGCATTCTGCAATTGGTATTCCACCAAACGCCGGAATGGTAAAGGCTGTCTTACTGTTTAGTTCTTCTGCCAGTGTACTTGATAAATCTCCCGTTTTTCTCCCTCCTTTTCTCTTGGCGCTGATCGTATCTTTTTATAATTGGTATGACCACGCCTTGTAGTTGACTTTATTTTACTCCGCATTTCCAGAATGTCAATATTATTTTTGCCTGTTTTGCACAAAAAAAGAATCTGTTTTTTTATACAAAATATACAATTCATTTCAATTAACCTTGATCCGACTTCCTGCGTACAGATACTTCTCCATAAGAAAGCAGGGTTTCTGAACCATCCTGTTCTCTCACAAGAAGCCTTCCATCTGGTGCTATGGATTCTGCATAAGCTTCCCTTGTACACTGTCCGTCTGTGATCACGATCATGTTTCCAGGAATGATATTATTTTCTGTATATTCTCTGGAAGTCCCGGAGTCTCCACTTCCATGAGAAGCTGATTGACGATCTCCGCCACAAGAATACTGCAGTTTATATGCTCTGCGTCATTCCTGTTTTCAAATAATGCTCCAGCCGTTTCCTGTATATCTTCAGGAAACCCATCTTCCGGCATATACAGATTCAAACCAATTCCTACAACTGCAAACTTCAATGTTCCCGCTTTCAAAGTTCTGTAACAGCCTCCTGTCAG
>ENA-OQAN01000143-OQAN01000143.1-human-gut-metagenome-genome-assembly--contig:-NODE-143-length-39064-cov-1.922516_pt1 | contig 39064 bp, 31 predicted proteins | sample MGYA00242735_ERZ504527 | MGnify/ENA primary metagenome ERZ504527 (study PRJEB26092, sample SAMD00036230) | human gut metagenome | host: Homo sapiens | study: EMG produced TPA metagenomics assembly of... | reverse complement strand
TCCGGAATGGTCTATCCACGCCGCTGCAGGTACCAGCAACTATACCTTTATTTGGGGTATGGGAGGTGAAAACCTGAAATACAGTGACAAGGATGAAATAAAATACACAGATATGAGATAAGTAGAATGGTACACACCATTACTCATTAACTCTTGTCATTCTGAATGTTGCAAGAAATCAACCCGTTTTTAGGTTTTTTGCGACATTCGGAATGTTTTTTTAGAAATCTTACCATTGTACCGATTTATACAGGCTTTCCACCAATTTTTGCATAGAGAATAGGTACAGAATGGTTATTTTTGCGTCTAATAAGAAAAACATAATTAAATCTATTATCATGAGTACATTTCAAAAAGTAGGTGAGAAGATGACAAACTTCAGATGGATAATCTGTGGTCTGCTATTTTTTGCCACTACAGTCAATTACCTCGACCGTCAGGTGCTTTCACTAACCTGGAAAGACTTCATTGCTCCGGAATTTCACTGGACGGATTCGAATTACGGAGATATCACAGCTATTTTTTCTATAGTATATGCTATCGCCAACCTGTTCGCCGGTCGTTTCATCGATTGGATGGGGACTAAAAAAGGTTATCTTTGGGCTATCTTCGTCTGGTCTTTAGGAGCTTGTCTCCATGCATTGTGCGGCTGGGCTACCGAAGAGACATTAGGTATTCATAATGCAGAAGAAATGCTTTCTGCAACAGGAGCTGTCGCTTCAACTATCGCCATTACCAGCGTTTATTACTTTATTGCTGCCCGAATTGTATTGGGTGTAGGTGAAGCAGGAAACTTCCCGGCAGCTATTAAGGTGACAGCCGAATATTTCCCCGAAAAAGGACCGTGCATACTCCACTTCCATCTTCAATGCCGGCTCTACAGTAGGCGCGTTAGCTGCTCCGATCACTATTCCTCCCTTGGCGCGTTATTTTCAAAGCATTGGTGTGGGTAATGGATGGGAAATGGCTTTCATCGTTATCGGTGGCTTAGGTTTCATCTGGATGGGACTTTGGATGTTCCTCTACAAGAAACCCAATGTCAACCCTCGCGTGAATGCTGCCGAATTGGAATATATTGAACAAGACAACAACAATCCTGAAGAATCTAAAGCACAACAAGCTGCCGCCAAACGACTTTGACAACAAGAAGATTTCATTCTTGCAATGTTTCAAATTTCCCCAAACATGGGCTGTATTTGTCGGTAAATTCATGACTGACGGCGTATGGTGGTTCTTCCTTTTCTGGACTCCGGCATATATTTCGGATGTATATGGTTTCGCCTCAGACACAGGTACTGCACAAATGTTGATTTTCGTATTATACGCTATCACCATGTTATCTATTTATGGTGGTAAGTTACCTACTATTATCATTAACAAAACTGGTAAGAATCCGTATGCAGCCCGTATGCAGGCTATGCTTATCTTTGCCTTGTTCCCATTGCTGGCACTGTTTGCCCAACCTTTAGGCAATTATTCATATTGGTATCCTATCATTATCATCGGTATTGCAGGTGCGGCACACCAATCATGGTCTGCTAATATTTACTCTGTAGTAGGCGATATGTTCCCCAAAAGCACCATCGCTACTATCGTAGGTATTGGTGGTATGGCAGGTGGTATAGTTCATTCTGCATTAATATGGGATCAGGCAGACTGTTTGACTATGCAGCAGAAACGAATATGACTTTTATGGGATTCGAAGGGAAACCTGCCGGCTACTTCATCATATTCTGTGTATGTGCCGTAGCTTATTTAGTTGGTTGGATTATCATGAAAGCATTGGTTCCCAAATACAAACCGGTTGATGCCTAATTAAAGAATTCACCACAGACTACACATCTAAGTAGTCTGTGGTGTGTTTTCCCTAATAAATAGTTTTCAGAAGATGTTGATAGATAGAATTACGATTTAATATTTCAGGGACTCCTGTGATAAAAAAGTTGCTTGCGTGCACGCGTTAAAGCGACATTCAGCTTACGGTCAATCTGTACGCCGTCTTCTTCTGTCAGGTTAGGCAGAAACCTTAATTGATAGAGGTGATTCACACAAAAAGAATAAATAATAACATCACGTTCGCTGCCCTGATACCGTTCTACCGTGTCAATGGAAATCCTACTCAGAGCAGGAATAGCCAATGTCTGAAGCTCTTTACGTATCAAAGCAATCTGACTTCGATAAGGAGTAATGATCCTAACGTTCGATTCGGATCAAATTCCTCTTCATAAGCCAGATACACCTCTCTGGCCAAATCGGCAACAATCCGTGCCTCATATTGGTTTGTCTTTCCGGAAATGCTCTCCAAATCCTGTTCCGAAGGAATAAAACGTACTGGAGCCTCTATGTGTTCCAACTGATGAGGTAGTCCCAAAGCTTCCAATCTTCCAGCATAAAATGCTTTATTGGGAAAAAAAAGCCACTCCCGGATGCATACGCCCCTGACGGCAAAGCATATCTATCGCTTTAGGAGATTCTTCTTTTAAATGAAAACGATAAAGCCGCTCAAACAGAGAATCTTTTAAATTAAAAAGTCCGACTTTCCTCAGCCCCTCATCATGCACTTCAGAATGTCCGCTATTCTGCAAAATAACGGCAGGTAACTGTTTATGATCACCTATCAGAATAAATTTACCGACTGCATTTCTTTCATCGGCAAACTTGGCACACAGAATACCCAACAATTGGGGTTCCAATATTTGGGTAGCCTCATCCACTATGGCTACATCAAAACGTTTTAATTTAAAAAGTTCAGCCTTAGCCGCAATAGAGGCCACGGTTCCAACATACACTCTGCAATCTGTCATACGGGTATTCACCTCCCGCCTGCTGTTACATTCCGCCAATATATTCTCCAACAGATGTCCTCTAAAACGTACATCACAGGAAAGTTCACTTCCCACCCGTATATAATCTATACCGGAGGTTATAGAAGAAAGTGACTGACATATTTCATCCACAGCCCGGTTGGTATAAGCTAGTAACAATATCTGCATAGATGATGTTGCATAAAAAATGTTCCACCATTCTACGCAACGCTCTTGAAGTCTTTCCTGTTCCGGGAGGTCCCACCAGAAGAAAGTAATCACGGGCCGCTTGCGCTTTCAACGCCACTCTCTCAAAATCATCACCGGCCTGCGCTATAGCTTCATCAAAAGACGAATCAAAGCGGGGGGAACGTTGTCCCAGCAACAACTCCCGTCTTTCCGTATTCGCATCCAGAAAAGCAGAAAGTCCCAAATACATACTGCGAAATGTAGTATCCATCGTATCATGTTCTACAGCATAACGGCTGTCCGGAGGAAAGACCGAAACATTACGCTGTGTGGCACGTAGCCGAATACGCAATTCTGTATCTGTAATCTGCTCGATGTTACCCTTAAAAACCATTTTATTGGTCACATTATCCGAATCATGATTACGCTCATACAATACAACCACATCTCCTGTACGGAAATTAGGAAGAAACATTTCGTCATATTGCGGAATGGACAAGAGTATATAAGCCTTATGAACCTGTGACGCCTTATTCTCAATGATCTGCAAATCATATAATATTTCCCCTGCCTCACGTTTCTCATCCAGTGTACTCAGCCAAAGAGCTGAAGCCCCTGCACGTCCTTCATAATCCACATCCCCCGATTTGGAGGTATAAAGTTCTTTTGTAATGAAATTATAAAGCGTATAGAAATAGGCCTGCTCCAAAGGTTCCAATGCCGACAGTTTTTCTCGGAAACGTGAGATAGAAGGCTTCAGATACTGTTCCCAGAATTTTCCACGCAACTTTCTTTCATTCATTACCTCCGGATTAATTTGCGCTAACAAATTTCGTGTAAAATCAGAATGATTATGGAATTGTACCCCATACTCGGCAGCAACAATACGGTTGCGCAGATTGATAACCCGCCTTACCTGAGCCACGATGCTCTGGCAGGGTATAATAAAGGATAACGGGTATAAAGCAAATAGGGATGCATACGCCGCCGATCCTGTCCCATGCTGTATTCCAGTACCGCCATATATAGCAACATCTGAACCTTGTTGTTTTCCTTGGGTTCCACTTTTCCCTGTATGGAGAATTCATCTGCTTTTCCCGATTTCATTTCGATAAAACTGCTCATATCCCGCTGCATATAGTCCAAACGTCCCTGAATACCCAATGCCTCACAAATATAAGACGGTTCCAGAACAGCATCCTTTTTATCCAAGTTATAACCAGGTTCCAGAAAAGTATGCTGCACGATATCCCGTATATGCTCAAAGTGCATCCGGCAATCCTTGGCAAACTCTTTCTCTTTGGACGGGTCACGAAGTTCGGCACAAGCAGCCAGTTCGATGGGATACTGCCGGAACGCCTTCTTCATACAGTCTATATAGTCCGGTTCCTCCTCACCTGCATGTATCCATTCATCCAGAAAAGATTGGCTATATTTCCCAGCAGCAAAGGCCGGGCGTTATCAATCGGAACCAACCGGCTTAAAAAGTAATTTGCCGGATGGCTGCCATAATCCTTGTAGCATTCTGCCAGTGAACTGATATCTATTAGATAATCCGGCTCCAATACGATAAAAGAAGGGGTATAAATTCCTTCCCTATCTACAAAAACATCCAAAAGATTAAGCTGGGCATATCGCCAAAGTTCCTTTATAGTTTCTTCAAATTCATGGTTTATACCGGGTTTATTATAAACAACCCGAATAGGTTCATCAGCTATTATATCTACAGGATGTACATACAGATAGGTATCATCGGCATAATCAAAGCATACCCGTATACGACGGATGTATTCCTTCTTTTCTTTTTTCCCTAAAGATGTTATTTCTTGTTTAGGAAGAACCGAGAATAATTTCAAAGGAATATCTTGTGCAAACATCTTCCTATACGCAAAAGCCACTGCACGTAAATCACGTAGAAACTCTTCTTTGGCAGGAAACTTACGATGATTCAAAATATCATTGGAAGTCAAACGAAATGTATGTAACTGGTTCTGCTCTTTTATATCCAGTTCATATTGAGTGGCTACATAATTAATACGGGCGGCCAAATCAGTGGTCTGCAAACTATTCCCTTGTATCCGTTCACGCACCACACGCTCCAATGATTCACGCAATTGTCTGTAACGGCGTTCTAATGGCTGGTTCTCGTCTATATAAAGCCTGTATAATTCTTCGTAATACTCTGCTATTTCTTCATTCATGCCGTAAAGATACACAATTTATCATTTATAGAATACCGGCATAATAATAGGATGGGTTTCCCATTTGCGGGTCATCGGATTAAATTCCCTCTCTGCCCCCGCTTCAATACCGAAACTATCCGATATTTTGAATTCCAAAGTACCTCCGTATGAATTTTGATTCATAAAAAGCTGAGAGGCCGGAGTCATGCCGTATCCATTATACACAGAATATGTGCCGAACATATTAATTTTCATCCTGTCATTAATGCGAAAAGACAATTTTCCCTTACCACCGAAATCATTAAAGCGGACTCCATATACATTGTATTTAGCAGCATATACTCCTCCTGTCACGGTTATAAAATCATTGAGCCGCTGGGTATACATCACCCGACATTGCGTGCCTCGCCTATAGAAGGCAATCCTTGAAATGAATGATAACCACTCAGAATCCCTGTATTATTAATCTGATAAGCACGTCCATCTATATAATCATGGCCGAAAGGATTCCCGGAAAAAGTATAGGGAGATATTTTAGGCATTTCTTCACGAGGAGTTAAATCAAATTTTGGCATCCGCAGCGTATCAGATAAAACGGGAGGTGTCAATGTAGGAGGTTCGTTTATAAAATCCATACTTTTATCAACCTCATTCATCTCATTGATAAATTCATTGATTTTATCTTGTCGGATGATGAGCGTATCCTTGTCATTTTCAGCTTGTGCCAGACCATACAAGGAAAGAATGCAAAAGAATAAGAAAAAGCCAATGCGTTTCATTTGTAAATGTGTTTTTTCAAAATTACAATTTCCGCATTGACTTTTCCCGTTTCATTAAGACTTAATAAGACTTTTTTGGCTGTATTCCTCAAAACACTATTGATTTACCATGGGAAGTTCGAACCATTTGGTAGAAATATAATTCTTATTTGAATCTACAGCAATCAATACCTGATCATTATCTCGGTTATAACTGCCATCATAGAGAAAAGGAGTAATTTTACTATCAAATTCCCCTATAAAAGAAAGTTTTCCATCCTTAGGCTATACCACCATACTTCTTTTTTGCGCCACTTGATTTTAGTCAAGTCAACAGACATCGGGTTTCCGGAATAATTGTATACTAACAAATAATCCTTTCCGCGAGTAGCAATGGCTCTATCATAACGATTCCCATTCGTACCGGCAATCACACTTTGATCTGGTACACGTTCAAAATAAGGGAAAGTTAACATCAGATTCTTCAGATATTTCATCTGATTGAAGCCGGGATCCTGCATCGCCTTATACCAAGGTTTCTCTATTCCATCAGCCCCATATCCACCCGGTGTACCCGGTTTCAAGAACTGCATGATATTGTTATGTCCGTACGTATGTCCGCAAGAACCCGCAAAAACAGACCAATACCCATAGCGTCTTACATCACAGTCACGCCAGAGTGGCTGGGCAGGATCATGCAATCCCTGAGGAATACCTTCATAACTGGGTTCTGCATCCAAAACAGGCTTCAATGGAGTCATAGACAAAGCATCTTCTACATAACGCCAATTGTCCTCCTCCAATCCGGTTACAGAAGTATCACCATCTCCTTTTTTCTGACCATAGCGTCTGTGCCCACTTTGGAACATATTCATATCCATCCACTCCTTATTATTCAGATGTGCAGCACTAGATGTACGGCCAAACGGATGAAAAGTCATTATATGATTCTTGTCCACAGCAAGAATGCTGTTTGCCAAGGCTTCCCAAATCTCGGTATTCCGGTCGGCGTATGTATCTCCACCGATTACCCAAATGATATTAGGAGCATCTTTATATCGTTCACCTAAAATTTACCATACGCCTTGGCCTCTTCGACATTCATCTTTCCGGAGCGTACCAAACCTCCCCAGATACATACCATCGCTATATAAATACCGTTCTGCTCAGCTTTCTGAATAATATAGTCCATGTGGTCCCAATATCCATAAACTCCTTTTCTGTCTATATTCTTAAAGTTAAAGCCATCTATCATGGAATACTGACCATAGAAATTCATAGCAGGGACTCCATTTATAGTCTGTACTTGTACCACATTAAATCCTGCCTGACGACAATGTTCCAGATAATAAGCAACTTCATCCCTGTTCAGTTTCTCGGGCAACAGCCATCCTGTATCCCCCAACCAGAAAAAAGGAGTTCCGTCCGCATTCATCAGATAACGATTTTCTTTACTTACTTTCAGTCGTCCATGGCTCCAAGGTTTATAGATCCCGGACTTCCTTGGCTGACGCCGAAGTCAATTCTCCCCCCAACAAAAGGAGAAGAACAAATAATACCAGATTCTTGTTTTTCATTTGCGCATTTATCATATAAATTTCAAAGCCCAAAGTAACTTATTCAAGTAAACAATTCAGGGTAATAACTAGTCTTTTTGAGGGAATCTTTTAGCTTCCTCCGCTTTCAGGTTCAGCAAAACTGATTCAGGAACTTTTATAATAGTACCATGCTTATGTCCTTGCGGAATAGAAATCTGATTGTCTATAGGAGTAAAGGTCTTAAAATCCTTTGTCGCTACGGCTCCAAACCGACCTTCCCGATAAACATCAAAATAAATCAACCATTCATCACCTACTTTCACGGCACACGGTCCCTCGGAATAAGTCGGTGCAAATTTCGTTGACGGACTAGTATAAGGCCCTTCCGCCGATGGTCCGGACACACAGAACAGATCACTGTAACCAGGCTTACGATTGTCTTTTATAATTAATACATAGTCATTTTTATCACGCTTTACTATAAATCCGTCAATAGAATTAAATCCGGGATCATAAAATGCCTTTGCCGGAGCAAACGTTTGGAAATCCTTGGTCGTGGTATAATAGGCACGGTGACTTTTATTAGCTCCCAAACTATCGGCTGCCGTATATCTCTCTACTGGAATGGCAGAGGACCAGGCAACGATGAACTGTCCCTTTTCATCATCATAGAAAACTTCCGGTGCCCACACATTGTTAGTCAAAGAGTCTTTCATCACTTTGATTTCACGTTGTTCGCTCCAATGAATCAAGTCTTTAGAACTGGCATAACCAAATCCTTGTTCCCCATTCCAACTGATGGTCCACACCAAATGAAAGGTTCCATCCGGACCTTGGGTAATGGACGGATCACGCATCATCGAATTGGGAGCATATTTCTGTTCTTCGGTCTGTTTAGTGAAATAATTATAATAAGGGGTCTTGTTTCCTATTTCCGGTTTCAGCCATGAACCTGCAATACTATCCCAATGATAACCGTCATAGCTGTAAAGATAATGTAACCCGTCCAATGCCGGCTCACGATGAGAAGTGAAGATATAGACTTCCTTGTCAGGTTTTGTACAAGTAGTAAAAGCCAATAAGGCAAATACGAAAGAAAAAAATAATTTCATAGCATGCTGTTTTATGATGAATAAACCTTTTCCAACAGGACGAAACAACAAGTATTTTGTACTCTATACTTCTTAAAGTATCAATCCAAATCAATAATAAATATCCATCATATAACAAGATGTATCTCGAGACATAAAATACGAATTATATCCCGAGATAATCCTACATAGAATAATTATAAAAATTACCCTTTAGTCTCCAAATAAACCAGCTGCGTCTGCAAATACTCTTCCAGACCATGTTTACCATCCGCGCCACCGATACCAGATTTACGCCATCCGGCATGGAATCCCTGCATAGCTTCAAAATTCTCACGATTCACATAAGTTTCACCAAATTTCAACGCACGAATCAATTTAAATGCCATATCCAGATTCTGAGTATAAATAGAAGAAGTCAACCCATATTCACAATCATTAGCCCAGGCAATGGCGTCTTCCACCTCTGTAAACTCAACAACCGGAAGTACCGGTCCAAAAGTTTCTTCCTGAATAATATCCATCTTTTGGGTACAATTAATCAAAATCGTCGGTTCAAAGAAATATCCTTTAGTACCGATACGATGACCACCGCATAGCAACTCAGCTCCCTGCTCAATAGCTTTTTTCACTTTTCTCTTCTACTGATTTCAGTGCTTTGGCATCAATCAACGGACCCATATCGAGGTCTGTATACTGATTCGGATCCCCCACTTTCACCTGCTTGAATCCTGCCAACAGTTTCTCAAGGAAAGCCTCTTTTATACTAGAATGTACATACACGCGCTCACAACAATTACATACCTGTCCTGTATTAATAACACGCGAAGCAATAATGGATTTTACAGCTAAATCCAAATCTGCATCCGGCATTACAATACCGGGAGCTTTCCCCCCAATTCCAAAGAAACCTTCGTCACATTGGCAGAAGCGGCTGCCATGGTTTGTATTCCAGCCTCCACACTTCCGGTCAGACTAACCATACCTACTTTAGGGTTAGCAGCCAGTTCATGTCCTATCACCGAACCACGACCGTTTACTAGATTGAATACACCTTTAGGCAACCCAACTTCATCTACAATCTGTGCGAAAACATATGCATTTTCCGGTGTCAGCTGACTCGGCTTTACCACAATTGTATTCCCCGTCAACAGAGCAGGAGCGGCCTTACGGGCAATCAAGAAAAAAGGAAAATTCCAAGGCAGGATGCCTGTTGTCACCCCAATAGGTTTCTTAAAGACAAATATATTTTCGTGAGGACGTCACTAGGAATGATTTCCCCTTCATAACGACGGGCCCATCCGGCTATATAATCAAGATAATCAGCCGTAAATAACACCTCTACATTAGCTAATCCTCTTGTTTTTCCACCCTCCCGGATGATAATATCAGTCAATTCCTGTTCCCGCTTGCGGATACCTTGTGCAATCCGAGTTAAATACCGGCGCGTTCAATAGAAGTAAGACTTTCCCAAGAAAGCTGTGCCTTCACGGCGGCATTTATAGCTGCGCGTGCATCTTCCGTGTGCCATCAGGCATTTTAGATATCACTTCTTCCGTAGAAGGGTTCAATACATCAATCCACTTATCGGATTGGTTTTCGATGAATCGTCCATCGATGTACATCTTTAGTTCTTTCATGGTCTTAAATTTAAAATGAGTATCTTATTTCTTTCAATCTGAAATATTCAAGCAGTATTTTACAAATATATCGTTATTTATAAAGCCCCAAAATGTATTTTTGTTCATTAACATGGAAATTTATACACTTTAAGCTTTTTAAGAAACGAACTGATATTTACCGCCCGATTATACAATAAAGGTTGCCCACTCTATATTTCTTTCTCTTTTCCACGCAGATAAACAGAAGGAGACACGCCATAGTGTGTCTTGAAACAACGGCTAAAATAAAGCGGATCACTGATACCTACTTTATAAGAAACTTCGCTCACATTATAATTACCTTCCAACAATAATTCCGCCGCTTTCTTCAGACGAATAATACGGAAATATTCATTAGGAGTATGCCCTGTCAAACCACGAACTTTTTTAGAGAATACAGTACGCCCCAATTTCATCCGGGCAGCAAAGTCTTCCATCGTAAATTCCGAATTTCCCAACTCCTGCTCTATAATAGCTTGCAATTTATCAAGGAACTGTTTATCTTTATCAGAAGTATAAATAGCCGGTCGCTCTATACTGGGATCATTCACATATTTCTCACGTAACTTTTCACGCTGGTCAATCAATTGAACCATCCGTGCCAAAAGCAATTTTAAGCTGAACGGTTTGGTTACATACGCATCCGCCCCACTTTCTACTCCTTCCAATTTATTTTCGGTAGTTCCCATTGCTGTCAGCAGAATGATCGGAATATGACTGGTACTAAATTCATTTTTTAACTTACGGGTTACTTCATACCCATTCATTCCCGGCATTAGGACATCACATATTATCAGATCAGCATCATAAGTCCGTGCACGTTCAAAACCCGCCACACCATCAGCCTCGCTACCACCTCAAAATAAACAGATATTTCTTTCTTCAAAATTCACGAATATCAGTATCATCTTCAATGATCAATATCTTTTTCTTGTTTAAAGGAGCCGCCATCTGTTCTTCTTTTACGAGACGGCACGGAATGCCTTCGTCTGTATGATCCGTTTCTTCCATTAAGGCTGTAGAGATCAAAAAATCTTTTGGCTCATATACAGAACTATCCAATGGCAAAGTGACTGTAAAAACAGAACCTGTCCTTCATTCTCCGCATATTCAATGCTTCCTTTATGCACATTTACAAGTTCGTGAGTCAAATGCAACCCGATTCCCATACTATCACCAGAGAAACTACTTTGCATAAATCGAGAAAAAAGTTGCCCGCGTTTCTCCAAAGGAATACCAATACCGGTGTCTGACACGGAAATGATCAATTTTTTTGTTTCTTCTTCCACATCTACCGAACAAACTATTTTCCCGCCCTCCGGTGTGTACTTAAATGCATTGGACAGAAGATTATAGACTTATCTTATCCAGTTTACCTTTATCAACAAACATAGGATAAGAACTGACAGAAGGAATAAATTTAAATTCCATTTCTTTAGATTCCGCCGTTTCCCTAAAACTCAGAAATATATCGTAAAGAAAAACGATAACATCTGTTTCTTCTAATGAAAGAACCAGTTTATTATTCTGCATTTTTCTGAATTCCAGCAATTGATTGATTAATCTGAGCATCCGCTGCGTGCTTCTATCCATCACTTTTATAGGATAAGCCAATTCTTTAGAACCCCTACCCATAGCCTCTATTTTTTCCAAGGCTCCTTGGATCAACGTCAACGGGGTACGAAACTCATGAGAGATATTGGTAAAAAAGACCAACTTATATTCTGTCAACTGTTTTTCTAATTGAATACGATTCCGCAAGATAGCAAACTTATGGATTAGTCTGAATGTCATATACATTGCCATACAAATCAGCATTATATAAATGGCAAAGGCCCAACCTGTTTTCCAAAAAGGCGGAGTAATAACAATCTGTAATACGGTTTCATCTTCCCCCCATACACCGGAAGCACTGGATGCTTTTACATGTAACTGATAAGTACCCGGCAACAAATTTTTTATAAGCTGCAAAATTCAAGGAGGAAGGGACTCCCCAATCTTTATCGTATGGAATTAACTTATAAATATACTTGGCATCATTTGCCATAGAATAGTCAAAAGTAGAGAAATCTATACTGAATGAATTCTGATAATATTTCAATTCTATTCTATTTGTATAACTTAATGCCTCTGTCAAAGGAGAATCAATATCCCCGGGACGAACAGAAATTCCATTTATTTTTAAATCAGTGAGAACCACCGGAGAAACGACATGCTGTGGCATGACTTTTTCAGGATCGACCACAACCAAACCATGATTCGTTCCAAACAGCAAATGTCCGTTTTTCATAACACAGGCACTACTCTCCAAATAGACATTGCCGGGCATTATCGCTGAAAAAAAGAAACTATCAAAAACCTCCGTATCCGGATCAAACCGGGACATTCCATATTCGGTACCCAGCCAGATTTTCCATCTCTATCCTCCACTATAGACTGGACTACATTATTTACCAACCCGTCATCCTCATCATAATGCCGGAATTCCAACTGATCATAAGTTTGTCCTGATGGCAGACAGAAAAGCCTTTACCGGTGGTTCCAATCCACATACGACCTTGCTGTCACAAAAAATATTACGAATTTCATGCTACGTATTTTCCCATTATCCAAATTATAAACGTAATACTGCCGCGAATCATTCAACAAAGAATCCGGATGGAATACATAAATACCATTATTGGTCCTACCCACATCCAATGATTCCTATCAGCAGTAATAGTACGAACCTCTTGCTCTCCAAAACTCCCCTTCAAAAAATGACGAAACACAAAATCGTTTTTCTGATAAACAGCCAAATCGAGTCCTCCCCCGAAAGTTCCAATCCACATTCTATCCCGGTAGTCCCTATAGATATCAATAAATATGATTATGTGCAAGTGAATTCACATCATCAGCCCGATGCACATACCATCTATCGCCTATACATAATCCATTCCCACGGGTTCCCATCCATACTTGCCTTTGTCATCCTCTTTGAGAGCAAAGACACTAAGATGATAATAATTTCTTTGCAATAAATTCAAGTGACAGTCATAAGCAAACAATCCCCCCCCGACGATTTCCTACCCGCACATCCCCATTCTCCATACACGTAACCATACGTATGGTATTGGAACGATCCACCAATTTCTCATTTTCAGGATAAATATAAGTTGCCCCATCATTTAATACTGACAATAAAGCTATGCCGGAATATTCTGATCCCAACCAGATATTACCGGTTCTGTCACCCATAGCATATAAAAGAAAATCAGAATTCACCCGATTAAACTCATCCACATGATACGAGTAATGGGTCATCTCCTCCTTTTGAGAATCATAAACAAACAAACCATTACCATAGGTAGAAATCCATATCAGCCACGTGGAACATCTTGTATGATATGATAACGTTCATCCCCTATCAACTTAACTTTTTCATCAGACATTAATCTAAAAATCCGGACGCACGTGTCCGGACATCAATATAATGTACAAGACCAGTGCCATTGGAAATCCACAGATTATTCAAATTATCCTTTTCACATTTTCCTAAACGAATATCAAGCGATGAATCATGAATCAATCTTTTCTCAGACATACTAAACACCTCTCCACCCTCAGGAGTAAAAACACCCAATCGTTCTGTAAACGACAGGACTCATAGGTATTAAAAGCAGAAAGTTTCCACGGCAACCGGGCTGTCAAAAACAAATTCTTACCTGAAGACTTTTCATAAATACCTCCATCAGAGGTTACAAAAAAAAATCTTGTGACGAAAAGACATCGCCCCTACAAAAGACAAACTATCTTGAACTACCTGGGTATATCCCTCTTCTGTCACCTGAAACAGCCCAAGCTGAGTACAAATCCAAATCACTCCCTGTTCATCCTCATAAACGAATTCACTGCATTAGTTGATAATTTCCCATTTTCCTTTGTAAAAGATACAGAAGAGTGAATTCCATCCTTACAGACTATTTTACGACATCCACTCTGATGATGCCACAGCCAAATATCCCCGACAGCAGTTTCCAATATTTTATTGTAAGGCCGTCTATATTCCCCACACCCCGTAAAATCAACAAAACAATCATGTTTCAAATCGTAACAACTCATTAATTCCGGAGCAGTGATAAACCATAAGAAACCATTTCGATCTTCTTGTATCTTCTTTACATGATGATTTGCCAAAGAAATTTATCGCCTGATTCCGGACGGAATGTCACAAATGAATGGCCATCATAGCGGCTCAGCCCATCTAATGTACCCATCCAAATAAACCCTTTGCTGTCTTGAAACAGATAACGTACCGAATTATTCGCCAATCCGTCACTAGTCGTGATAAAAGTAGGATGTACATCTACCGATGCATGCATTTCCCAACCTATACACCCAAAAACAACCCATAACAGACAAATATATGTTTTCATACAATTTCAATCAGATTCATACCAGGCATTTAAATATATGACGTACATCATTTTCCCGACATACGCCATATTAGCAAAGATAGTAAAAATAAACGGATGTGCCCTATCAACAAAAGAAAAATCATCTATTCATAGTTTTCCAGTTTCCATTCATCTTTCCACTCTATCATCGGTATGCCATCCTTCACCACAATTGGCAGAAATACATAAGTAGCCTTATATACATCTTGATTAGGATTAACAAGCGTATAAAATCTGTCGGCCACTTTAGGAGTTGCAAAATCCTTTGGATAAGGACGGTGATCCTTGTACCGGGTCAAGAAAGACTGCCAGTCTTTCTTGGGTATATCCGTTTTATTAGTATGCGGTAGCCAACGATCGGCCATAGCCACATAAAGATCCTTTCCCGGAATCTTTATCACACTTGTAATCTGCGAGCAAAAAGAATGTGCATACTCATCACCTATGTGTGGATTCCCTAACACCGTATATTCACCATGATAATCATCGAATACCGCTACTTCCGAAGGGTTGGGAGTATAACTAGTTGTCCCTGATGTATAAATATAATGTTTACCATCCATTACAAAATGTGCTGCCGCCTCACGTGTAAACGGTGGAACCTTTCCAACAAAATGTTCTGAATACCGGCCATTTACATTTGTATAATCATCAGAAAGTTCAGCACATATCTGCTCCCAATGAGGACGCTCAAACCAAACATAACCTTTTCCTGTATCGGGATCAGCATACATGTCAAAATCCCCCACAGCAAAGCCATTAGGTTTCAGATTGCGGACAAAATGATAGGGTCCCATAAAATGTTCAGCTTCTAGAATAACAAAATGCCCATCATTACTTTGTGATTTCAGCCAGCATACATACCTGCCTGTTTTGGCACAATAAAGAATATGTGGCGTTCCAATTTCTGACAATGATGCAAAGGTGAATGTGGATCAGTAGCAGGTTCAATTATCCTCCCCTCATCTTTCCAATTGTAAAAATCAGTAGATGAGTAACAACGTACTCCGCCAAACATCCGATTGGTACCAAACAGAGTATGAGTTTTATCCTCACCATACCAATAATATTTGCCTTCACGAAAAGTCACTTGAAACCCATGGGCCTGAATAGGTTTTCCTTCAGTATCAAGCCACACTTCACCAGGACGAATGGACTGATAATTTACTGGGACAAGAGGATATGTCTGCACATTTAAATAGCGACATTCTCCTCCCGTTTTTTCTATCTTCACCGAACTACCTGTAGTTACATTGCTGAACCCAAAGAAAGAGGCGTAATCACAATTATCAATACGCATTACTGTATCACAACTCTCTATTCTTACATCTTTCATTGAGAATTTTGTGGCATCGCATATTTTGCCAATCCGATCACAATGTGCTTTGACATTGCCGAAAAAAAAGTTCTTCACCGGCTTCTCCGGTAATGCAGACACATCCACCAATGTGCTACATCCGGTGATCTCCACATCGTGAATGGAAATATTAGCAAACCACGGTGTAAGTGGAGTTATCTCACGGGCCGGATAACGCTGTGCCAACTCACCTACCCAGCGCAGAACCAAGCATATCGCAATACAAAGCCTGTCTTTTCACATTAGCCCGCACCCGTTCCACATATATATTCTCCACAAAACCTCCTCGTGGACGACGAGTTTTAAAACGGAAAGCCCTGGTCTGTTCCCTCAAAAACACAATCGTACATATATACATTTCTCACTCCACCGGCAATCTCAGTACCACACACAATACCGCCTGCTCCCCTCAGTGCTATACTTTTACGTATAAACGACATTACTAGTGGGACGATTCACTTTCAATCCATCCTTACCCCGCCCGGACTTCATGGTGTAACAATCGTCCTGACAATCGAGCGAACAGTATTCTATCAGTACATCATTACTTGAATCAATATCAATACCATCCGTACGTCCATGTCCGAAACTGTTCACTGTAATCCCCCGAATTAAAATATGTTCACAATATTGTGGTACAATATTCCAATACAGTCCCCGTTCAAATGTAACACCTTCTACAAAGACATTCTTACAATTGATAGGGGCAAATGTCTTAGGCAAAAAGACTCCTTCACCATTCTTTCCATCATAAATACGGTCGGCAAGCGGTTTTCTTATCACCTTGTCACTAGACATACTTTCATTACACTTGTATATCTCGCAACTGGTAGGCGGTCCAACTACTTTTCCCTTTCCAGTCAATGCAATATTCTCCTGTCCATCAGCATACAAACAAGCTCCAAGAGAGTAAAGCTCCACCCCCTCATCCCGTGTAAAAACAGCCGGAAGATAATCTATTATATTACCACTGAAACGTAATTCCGCTCCTTCCGAAAGATGCAAATTTACATTACTCTTCAAGATAAGGCGTCCTGTCCGCCATACACCGGAGGAACTACCACCGTTCCACCACCTCGGCAACTCATACTATCAATAGCTCCTGAATCGGTTTAGTGGACATACCTTCCTGTTCCATCCTTACCAATATGGTAGATTCGGGAAAAACAGGCCTTTCAAACAAAGGCATAACAAACGGTGATTCAACAGGTTCTATAGTATCGGGCATATTCTGAGGCCCAACTTCACCTATTGTCAGCAACGCTATGCCACAAATAATACTTGTTAATGACATAAACTTAATTATTTAATTAATAATTTATTCGATACATCTAGTTCTTGTCTAATTGAAGTTTTCTTTTAATATATTCCCTTAAATAACTAAGTATTTTGCCCAAATACTAGTCATTAAAAAGAGTTTAACAAATAAACAAGAAAACACTTATCTTATATTCCCCCCATATATCAACTATCCCTTTCGCAATGCTTTATCAGCCCCGACATCTATTCCCTTCCATGCTTTCATATTGGTCCATTCCATATAAGTTTCTGTCCAAAACGAGTCCTCAGCCGGAAGTCCCAATGCTAAAAATATAGTAGCACACATATATAAACTACCCGTATTTATATATGATTCTGACATATTTATCTGGTTGCCGGATAAACCTATTTTTAACCATCCATTCTTATCAAAGTTATTCGGAGTTGCAAATTGTCTATGCAAAACAGCAGTAAGCGCACAACGTACTTGCCCCCCGAGAAGTTTCTCCGGAAGCCTCTTCATTAAACTCATTTGAGAAAGAGCATGGAAAATACCAAAACGATAAACAATAGAACGCCCAACAGCAGGATAGGTTCCTTCAGGTGAAATCAATCGTTCTAATTGTTCTGATAGCCGTTGCTGACGGATTATCTGCTTGTCAAGATTCTCCCCTCCTTCCAAATTATGCTTTTTCATTATAGCAAGGATATCTGTCAACATGGGATGGATAACAATACTATTATAAAAATCCAAGTGAAATTCCTGACCATCACCATACCAAGCATCTCCTTTATACCAACCATCTTCCAAAAAACGATGAATTCCATAATTCAGTCTATATGTGTCACACTCGCCTGTAAATTCCAGCAAAGCAGCCTCCACCATAGATGCAAAAAGCAACCAGTTACTTTCTTTGGGTTTAATGCCTCGAGTTCTTTTCAGTTCCTTAATCAAACGAACCTGCGTTTCTTTATCCAAATTCCCCCAAATTTGTTTAGGAGCTCTTAAAATTCCCTGTACAAGATGAGCAGCATCTACCAGTGGTTGAAAATGCCGATTATCAAACATTAAATAATCCGGCGAGTCTGGATTGACTGCATTCTTAAGACCTTTTAGTGTCATTTGTATATACTTAGCTCGCAATTTGCCTTCTTTTGTCTGATCCTGTCCTAGTTCCAACCAAGGAGCAATTCCACAAATTGTTCTCCCTACAGCCTCCAAATACGAGACCTCTCTTCTCAACGGTTCAGTTGACAAGGATTCAAACGGCATATTCTTTTTCAGTGTCCCTTGACTAAGATTGTCCAATACCGGATTGGCTATTTTTACCATAGTATTCACCCAATACCATCTGTCTTCATTTCCTGTCGGTTGGGCATAAGATTTTAAACAGAAAAGAAGAAAACTAAAGGCAACCCATATTCCTATTCTATTTTTCATTTTGAATTTTCTTTAAACGTAATAAAGCTTCCACATAATAATAATCTGCATAACTCAAAGGTACATCCACTTCCGAATTCTTATTCAAATTTCCTACACTATGTTTCAAAATAAAACCTCCATTAGTTCCAAACTCCGCCAAGTAATCCGGTGAAGACAATGAACGAATCTGCGCTTCCGCCAAATCAAACCATGCTGAGGCTTCTTCACTTTTATCCAACTGACTCAATTCAATCAATGCAGAAGCCATGACTGCTGCCGCTGATGCATCACGAGGTGTATTTGGAATATCCGGTGCATCGAAATCCCAATACGGTACTTTGTCTGAAGGCAAGTTGGGATGATTCTTAATAAATCTCGCCACTTTACGGGCCTGTTCCAAATACTCTGGTTTTCCTGTTTCTCTATACATCATTGTATAACCATATAATGCCCATGCTTGCCCCCTGGACCATGCAGACTCATCCGCATAGCCTTGATGTGTATTTTTAGCATGGGGCAATCCTGTAATCGTATCATAAGAAACGACATGATAACAACTGTTATCCGGTCGGAAATGTTGTTTCAAAGTAGTTTGCGCATGAGCATTAATCATATCCATATAAGACTCCTTTCCCGTTTTTTTAGCTACAAATGACAACATCTCAAGATTCATCATATTATCTATAATTACCGGATATTGCCATTTACCTCTAGCCCCCCAAGAATTTATAGCACCGATTTTACTATTAAAACGTGTTGCCAATGATTTTGAACCAGTTTTCAACACCTCCAAATAAGTAGAATCATGTGTCAATCTATACCCATTACCAAAACTACAATACAACATAAATCCCAAATCGTGTGTAGAAGTCATATTCTTGGCCGGTTCCACACGTGAAGTATATAGTTCGGCATATCTCTTTAATTCTTCTGTTGGATCATTTTCATACAAATACCATAACACTCCAGGGAAAAAACCTGAAACCCATGATTTATAACCAACAGTCTTCAATTCATTATTTTCATACGTTCTAGGTAATTTCTTTTCCTGATTTTCCAATTCTTCTGCCAAAAACATAGTTTGTTGGCTTGAAACATTTCAATCCTCTTTCCACCACTTCTGATAATGTTTCTTTCTTATCGCAAGATATCAAAAACATACTTATAAGAAGCATTATACTTCCACCATGAAATCTCATATTCTATATTATCTTATTTTAATTCTTTATATAAAATTAACTACACATTTTTACAAACTAGTAAAAGTTGTAACCAAGAAATAATTTATCACCCCTTGATTTTTATGAAAAATAAATACATTGTATAAAACATTCATCCACCCTCAACAAGTTGACTTTATATCATACATTCTATTTTTCAACTCATTGAGGTGGAGAATTCAAAATACCTGTCAAATAACTATATTCTACAGAGGGTACTTAGGATCTGAAACATTATCAGGATTCTGCTCTAATGCAGGATTGGAATCTAATGATGTCTGAGGTATTTTCCACAAGAATGTTTTTTGTGGAACAAACTGTAATTTTTTGACAATTATAATATCCATTCTCAAACATATATGTCTTATACTCATAAACATTCTTTCCCAATCTATTTGTACGCAATTCATCATAATACAAATGCCCTTCACCTATGAATCCCAAACTCGCTCTTGAAAAATTGCATCATCAAAAGCTTCTTTAGATAATCCTGTCGCAATAGGATTACTATTAGATCTATTATGTACAGCATTTAGTTTAGAATATGCGTCCTCTGTAGGCCCATTCAAATAGTTTTCCACTTCCGCATAATTCAACAAAACATCCGAATATCTCATGGCTATATAATTAGCTTTAGAGCCTCCAGTATCATAACAAGACTTAGTACGATCATAAAATTTTACACATCCCGGAGAAGTCGAAGGCCACATTCCTTCACCTTTACCTGAAAATCCTTTATACTCAGGCTCCCACCAACGACGAGTAGTTGTACCAGTTATTGTATATTCCGTCAAAAAGCATTGTTTACGTACATCTTCATCTTGAAAAGAGAAATAACTTTTATGGGCAATTCCTGCACGAGCATACATTTTTCCACCCAAACACTCATCTTTCGTATTAATGCCAAAATAACAATGTAAATCACTTACTTGGGTAGCTCCAAATTGAATTTCCAAAAGTGATTCCTTTGTATTCTTTGCCGCTTCTTCTACAAACCAATACCACAGTGATTTATAATCCGGCAAAAGTTCATATTCTCCTGAAGAAATCACATCTCCTAAATATTTTTTAGCTTCTTGAAAATAAGTTGTATTATAATTATCCATACATCCTCTTGTTAAATAGACATCACCCAACAAAGCTTGCGCGGCACCCTTACTAGCCTTATAATAGGCACCATTTCCCCATTGAGAACGGCTCGGAAGATTATCAATACAATATTTTAAATCATCAATAATATAATCATACGTTTCATCAATCGTTTTACGAGGAATTTCCAAACCATTCAAACCTGATGTATAAGATTCCGGAATAGCTAGTCCTCCATAAATACGAAGCAACACAAACATAGTATAAGCCCGGAAGAAACGCGCCTGGCCATAAATTTGATTACGCTTTTTCTCTTCTATATTTACTTTATCACCACGACCAAGCACAACATTACAACGATTTATTAATTCATATCCACTATCCCATATCTGTATATTATATGTAGTTGACTGATTTACCCCTTGCCAAGAGTTAAAATTTTTCACTCCATCTTTGGAGGAATGCGCTGGCATTGCATGTTCTGTCAACAATTCTAAAGTCATCAACGTTTTATATCCTGCTGTGAATTTACGAAAATCAGCATAAACAGAATTTAAAGCACTTTGCAATTCTTCTTCTGTATTATAATAAGTTCCTGGATTAATAAATGTATAAGTAGATTCTGATAAGTCAGTACAACTCACAAAAGACACTATTGTAAAAAACAAAATAAATATTTTGCTCCTCCAATTTACATTCAATTTACTATGATTAAATATATATGTTTTCATATTACCTTATTTATTAAAATTAAAATTTAGCATTCACGCTTATACTTACACTTTTTATCCATGGATAAGATGTATCCCCATTTTCTGGATTATATCCTCTTTGACTAGAAAAAGTTATAAAATTCTGGAAATTTAGAGATGCACTTAATCCCTTAATACCTTTTACAGCCTTAAATGGATTTCTACCAAAATCATAATTAAGAGCCATGCTTTTAAGAACAAAATAGTACCACCCAGAATTAACACGATCACTTTCGTGAGTATTAGAAGCCCCAGCAGCCGGATATGTACCATTAGGATTGGAAGGACTCCACATTCGTTCATATGCATATTTAGATGGGACACCAATAGTGCTTGCATTCAACTGATTTTCTGAAATTTGCAAATAAGAACTTCCTCCCACAAAATCATCTGCTCCATTTCCCAAAATACTAATCCCCCATTTTTTATATTGTATATTTAAAGCAACCCCATAAATAAGTTTCGGATCTGTTGTTCCAATATTTACCTGATCTTTTACTGTTATTTGGTTATCTCCATCTAAATCTTTATACATTTCATCACCCATTTTAGCTGTTGCCTCAATTTTTCTATAGGCAGCAAGTTGTTCCTCAGTACGTATAATACCATCCGCAAGGAGAGCATAACGAGAATTTAAGGATTCTCCCACCTTTAAATAACTACTTAATCCTAACCCTGATTTCAAAGTTATGGACTGTACATCATTATATAGTTCTTTTATCTTATTCGTATTACGGCTTAAATTCACTGTCGCATCAATTTTCAAATCATTCAGATCAATAATATTACCTGTAATAGATAGTTCCCAACCTTTATTCAACACAGAACCCACATTACTCAACATTGAAGAAAATCCAGAAGTGGAAGGTATAGGTACATTATAAAGTAAATCAGAGGTTTTCCTATGATAATAATCTGCAGTAACATGGATACGATTCCACAAAGATAAATCAATGCCAATATCAAATTGATTGGCACGTTCCCATTTTAAATCAGGATTACCAATTGTTTCATAAAAGCCTTGAATCTCAGTATCATTATATATATAATTATCAACTTTCAGTTGTGCTAATGATTTGTAATTACCAATCTCTTGATTACCTGTAACAACCAAAACTTCCACGTACTTTCAAATTAGTTATAACTTTATTTCCTGCAAGAAATTCTTCCTCACTTGCACGCCAAGCTAAACCTATTGACGGGAAAAATCCCCATTTATTATTCTCACCAAATCGAGAAGAGCCATCATAACGGGCTGTAGCTGTTAATAAATAACGATCTTTATATGCATAAGTAACACGTCCAGTCCATGATATCAACGAATTTTCATATTTATCACTTCCATACTCGACTGTTTCCCTATTTGCTTGTCCCATATCCCATGCACCAGTCTCATCATTTGCAAAACCATTACCAGAAATAGATAAAGTTTCATACATATAATTTTGCCATGAATAAACACCAGTAGCAGTAAAACGATGATCTCCCCATTCATTCATATACGAAAGTATATTTTCGGTAAGACGGCTCATTTTTTTTGTATATCCATTTCCACCTTTTCCATATCCAGTTGAAGTCGTTATTTTTGATGTTGTATAATTATAATCACGCTTATTAGCAATATCAAGACCAAAATTCGTCTTAAAAGTCAATCCTTTAGCTAATTGAAATTCTGCATAGACATCTCCCAAAAGACGGCTGACATTTGATTTTGTTGTAACCTCTTTATAATTAGCTACCGGATTCCAGTAGGCAGCATCACCAAAAAGAGTAGATATCCTTGGATTGTCTTGTGGCACTGCAAAAGTGCCATCTTCGCGATATACAGGCAAAGTAGGCCAACCATCACGCCAAATATCATTTAATGCACCTTGATAATTACTCAACTCTGCCATATTTGCCTCTGTATATGAATACTGCATATGTGTTCCTATCTTCAAAAAATTATTGAATTTATGTTGTACATTCGTACGAAATGTATACTTATCAAATTCAGAACTAGGTAATAATCCATCCTGTAGATAAATACCTCCAGATAGCATATATTGTGTATCACCAGACGTACCATCTAATGACAAACTATAATCTTGAACTGGTTTACAGCCATACAGTGTCTCTCTCTGCCAGTCTGTGTGAGTATCTGGAGCCGGATTTTCATCATTATAAACAGTCGTACCTTTAGAATTCATATAAGCAGAGTTAATATAATCAATAAACTGATCATGCGACATTGTTTCAATCAATCGGCCAGGCATTTGAAATCCATAATTAGCATTAAATGAAAGATTTTTAGAATCTTTTCCTCCTGTTTTCGTAGTAATCATAATTACACCATTCGAGCCACGCGATCCGTAGATAGCTGTAGCCGAAGCATCTTTTAATACTTCTATAGATGCAATATCATTAGCATTAATTTCATTTAAAGAACCATTCATTAAAGGAAATCCATCTACTACATACAACGGATCATTCCCTGCACTAATAGAGCCATTACCACGTATCCTCAATGTAGGAGATTCACCTGGACGGCTATTGGTCACAACAGAAACTCCAGTAACCCGACCTTGTAATGCTTGTATTGGATTGTTAGCCGTCACTGAGGTGATATCTTTAGATTTAACCTGCATTACCGAACCTGTTAAATCACTTTTCTTTTGAGTACCATATCCTACCACCACTACCTCTTCCAAAGTCTCTGTATCTTCTGATAAAACAATTTTATAAAAATTTCCACCTTCTATTTTAACTGTTTGATCAACATAACCAATGTAACTCACTACTAAAGTTCCTTTCTTAGGAAGATCAGACAATGAGAACTTACCATCAAAATCAGTTATAGTCCCTTGACCAGTACCTTTTAATACAACATTCGCGCCAATAATAGCTCACCTGTTATATCTACCACTCGCCCTGTTACTTGAACTTGAGCATACACTACGGATGCAATCCCCAATAATAAGGAAAAAAGGAACATCCTGATTGATTGTGTTTTCATAATTTTTAGCATCACAAATTGTTTTAAAAATTTAATTAGTTATTAATTGTATTCAATCTTTATTTCGAATATAGATTCCAAAAGTCAATGGTCAAAAGTACAGACTAACAAACAATTAAAAAAGATAGCAAACTCTACATTTCACCATAAAAACATGGATATTTTCTTATTTACATGGATTTTTTATCCTATTAGTTTATCATTTAATAGAAATAATCAACTCTGCTGCTACTTTTCAATTCACCAGGTATAAGGAATTACTTCTTGCATATAAATCGCATCAAGACTCCAAAGAGAAACATCATTCGTGTTAAGCCCATCCGATTCATCTAATGGAGCAGGAACCACAGGAGGAAGTAACGTCTTTACCTTTAAAGAACATTTAGATCCTCCTACTCTAGCAAATAGATCATTCCATAATTTCTTTTTCATTGCAGCATCATGAGTCTGAAATGCAGCATAAGCTTTCAAACGAGTTCGATAACGATCATCCTTTACCATCTGTGCATATTCCAACCAAGCATTATTCCATTGAGAAAAATCAACCATATCCATTATTTCATTCATTATTTCAAAGCCACCCATTATAGTCATTAAATGATTGGTATTCAACAAATTTTGATCACATTCACTAGTAATTACACCTGTTGCCGGATCATACCCTAAAGCAACAGGTCCTGTACTAATCCGATTAGGAAGAAGCAAAATACTTTTCATTCCTGCCAAAATCTTGTCACGGTATTTAAGATTGCCTGTACGTTCCCACTCCGTCATCCAGTTACCTGCATAAGCCAACCAATCTGGTCCTATTCGAATACGGGCTGGAGCGGTACAAGGATATTTACTACGAGGCTGTGCCAAACGCATAGGATCTAATGTATATAACTTCTGATCAACATTTCTTACTTCAGTCATCAAGTCTCCACACCGTTCGTCAGTAGTCAAATAATAATAAAAACGATTCCAAGCTGCCTGACTAATACGAGCCTCTTTAGCACCACATCCCCAATGACTCACATTATGCCTACTTCCTAATCCAGCATTAGGGCCAATATGATAAACATCCACCTCTGAAGTATGCCTAGTCATTGCTTCTGCCATACACCATATATCAGCACGCCCCGTACGTAAAAAATTGTACCATAGCCACATATTCGAAGCTAACTCCGTATTATCCCAAGCAAAACCTCCAACATCATATCTCCAAGTATGACGATTGTAATCATAAGAATGCATAACATCACCATAATTCCAAAAACCATACCACTTATTTTGCTCAATGGCCTTTTTATAAAAATCAATATATGCATCCAAATATTCCTCTACACAAGTTCGAAACGCAGTACTACGATCAGGAAGACTCCATATTCCAAAAGCTTTCTGTTTATGCAAATATTCAGGAGTCGGTAACAAAACTCCCATTCCGGTAAGCTCCTTTGCACAATTGGCAATTTTTTCTCCCGGAATATCCTGTTTGAGGAATAAAAGTAAGGGTAGAGGTACGAGATATACCATAAGGAGTACTCATTCCTTCTTGAACATCCTCATAGCTAGCACTTAATGTATGAGACACATTATCGTAATGTCTCAAGTCCATCGGTTCCGTTTCAGGACTCCACAACCAAGCAGTAAGAACAGCTGTTTCACTTTTTGCATCTGATATCTCAATAGTCGATGGATATGATTGCCAAAAATCATGTAAACAAATCCCTAAACCACCTGTTATATCACCAACAAAAGCATATCCCTCACTACGTGATCCCGAAAAAGTTCCAATCCAAGGATTATCATCATTAGCACGTTTACGAATAGAAAAAGCATCAGGCGTAAGCTGAGATAAACGATAACTATTCCACGAAGCCCAATGATCCAACAATATACGACTTCTTTCATCACACTGTTGAGAGTCAGGAATACGTTTGCCCTCCAACTGTTGAATTTGTAATGACGGATTATTATTAAGTATACGATGATCTGCCAAAGGTTGCACCGCTTCGCTCCATACCCCTCCATCAGCACAAGAAAAAGCTACATGTCGATTATAAAGAGCCTCACGCATAGGAACACTCCAACGAATGCCCAATGCAGAAATAAAATCTCGATTTTGATCACCATCATAAATAAGCTGTGCACCATTTTCACCTGTTCACTACCAGCATAAAAATAAAGTCGAACAACAAATGGCAGCCATTCCCTACCAGTTTTACCCTTGTGCACCCCCTTCAGTTTTATCACAGTATGCACATATCCCACACGTTCCACTTCTGCTGATTTTAGTTCCCCCTGATAATCTACAAAAGAAATTAACGAGATATTTTCAAGTTTGGGACAGCTTTGAGTAGTACATATCAAACGTAGATTCTCTCCAACTTTCACATTCTTATACAGCAAACTATCTACTAAGTACTGTCCTTTACGTGAAATATAAACGGAAATAAGCCCCGTCTCAATCCGTATGTTTTCAGTTGTTTCTTGCACTGTAACAAATGCCATGTCTGGTTTCTCTTCAGAGCCCAATTTATCTTCTTTCCTTATTTTTTTAACAACCATATTTTTCATTCCGACAGGAATTACACCAGCTATACCATTCCATTTGATAGAACCATCAGGCCAGTATGCTAAAGGCCATGTATCAATCGGAATTTTTTCATTATCAGTAGAGGTCAACTGTAAGATGTCTTCCGAATAGACTTCTCCTTTACCAAAAGGAATACCAAAACTTACTGGTTTATTCATTTTTTGAGGTACGTTCCCTACCCAATGCAATGGGACTATTATTTTTTTATGATTCTGAAAACCAACATCTATGTTTCTTCCCTCTCTATCTTGTTGTCCCCAATTATCTAAAACAACTTGAGCTGACATGCCAATTACAAAAATCAACGATAAAAGTAAATAAATACCAAATCTTTTTTTTCTCATACTCATCATGTTAATTAATTATTTATCTATGTAAAAATACAAATAGATATAAAAACCAAGAATAGCTAAAAAGGCAATACAAGATGCCAAAATATGGATTTTTGACCTTTTATATGGAATTTATTCTCTAAACGACCAATAGACATCACATAAAAAATAACGGCTATCTATCACAGACAACCGTTATCACATACTTCCTTCACTTTTGTTTAACTTTATATCATAGACAACCTATTGAAAACCATAAATTGATAAAATTGCATGGAAAATCTTCCACCCATTCAAAAAACAATCTAGCGAACTGCCTTCAACATAATACTGAACTCGCCAACAAACGGCTTTCCCGTATCTGTACGAAGTTGAGGAACCGATTCTTCAGCACGGCGTCCTTTCTCCGGACGACCGAATACTCCTGATAAAATATAAGTTCTTTCCGGGCATATTGCGTCATTCTCCATATAACCAGAATTCGAAACATGTATGGTTCCTTCAGATCCGGAACGTTCCATCCAGCGCATCGCTTTTATTCCCGTCACATCCGGACTTCCCGCAGTTCCTCCCCATACACCCAATATAGGAGCAGCCTGCTTATTAGGATAAGCATCATACGGGCCCAATCCCAACCAATGTACCTGATCAAGCCCGGATACAGACTGCATGGACATACCAACAATAGGCAACCAAGGTACAGCTACTTTAGTAAGAATCTGATAATAAACGTTCAAGCGTCCATCCACTCCTATTGAATAACGATAAGTCACTGTAAAACGATTCTCCTGATCCACCCTATAATCCACAGTAGTACGGATAACCGCATTGGTTGGCGTCTTCTCCACCTTCCATGCTGTTACCGATGACGTATAATGAGTAAGATCGACAGCCTTACGAAGATTTTCTTTACCAAATCCGGAAGTCTCACCTTGATTTAATTTACGCCAGATAGCCGGATACAAGTCTTTTTATCAACTGCTTTCCCTTTAGTTCCGCAGACACCAATTGTCCATTCTTCGGACTAAACACATAGCGAACATCACCAGCCTCAATGGTAACCTGATCCGCCTCAGTAACCAAAAGTTCACGACAAACAGGAACAGATATCGGTTGTTCTGTCTGAGGGCAAAGTTCAACAGCCCTGCGAGTGATCTCTGTTCCTTTTTCATCTGTAAATATAAACCACACATAATAAGTTCTTCCCGGACGAACAGTCACTAGTTTTTCTACCGGCAATTTAAAGTCCGACACTGTATGAGGATAACCATACATGGAATCAGTGCCCGAATATAATACATTCTCATCTTCCCGTACAGACCAAGCCATCTTTACCGAACTAAGATTCGTAAAATCAAATCATTTTGGATAGGAATACGTACCGAATCCTGACCGGGTACAAATGAAATTTTGTCCACAGCAGGGTAAACCGGAGCATAGACGGCCTTCGTCTCCCAATAGTCACGAGTGAAATTACGATAGGAATCCACAATACCATCCCAACCGGCTGTATTAATTCTTAAGTATTCATCTTCACTCAAATCTTTCTCTTTCTTTCGGACAGGAGTCTTAACCCCTTGATCCGCCCACATCCATACAGCTGCTCCGGCTCCGGCAGGATGTTTAGTTAATGCCTTCCAACGTGCTTCCAACCCTCCAAACGCATCATTGCCATAAGCATGTGTGTATTCAGTCGAAATAACAGGACGTCCGGAATGTCCGGCAAGCCGGTCATATTCCTGCGGGTTCCAATAATGAGGAGCAAGAATATCCACTTCTTTAGGAAGCCATTCTTCAGGACGCCAAGGCAACAGTACCGGACGAGTGGGATCAAGTGCCTTGACCAATTTTACAGAAACCATGTGCAGAGAGGTCAAAGGATCTTCGTTACCTATTGACCAATAAATAATAGACGGCTTGTTTATATCCCGGACAATCGTTTCATACGAACGTTGCAGAACCGCCCCCGAGAATGAAGGATCATACATCAAATCCCCGGCTCCCCCTAGCGTCACTTCATTACCCACATACATTCCCATTGAATCACATAGTTCAATAAACCCTTCGGCAGGTGTGTAATGTGAGAGACGAAGATAATTGATATTGGCAGCCTTCATCAGCGTGAGGTCCTCCAACCACTGTTTACGGGTAGTGGCACGACCTACATCCGGATGTTCATCATGCCTGTTCACCCCACGAAGTTTAACTGCTTGTCCATTAATTCTGAAGACTCCTCCATCAGTGGAAATCTGACGGAAACCAACACGTTCCATACGTGTATGTGTTACTGCCTCTTTTTCTAAAAGTTCCACTTTCAGGCTATACAAATAAGGAGTTTCGGCAGTCCACTGGTGCGGAGCCTCAACCGGCAAGCTCAAACAAATCTCCCGATCCGTCGAAACATGGGCAGGTATAGCCATTTGTCTTTGTGCCACCTCTTTGCCTTCTTTGTCAGTGAGTGTGAAACATAGCTTATAAGGCTCGCCGGGACTAGGATAATTTCCGGGCAATGTATTCTTATGCTTATCACTGATCATCACCCGTATGTCCAGATTCGCATCTTGAAACAAATGGTCAAAAGTTGTCTGCACCACCACATCATCAATCCATCGTTTAGCCGGCATAGCTCCAAAGTTACATCTCTATAAATACCTCCCCAAGTCCAGTCATCACAAACATCAAACTTATACTCACGGGTGATCTGCCTTACCCTGACAGCCAGTTTGTTAGGCTCATCCACTTTCAGCTTATTCGTCACATCAAAAGCAAAAGAAGTATATCCGCAATCATGACGCCCCAGTTCGTTCCCGTTGAGCCAAACTTCAGCCGATGACCATACACCACCGAAATGCAACAAGATACGTTTGTCTTTCCAATCCTGAGGAATTGTAAACTCCCTCACATAAAATCCCTCACCGGCTTGATTATCCTTGAATCCTCGATAAACCGGTTCTTCATATCCCAACAAGGCCCAATTGGATGGAACAGGAGTTAACTTAAATTTGCTTTTAGCAAAATCAGACGTATAAAACCTTTCCAAACGGTCCGCCTCCTTTTGATTAGCGGCAAATGCAAATTGCCATGTACCGCTCAAATTAATCCGTTCCTGAGCCACCCCCCCAGGCTGCTCAATGACAGAAACGATGAAATAAAAATAGTACGTAAATTCATAAAGTATAATATTTTAGTGTTTTGTTCCTGATTGATATGTAAACGCATTTTCCTGTTACTGATACTGTCGGTACACCAAATTCAATTGCTCCATAATACCCGAAGGCACAAGTTTATCAGTCGGAGTAACTATTTGAGGATAAGCATAAGTAAACCTCTCGGATTCAGGAAGTGAGGCATCCCCAATCATACGGTTCATCAATGAATTAACCACCTCTATTTTTAGATTATTTTTACCCTCATGGACATAAGAGGTTATATCAGCCTCCCAAGGAGAACACCATACAGTAAACAACTTCTTTTCCATTTACCCAGACACGCGCTAAGGAACCTAAGCGAGGAAAACGAAGCAGTAACCGTTCATTTTGAGCAGGCATCGCCAGATTAATTCTTTATGATAAACCGCCGTGCCTGAATAATAACGGATACCTGTATCGGCATGCACTGTCCAATCTATCAATTCGTCAAAAACGACTTTCCCGGGACCACCCCAGCGAGGATCAAAATAAACATTCCAACTACCCTCAATCGGAGTAATTGTTTCTTGTACATCCGCTATTCTCGGCAATAAACCGGTTGCCTGATTATTTGAAGTCACTATAAATCCAGACTCACGAGGAGCCAAAGTCAAGTTCAACAACATACCTTTTTCTCCGGATGCTTTTACAGGTATCATATAACGTTGCCCAGTCACAGCATCCCAATATTCCGCCTGTCGGGCATCCGTACGCAACCGGATAGTATCATGAAAAGCTCTGTCACTATGATTATTCAAAAAATACACATCGGCATCCGATAAACGACGATGGACAAAATAAACTTTATCCTTCGCTGTATTACCACTTTTTTATTGCTATATCAGGACGAATATTTTCATATTTCAAAACCTCCGACAATGGAATATTTTCATAAATTTTCCCCTTACCGACTTTACGGATCTGTGATACAGTAGTCAACTCTCCCCACAACTCATCAACCAATGCTCGATATTCTTCCGATTCCGCTTTATCTTTCAAGGAATCGGAACCATCCGGACGTGGCCCACAAACGATGACACCTCCTTTAACTAAACCAGCTATATGACGCAACACATGCAAGGGCATATCATTATTACGCTGAATCACCAATAAACTATAACTAATTCCTGTCGGTAAGGTCAACCGACCATCCACAGCCATCGTACGCCCTACTAATGCCTCAGCTGTACAAACATCAAAATCATAACCTTCGGGGATTTCAGGAAGGCGATAAGTTACCAATTTCACCGGCGGATTCTGTCCCAAATACACACATATATCGACAACAGGCACTCCTTTACGCATCAATGCGGAACAACGTGCCTGATAATCCCAGAACGGGCGGCTATATTCCCAGTAAGTATTGTTCCTGTTCAGACAATAATGCTTGCCGCCAGCCGTACTACCCGGATATTTATCAATCCAAGGCTGATAAGCAGACGCACATAACACAAATTCATTCACTCCAAAAGCATAAGCATAATCCGCCGAATTTTTCTGATCTGCAAAACAGTGATAATAACGGCTGCCGGTAAAAGCTTCCGCTGAAGCAATAGGCTTTCCGTAAAAATGAGCGGCAGATGAAGTTTCCTTCACATCATACCCTCCATCAGGATGTGAAGTCCAGAATTCACCTTGTGGTTTATTAACACGTCCTTTTGCCTGAAGATTATCCGCCACCAGGCTCAATCCGTTCCCCACAGCCTGTGCTGTCAGATTCACTCCCGCCTCATCACTTAATTTTTGCAACGTGCCGTAATAATTATCAGAAATCATATCAGCCATTGTACGGCGCATATCATATAGGAAACCGTCACTTTGAGACACCGAACCTACGATATATCCCATCATAGCCGGCAGATAACAACGCATATCATACCCTTTTCGATGTAAAAACTCCTGTTCAAACCCCGGAGTCCAATTTTGCGAACCGGCCTCATGACTATCCATGGTGACTCCTGCAGGCAAACAACCGATAGCAGCTAAAGAATCCAAAATAGGTTTGGTATAATTTTCCCATTGAACCGTCACCGCTTCTACCGACATTTTATTCACATTCCAATCCCATTAAATTGGCACGCCCATGTCTCAACGGACCGCCAGTAGGCTCATGAGCAAAACGCATAATCACCCATTCTCCTGCCGGAACCTCCCACTCCAACTTCCCCTCAGAATCCATTTTATCTGTAAGGTCTACTATTTTTTCCGGGTCTATCGTCTCTTCGCCCTCATAAGGTGGTGTTAGATTCTCTTGAATATATTCAGAATAGAGTGCGGCACGTTCTTCCCATTGGTCCATTCGTGCACGTGAAGAAAGAGAAAAAATTTCCTATCACCAAATCCGGACGAGTATCTTTAGGAAGATACCAATCGTGAAAATTCAGACGAAAATAACGAGCTTTTACTGCCGGGAATGAAATTGTTTTTTGAATCCAACGATTACTCGGAGTCTGATAAATAGGTTTCAAATCACAAACCCTCTCATAATTAATACCATCATTGGAAACCTCCAACTGTCCTATATCTGGTAATTTTTGGTACCCCAAGCCATAAAAACTCTCAGCCGGATGCCCGGGAGGATTCATAGCCCCTGTAGAAGATTTTGCCCCACGTGGACGAACCTGATAGCTGATGCTGCGAGCGGTAAAATCCTCACCAAAATCAAGATTCACCAAAACAGATTCTCCTACAGCACGTGCAGGAATTGTAACGAGTGTACCATCTGGCTGAAATAATGATTTACCCAAAATATGAGAAGGGGTTGTCGTTATACGAGGACGGCGGTGGTAACTTGTTTCCCAATTCTGTCGGGTAGCAGGAAAAGCTAGTACCGCCACATCCCAACATTCATCTTTTCCGGGCTTGGAAAGTATAGCAGAGAAATGTTGGTCACCGCTGACAAGAGTATCACTGGCTATGAGACGTTGCATCCCCAACCTTTTAGTAATCCAAGGACCTCCTGCTACAAAACCATTAGAAAGATTCACTTCAAAGGAAAGTCCGATACGTTTGGCTTCAGATGCTGCAAAGCGCAACATATCCCACCATGCCGGAGATAATGCAGGCAACGCATTCTCCGCCTTTCCATGAACCTGGTCGTAATATACCACCCCTCCAATTCCGGCACGCTTGTAAGCTTCCAAATCTGCGGTTATACCTTCACGAGTTGTTTCTGTCTCTCCATGAAACCACCAAACTTTAGTACGGGTGGAATCTACAGGATGAGAAAACTCCTCCCAAGCCTTTTCTTTGGTGGTCATATCGGTTATCGGATGCGAAAGAGAACAAGCCCCTCCCATTACAGCACAACCTATTAAAACTGTATTTAGGAATTTACCAGATAAAATACGATCATAAAGACTTTTGAACATCTTGTTGTTTTCCATTGCCAATCAATTAAAGTTTTATAATTTATTCCATGCAAAAGTAGAGGAGGATTCCATATTACACAATAGCTATTCTATTGACATACAAACATAAAGCATGGAGATCCTTTAATATGGAAAAATCTCCATGCTCTTTAAAATTAGACAAACTGGCCAATGAAAAGTAAGCTATCTTCATAGACCAAGTAAGTTAAGTTACTTCGGCATTTAAGTTGACTTACCCGGGTAAATAAGTTAAGTTACTTTTCTTTTCATAGACACCTAACCTTTTCTCAAAGCCTTATCCGCCCCTACATCAACACCTTTCCATGCCTTCAGGTTAGTCCATTCACTATAAGGCTCAGTCCAGAAAGGATGATTTGCCGGAAGTCCCAATGGCAAAAAGACCGCTGTACACATATACAGACTGCCTGTATTTATATAAGGTTCGGACATATTTATCTGACTGCCTGAAAAGCCAATTTTCAGCCACCCGTTTTCATCAAAAGTACCGGGCATAGATATCTGCCTCTGCATAACAGCTGTCAGAGCAGAACGGATCTGTCCTTTGGAAAGAGGCTGAGGAATCTTGTCCAACAAAGCAATTTGAGAAAGCGCATGAAAAGCGCCAAAACGATACACGATAGAACGGCCCACTACAGGATAAGTGGCTTCCGGAGAGATCATCCGTTCAAGCTGGGCAACCATTCGTTGTTGACGAACCAATTGGCGTTCCAAGAACTCAGCACGCTCCAATCCATGCTTTTTCATGACATACAATACATCCGTCAACATCGGATGGATGACCAAACTGTTATAATAATCCAGATGCAATTCTGCCCCATCTCCATACCAGGCATCTCCTTTATACCATTCATCAATGAAACGGTTTACACCATAATATAATCTCTGACTATCATATTCCCCCGTAAATTCCAACAAGGCCGCTTCTACCATCGAAGCGAAAAGCAACCAATTACTCTCATTAGGCTTTATGCCACGCGTTCTTTTCAACTCATACACCAGTTTTTTTTGAATATCCACATCCAGATTTCCCCAAAGTTGTCTGGGAGCTCTCAACAAACCTTGTACAAGAAAAGCCGCATCTACCAAGGGCTGGGAATGACGGTTATCAAACATCAAATAATCAGCTGATTGCGGATCGACAGCCTGTTTCAGTCCTTTAACCACCAGTTGAATATACCTTTCTCTTAACTTTCCTTCCTGAGTATCATCAGGTCCCAGTTCCAGCCAAGGAGCAATACCGCAAACGGTTCTTCCTACCGCTTCCAGATAGGAAACACTTCTACGTAAAGGTTCATCAGACAGTGACTCAAACGGCATATTCTTTTTCAACGTGCCCTGACTGAGATTGACCAACACAGGATCAGCAATCCTTGTTAAAGTCTGCACCCAGTACATACGGTCCTCACTACCTGTGGGCTGAGCATACAGTTTTCCACACAAAAAAAATAAAACAAAAAGCAATCAACAAACAATTCCTAGTTCTCATTCTGTAGTTTTTTTAAGCGTAACAAAGCCTCGACATAATAATAATCTGCATAAGACAGGGGAACATCTACTTCCGAATTCTTATTATAATTTCCCACACTATGCTTCAAGATAAAACCTCCGTTGGTTTCCGGTTCGGCAAGGTACTCCGGAGAGGACAAAGAACGAATCTGCATTTCTGCCAGCTCCAGCCAATCCGCTCCTTCCTTACTTTTATCCAGCTGACTCAGTTCAATAAGTCCCGATGCCATAACAGCAGCGGCGGATGCATCCCGGGGAGCAGCAGGAATATCCGGTGCGTCAAAATCCCAATAAGGTATTTTATCGTCCGGCAAATTGGGATGATTCTTAATATAAGAAGCTACTTTCCGCGCCTGTTCCAAATATTCGGTCTTTCCGGTCTCCCTGTACATCATGGTATAGCCATACAGCGCCCATGCCTGTCCTCTGGCCCATGCCGAATTGTCGGCGTACCCCTGATGAGTACCTTTAAAATGTGGTTGTCCGGAAAGCGTATCATAAGAAACTACATGATAACAACTATAATCATCTCTAAAATGATGTCGAAGAGTGGTCTGTGCATGACTGTCAGCCATATTCATCAAACGTTTTTCCCCCGTTGTCTTAGCAAGAAAAAACAAAAATTCCAGATTCATCATATTATCAATAATGACGGGAAACTGCCATTTTTCATTTGAATTCCACGATTTGATAGCTTTTACCCGCTCATCATAACGAGTTGCCAAGGATTCCGCTCCTACAGTCATCACCTCTAAATAATGAGGATTCTTTGCTAACCGATATCCGTTTCCGAAGCTACAATATAACATAAACCCTAAATCATGGGTGGTGGTCATATCCTTGGCAGACTCCACCCGTTCTGTATATAGTTCCGCATATCTTTTCAGTTCATCCGTAGGCGTATTCTCATACAAATACCATAACACTCCCGGGAAAAAGCCGGAAATCCATGCCCGGTAATCGGATGTTTTCAGTTCACCACCCTCATAAGTCCGTGGAAGCCTTCCTTTCTGATTTTCCACTTCCTTCGCTAAAAAGACAGCTTGCCGTTTGGAAACCTCCAGCCCTCTTTCTATTACTTCAGCCATGGGCTCCCTTGTTTCACATGAAACGAGAAAAAGCCCCCAAACAGCTATCAACCCTATGAATATATTTTTCATAAAAAGATATTTTATAATTGATGTAAATATAGACGTACTTCTTAATTTCTGAAATTACTGATTCAAAGTTTCTAAAAATTCCACCTCAACTATCCGGAGTTCATTGTGTACCTTCTTGCCTCCTTCAGCTTTGAAAAGATCAAGCTCTCCGGCCTTGGGTTCCACAACTTCTATGATTTGGCCGAATGCATCGGAATCCTGAGTAGCCCCCTTCAAACGGATGGTTATCTCATCAGAACGTACCGGACGGTCAATCATCAAATGGACATATCCCAAACTTTTCTCCGTGTTCCCGCTCCAAATCAAGTGTTCTCCGGCATATACTTCAAGCGGATAAGAACGCTGCCTCCATCCGGTCAGTTTGATACAGATATCATCTATTTCCGCACGCCTTTCCAATTTATATGTAATCCAGGCGGTGTTCAACCTGCATCATTTTCCACTCGCTCAATTCGTTGTCATCAAAACTTTTCCCTGCATCCCTTTGATTTGTTCCGGCTGTAACATCAGCCACTCTGACATCAACTTTGGTCTCTTTATAAGAGGGCGAGGACGGAGTTTCACCACGGTCAAAGCGGCTGGGCAACCCAACGGAAGGGAAAAAGGTACTTAAGCCATTTTTAACTTCTACCGGCTGCGTACTGAAAGCTATTTCTTCTGAAGCCAACCCTTCCGCAGCCACCTTCAGCACCACATTTCCCGGTTGCGTTGTCGAGCGGATCATCACTCGTGTTATACCACATTCCACAGGAAGTTCTTTTGCCAACACATAATTATCTGCGCCTGTGCTATTCCTCCTCTCCATTCAGCCGGGCCTTGTAAATCAAACTTTATCTTATGATTAGCTAACGGGCATCGTTCTCCATTGCCATCCACCACTTCCACCTGCACCATAGCTATATCAGCGCCGTCGGCAAAGACGCCTTGCGGACTATGCATCAAGGTCAGTTTTAACCGTTCAGGCTCTCCAACGGTTTGAAGAGAATGACGGCTCAATTCTTTATGCTGTTCATCGTAAGATATGGCTTCAATCGTCCCTTTCTCCCATTGCACAGAATCAAAAGTAAACAAGAACCGATAATCCTGTCTGCCGAAACCTTTGGATTTTCCATTTACAAACAGTTCCACTGCATCTCCCGATGAAACCACATAAACAGGTTTTCTCACATCCGGAGTATAATTCCAATGACCAATAATATGAGTATGATAGTTTTCCACATCCACCCATCCGTCCCCACATTACCTTGTGTGCAAAGAAACCATCCTTAGGGATTCTCAACGGATCCACCACACCGCTCCGGCGATAATTCTCGGCACCACGTCCATAAGTCTGCGTATCGGAAAACACAATCTTCGCACCTCCTGAATTGACACGCCGGCCTGTTCCGGGACGCTCACGCCACAAATCATACCAACGTCGGACAAACTCCACAGCCAGCCTGTCCTGATTCTGATTATATGCTCCGGCATCCTGTCCTTTGTGCAAAGGACCATCTCCCTGTTTATGAAACGGATAACTATATTCGTCCCAATATTTACGCAACCCCTCATCACGACAATATTCAGTCTGAATCATAGGATGATGTTCACTTTTATTCACATAAAGCATTTCACCACCATATTCAGCCTCACGAATATCCAGCATCTCCCGGGAACCTATCGCCCTTCCTCCGTACGGATCATACTGATCCCGTATGGCAATCATCTCAACCATGTGCTCACGGCTGATTGATTCATTTCCCGATTCATAAAATAAAATACTTGGATTATTACGCATATAAATAATGACATCCCTCATCAACTCTTTCCGTTGTTCCAACGTCTGCCGGTCGCATCTTTTTCCGCATCTCCTGCAGGCAACATCTGTATCACCCCCACACGGTCACAAGATTCCACATCCTGTTTCCAGGGAGTGACATGCATCCACCGAAAAAGATTGGCATTATGCTCAATCATTAATCCGTTAGAGTAGTCACTCATCCAAGGCGGTACAGACATTCCTACTCCCGGCCATTCATTACTGGACCGTTGCGCATATCCCTTCAACTGCAACACACGGTCATTGAGCCACACTTTTCCTTCTCCAAAACGAGTCTTGCGGAAACCTGTCCTGGTAACAACTTCATCCACTGAACGGCCATTCACCAAACAG
>ENA-OQAN01000142-OQAN01000142.1-human-gut-metagenome-genome-assembly--contig:-NODE-142-length-39179-cov-2.659992_pt1 | contig 39179 bp, 39 predicted proteins | sample MGYA00242735_ERZ504527 | MGnify/ENA primary metagenome ERZ504527 (study PRJEB26092, sample SAMD00036230) | human gut metagenome | host: Homo sapiens | study: EMG produced TPA metagenomics assembly of... | reverse complement strand
TTTAGGTCTGCCCGTAAAGAGGTCAGACACAAAGAATAATGCTCGTACACAGTAAGGAAAGAAAGAAAACTGTTGCAAATAAGAAAAAAGCTACTAAATAAATAATTGTTAATATGGCAAAAAAAACAGATCGCAGCTAAAAAAAGAAATGTGAAAGTTGATGCTAATGGACAGTTGCATGTACATTCATCATTCAACAACATTATCGTTTCTTTGGCAAACAGCGAAGGCAGATTATTTCTTGGTCTTCTGCAGGTAAGATGGGATTTAGAGGTTCTAAGAAGAACACTCCTTATGCAGCACAGATGGCTGCTCAAGATTGCGCTAAAGTAGCGTACGATCTTGGCCTGAGAAAGGTAAAAGCTTACGTTAAGGGTCCTGGAAACGGACGTGAGTCTGCTATCAGAACTGTACACGGAGCTGGAATTGAAGTTACTGAAATTATCGACGTAACTCCATTGCCTCACAACGGTTGTCGTCCTCCTAAGAGAAGAAGAGTATAATAAAGATAACCTATTTAGATGTAACTTGATTTTGTTAAATAATGGATTGCAATTCCTTTCTGTAATCGCGGCTGCAACAAATTAAGTTCATTAATAACAATTAAATTTAAAAGTAAGAAAATGGCTAGATATACTGGACCAAAAACTAGAATTGCACGTAAATTCGGTGAAGCAATCTTTGGAGCAGATAAAGTTTTATCTAAGAAAAACTATCCTCCCGGACAGCATGGTAATACTCGCCGTAGAAAAACATCAGAATATGGTGTCATGCTGGCTGAAAAACAGAAAGCAAAATATACTTACGGAGTTTTGGAAAAACAGTTCCGTAACATGTTTGAAAAGGCTGCAAGTATGAACGGTATTACCGGTGAAATCTTGTTGCAGAGCCTTGAATGTCGTCTTGATAACGTAGTGTTCCGTTTGGGTATTGCTCCTACACGTGCTGCAGCTCGTCAGTTGGTTGGTCACAAACACATTACAGTAGATGGTCAGGTTGTAAACATTCCTTCATACTCTGTAAAACCTGGACAGCTGGTAGGTGTTCGTGAAAAATCTAAGTCTTTGGAAGTTGTTGCTAACTCATTGGCTGGATTCAATCACAGCAAATATCCTTGGTTGGAATGGGATGAAAACTCTAAGACTGGTAAGTTGTTGCACAAGCCTGAAAGAGCAGACATTCCTGAAAACATAAAAGAACACTTAATCGTTGAATTGTACTCTAAATAATAATTAATTTCATGGCGATATTAGCATTTCAAAAACCTGATAAAGTATTAATGTTGGAAGCGGATTCTAAATTCGGAAAATTCGAATTCCGTCCGCTTGAACCCGGTTTCGGTATTACCGTAGGTAATGCTTTACGCCGTATTCTTCTCTCTTCATTGGAAGGTTATGCTATCAACACTATCCATATTGAAGGTGTTGAGCACGAATTTGCAACTGTTCCGGGAGTAAAGGAAGATGTCACTAACATTATCTTGAATCTGAAGCAAGTTCGATTCAAGCAAATAGTTGAGGAATTCGAAAATGAAAAGGTAAGCATTACCGTTGAGAATTCTACTGAATTTAAGGCAGGTGATATTGGTAAGTATTTGACCGGATTTGAAGTGTTAAATCCTGAATTAGTTATTTGCCATTTAGATTCAAAAGCAACTATGCAGATAGATCTTACAATCAACAAAGGTCGTGGTTATGTTCCGGCTGACGAAAACCGTGAATACTGCACCGATGTGAATGTAATTCCTATCGATTCTATTTACACTCCGATTCGTAATGTGAAATATGCGGTAGAAAACTACCGTGTAGAACAGAAGACTGACTATGAAAAGTTGGTTCTGGAAATTACTACGGATGGTTCCATTCACCCGAAGGAAGCACTGAAAGAAGCTGCTAAAATATTGATTTATCACTTCATGTTGTTCTCTGATGAAAGATTACTCTTGAAACTTCAGATGCAGATGGTAATGAAGAATTCGATGAAGAAGTATTGCACATGCGTCAGTTGCTGAAGACCAAATTGGTTGATATGGACTTGTCAGTTCGTGCCTTGAACTGTTTGAAGGCTGCCGATGTAGAAACACTTGGTGACTTGGTTCAGTTCAATAAGACAGATCTGTTGAAGTTCCGTAACTTCGGTAAGAAATCGCTCACTGAGCTTGATGATTTGCTCGAGAGTCTGAATCTGTCGTTTGGAACAGATATTTCTAAGTATAAATTAGATAAAGAATAAAAAATGAGACATAATAAGAAATTCAACCATTTAGGTCGTACTGCTTCTCATAGAAATGCAATGTTGTCAAATATGGCATGTTCTTTGATCAAGCACAAAAGAATCACTACGACTGTTGCGAAGGCTAAAGCTTTGAAAAAGTTCGTTGAGCCTCTGATTACAAAGTCTAAAGAAGACACAACAAATTCTCGTCGTGTTGTATTTAGCAACTTGCAAGATAAGTTCGCTGTTACTGAACTGTTCAAAGAAATCTCTGTAAAGGTTGCAGATCGTCCGGGTGGTTACACTCGTATTATCAAGACTGGTCACCGTTTGGGTGATAACGCAGAAATGTGTTTCATCGAATTGGTAGACTACAATGAGAACATGGCTAAGACAGCTGCTAAGAAAGCTACTCGTACTCGTCGTTCTAAAAAATCTGCTGCAACTGAAGCACCTGCTGCTGAAGCAACTGCAGAAGCTACTACAGAGGAAGCCCCTAAAGCTGAATAATTCTGTAAACGCTATATATAATAAAAGCCGGAGTTCATTTGAACTTCGGCTTTTTTCTTTGTGTATATCATGCTATATTTTTCTAAAACCTTTTATGGGAGGATATGAGAATCAGTCATGTTATTGAAAATATATTGAGTTTTTTCTCTTATTGCTATTAGTATCTAGTAATCATATTCGATAGACTGGTTTTCAGTATTTTTTTCATCACTGTCCGATGAAACTTATTGAGTCATCAAGAACTTATTGATATACATGAAATTAAATGCCAGCTTTAATAAGTGAGATAATCCGTAAAAATGACACTGATAATTAATCTATTTAATATGTTTATCGGATACTAATAATTGTTTTTATACCTCTCTCTTCTTATAGAATGATTGCATACCATATTGATATTACTAGTTATTTTTAGCTTGAATGGCTGGTTGGACAGTAATATTTGATTTTATATTTGTACAAGCTCTAATTTGCTGTTTTTTTCGCTTTGATTGCATTTTTACTGTGTTAAAGCTCTTTTGTATATCTTCATGGTATGATGAGCGTATAGGCTTTTACAATCATTCTTATTGTGGCATATATCTTTTTCTTGACTTATATTTTCAAGCGTATTATCTATTGTAACTGTGTCGTGAACGAAGAAATGTCTTTTTATTTGAGAAAAAGATAGCCAATTTTCCTTTTCACATCTTTCATACTCATTATTCGTCTTGTATCGTGATACCCATTTTCTTCATGAGGAAACATGCGTTCATATTTTGTGCCACACCTTCCCGTAATTTGTAAGAGAAGCTGAGCTCATTGTCTTTTATATCTGCTTCGAAACAGTAATTGCGTATTTTTTCCGGGAACTGATCTGCAGTGTGCCTAGTAAAAGATCGTGTGTAGCTATGATACCATTTGCCTGTAGATGCATGAACTGACGGATCAGATCGAGTGAACCTTTTTGTTTGTCCGCAGAGTTTGTTCCTTTTAGGATCTCATCTAAAATAATGAACAATTCTTTTCCTTCATTCAGTAAGTCGATGATACGTTTCAATCGTTTGAGCTCGGCAAAGAAATACGATTCATTATCAGTAAGAGAATCGGATGTGCGCAAGCTGGTAATGAGTTGTGGCAGGATACAAGGTCAATTGCTTACAGCAAACAGGACAGCCGATACATGCCAGCAGATAGTTGACGCCAATCGTACGCAGGTATGTACTTTTTCCTGCCATGTTAGCTCCTGTTATAATTAAAAAGAACGGTCTGGATGGGATGATGGCATCATTTTTCACACATTGGTCCGCAGGCATCAGTGGATGTCCCATAGCCGTTGCCACAAACTGGAAAGGTTTGTCTGAAATAGAAGGATAAGTGTATTCCGGATGATTGTATGCAAAAGTACCCAGTGAACAAAGAGCATCCAGTTCGCCTACAGTTTCCAGCCATTTCATCAGATGGCGTCCGTAGCGTTCCTTCCATCGCTCGATACGGACAACCTGTCGTAGCTGAAAGAAAATACTTCCTTCCAATATCACATAAAGTAATTGATTATTGCGAAGATCCAGCCTGTCCAGTTCTTTGGAGAGTTGCATCAGAGCTTCAGCTGGTGAATGTCCGTCGATATTAAGTCGGTCTATTAATTGTTGTAGTTCGGTTGCTTTCCATGTTTCCTGACGGGCTAATGTAATCAGTTTGGCATAACTGTTTAGTGTTTTCAGTTTTTCGCCGTATGCTTGCTGAACTAACGTTGCTCTTTTGATAATAGCGAAGCTGATAATGACAAACAGCATAAATACCAGTCCGAACCAGCTCATTGAGCACATTCCTGTCAGTCCTCCTGCAAGCAATACGATGTTAATAAGAGGTACACCCCATAATGCCAATTTTACCCATGTCGCTTGCAATAAATCTGAGGGACTTTCACTCCATCGGCGTATTTCTTCTTCGTCGGATATCTTTCCATGGTTTACTGTTCCCATTATCCGAAACTGTTCACGGAACTCATGCCTTTCGCTCATATCCCTTACAGCCTGTTGGCGGCGTTCTATTAATGCTTTTTCTGTTAAGTGCTTTTGCATCCAGCAGGCGATTGTTTCTTTTCCAATATGCGTACATGTACGGTTGATTGCTTGAAACAGCGAGCGGCGTCCGAATAAGTCGAGATCGAACGAATACGGGTGTTCCGGATTGGCAAATTCTTTTCCTTCATCAAAATCCGAAAAGTCACCTTCCAGTCCTTTCACCTCCTCCTGGTTGATTTGTAATTGAGTTTCCAACCACTCTTTCCGTGCGAATAACCGGTTATGCAGTTTTATCAAAATCAGAAAAGGCAGAAACGTGCAACATGCTGCGCCGATCAGAACCCAGGTCCCGGCGTGAAAGAAGATAATGATAGCCGCTATTCCTGCCAGAAAAAATGCGATACGCAGCAGACTGATATGCAGAATATGTTTTTTTACTCGGATTAATTCTTTTGTCGTTTCGGTAATTCTTGAATTATACCAATCTTTGGGAGTTGTCATAAATAAAAAATGATGATTTGCGGACAAATGTAATGAAAGAGAGACTATTCTACAACCTTCAGATATTAAATACTCGAAAAATGCGGTCTAGATGCAATCATACACCGTGAGGTGCTTTAGATGTTGTAATAGCTTGCAGAAAACTAAAATATCATTTACTATGAAGGGCTGAGATGACAGAAGCAGAAACCAAGAAAGACAGAAAGCTAGGATATCGCTTACTATGAAGCCTGTAAGAGGTGAAATAACTATTATGCAGCAAACTCTGGATATTTGCTTAATTTGTTGTACAAAACCTTCTGTAGTTTGTACGAATTTTAAAAAAACTTCATGATGTTTTCGGGAAAACTTCAGCTTGTTTTCTGACAATATTGGGCAAGAATCTCCATCACCTGTTTCTGGTGTGGAATAAACAAGGTTGAGAGAATTTATATATAAAAAATAGCAAGGATATTGAATGCTTACAAAAAAGTCGCTCCAGTAGACTTGGTGAGAATACTGAAGCGACCTCTTGGATTATTCATGTGGCTATCTGCCGAAAATCAAATACATTGCATAGCCTGTTCCAGATCGGCAATGATATCATCTACGTTTTCGATACCCACTGACAAACGAATCAGATCTGGAGCTACTCCAGCTTCTATCAGCTGTTCGTCAGTCAGCTGGCGGTGAGTATGACTTGCCGGATGAAGCACGCAGGTACGTGCGTCAGCAACGTGTGTCACGATACATGCCAGTTTCAGTTCATCCATGAACTTGATAGCATCTTCACGGCTGCCTTTCAATCCGAATGCAATAACACCGCATGAACCGTTTGGCATATATTTCTGAGCCAGTTCATAGTATTTGCTGCTCTTCAGTCCGCAGTAATTTACCCATTTTACCTTTGGATTAGCTTCCAGCCATTCGGCAACCTTCTGTGCATTTTCACAATGACGAGGTACGCGCAAATGCAGCGTTTCCAGTCCCAGATTCAGCAGGAAGGCATTTTCTGGTGATTGTATAGAACCGAGGTCACGCATCAGCTGTGCTGTTGCTTTAGTAATGTAAGCCATTTTGCCGAAAGCTTTGGTATAGGTCAGTCCGTGATAAGATTCATCCGGCTGAGTCAGTCCGGGGAATTTATCAGCATGTGCTTCCCAGTCGAAATTACCGCTGTCTACTACAGCTCCGCCTACACACGTTGCGTGTCCGTCCATGTATTTGGTAGTAGAGTGTGTTACGATATCGGCTCCCCATTCGAACGGACGGCAGTTGATAGGTGTGGCAAACGTATTGTCAACAATCAAAGGAACTCCGTGCTTGTGAGCGATACGTGCAAATTTTTCGATATCCAGAACATTAATGCTCGGATTTGAGATTGTTTCGCCAAACAAACATTTGGTGTTCGGGCGGAAAGCTTTTTCGATTTCTTCTTCCGGTGCATCGGCATCAACAAATGTACACTCTATGCCAAGTTTTTTCATTGTCACGGCGAAGAGGTTGAACGTACCTCCGTAGATCGTTGACGAGCAGACAAAATGGTCGCCTGCTTCACAGATATTGAATACTGCATAAAAATTGGCAGCCTGTCCTGACGAAGTAAGCATAGCAGCTACACCACCTTCCAGTGCAGCAATTTTAGCAGCAACGGCATCATTAGTCGGATTTTGCAGACGAGTATAGAAGTATCCGCTTTCTTCCAGGTCAAACAGTTTTGCCATCTGTTCGCTGGTGTCGTATTTAAATGTTGTACTTTGATAAATAGGCAGTACGCGGGGCTCTCCCTTTTTCGGAGTCCATCCTGCCTGTACACACAGGGTTTCCTTTTTGAATTTCTGTTCCATATTGTAAAGTTTAAATTTTCTTTTTAATTTCTACGACGGGCAAAAGTAAGAAATAATCTTCCTTTATTGTGCGTTTTCAGGAAAAAAGATTTATATTTGAGATTATATAAAAACAAATGATATGGAAGATGATATGAAATTCAGGCATACATTGCCGGTGCAGATTCGTTTCAGTGATGTCGATCAGTATGGTCATATGAATAACTCTTCGTACTTCTCTCTGTACGATTTGGCGAAGACTCGTATATGCGTGATGTGTTCGGAGATAAAGACTGGAAACACATAGGTATTGTGGTTGCCAATATCAATGCCGATTTTCTGGCTCCGGTTTTTTTCTCGGATGATTTGGTTATCCATACTTCGGTGATACATTTGGGACACAAGAGCTTTACATTGCTTCAGCGTGCGGTCAATAAAGCGAGTGGTGTCTTGAAATGCCAGTGCCGTACCATTATGGTAGGATATGATGTAGCCAGTAAGGAACCGGTAGAATTGCCGGCCGATTTTAAACGTGCTATTTGCGATTATGAAGGCAAAACACTCGAAGAGTTGTCACAACCGTTGAAATAATCTGTTTATTATTAATCAAGAAGAATCAGATAACAAGATATGAAAGTAGCGATTATCGGAGCCGGCAATATGGGCGGAGCTATTGCACGCGGGCTGCACAGGGCCATTATGTAAAAGCTAGTGACATTATAGTAACCAATCCCAGCACACCCAAACTGGAAAAACTGAAGGCTGAGTTTCCTGAAATCCATACTTCTTCCAATAACAGGGATGCCGCTGATGCAGATGTAGTGATTGTTGCTGTCAAGCCGTGGAAAGTTGAAGAGGTGTTAAAACCTTTGCGTCTTCGTCAGCCACAGATACTGGTTTCGGTAGCGGCCGGACTGACATTCGAGGATCTGGCACATTTCGTTGATCCGGAAATGCTATATTCCGTGTTATTCCGAATACAGCCATTGCCGAACGTGCCAGTATGACCTTGATTGCATGTCGCAATGCTACAGAGGAGCAGACTGAAGCCATGCTGGGAGTCTTTAATGAAATGGGACTTGCCATGCTGATAGAAGAAAAGCAGTTTGCCGCTGCTACATCGCTCGCTTCGTGTGGTATAGCGTATGTCATGAAGTATGTACAAGCTGCCATGCAGGCTGGTGTGGAAGCAGGATTGCGTCCGGCTGAAGCCAAGAAAATGGTGGCTCAGACATTGGATGGTGCTGCACGTCTGCTTCTGCGCGATGAACATACACATCCGGCGATTGAGATAGAAAAAGTGACAACACCGGTGGAATAACCATCAAGGGAGTCAATTCACTGGAGCACGACGGATTTACTTCGGCTATTATCAAAGCTTTTAAGGCAAGCATGTAATATCTCCATTCTCAATACTCAATATTATGAAAAATAACATTCTGATAACGATGGCTATCCTGATTCTTGTCGGTCTTGCTGTACAGGGAATTTTTGGAGTGGCAGCGGGGATATTGGTATCCTCCATCATCGGTATCATTTATGGTACTGTAAAAAAGAACAGGCAGTTTGTAAAGTGGTCGGTGACAGCTCTCGTCATCGACCTGATTTGCATCGTGCTGTTCTATGTAGGATTGGCAGGAGGAATGTAATATTTATTTTACGAATCCTTTCTTAGCCCATTTCAGACTGTTCCAGCGTCTGACGAAAAGAATGGCACGTATGTTTTCGTCGAGCAGGAAGGCACACCACATGCCGGCAAGGCCCCATCCCCAGTGGATGCCCAACAGGTAACTGAAGCCGACAGAAACAGTCCATTGTACGGTAAATCCCATGTAGAAGGGGTAGTTTACGTCACCTGCCGAACGTAGCGCATTGGTGGCGTAGATGTTTACGGCGCGTCCTATTTCTACTACTACATCGATAATCATGACTGTCACCCCAGACGGATAATTTCTTCATTGTCTGTCAAGAGGCTGAATATGAAATGTCCTCCTGCTGCCCAGATACATGAAAGAACGAGCGAAACCAGTATGGAAAGCCGCATTACATATTTCCCCAGTAAATAGGCTGCACGTATTTTCTTTTGTCCTACCAGGTGCCCGATGCTGATTGCTCCTCCCTGAGCCATTGCAATGGCAAACAGATAAACGAACATAATAATGTTTACACTGTAAGTGCGGGTTGCCAGTGCATTATTTCCCAGCATGTTAATCAGATAAGTAATTACTACCTGAGAGAAGCTGTAGGAGAGGTTTTCGCCGGCTGATGGCAAACCTACTTTCAGCAGATTCTTCAGTTCAATCCACGGGAAAGGACGGAAATATGCAAGCGGGAAACTTGGTATATGTTTACGGAACAGGATAATGAATAATACAATCATACTTACTCCCCGGGCTACGGAGGTAGATATTGCAGCTCCTTCAGCGCCAAGTGCCGGCATACCGAACTTTCCGAATATCAGGGAGTAGTTTCCCACTATATTCATGATATTTACCAGCACGGTGACCAGCATGGGATATATGGCTTTATTGGCACTGCGTAGCGATGCAGAGATCGTGAGTGATATTGCCTGAAAGAAAGCGAATGCACCCACAATTTCCATGTAGCCGATACCATATTTCAGCAATTCTGGCCGAAGCCCCATCCATCCTAATAGCGTGGTGGCACCGAAATGGAGGATGATACTTATTAAAACCCCTACGACAAGATTCAGGAGCAATGAAACTCCTACTACTTGTATCATGTTCTTCTGCATTTTTGCTCCCAGATATTGAGAACATAATACAGACGTACCGATATTGATAACTTCGAATACCAGGAAAGCAAACATAACTATCTGGTTTACTACTCCTACGGCAGCTACACTCTCGTCTGAATACTGGCTGAGCATGATTGTGTCTACTGCTCCCAGCATCATTATCAATAACGTTTCAATGAAAATCGGGATAACCAGTTTGGTAAGTCCTTTACGAATATTTGTCTGTTGAATTGCCTGTTCCACTAGATAATAAAAAATCCGCGTGCAAAGTTACGACTTTTTTACACGCGGAGGCTTGACCTAAATCATTTTCTATTTATGGAGGAATGTATATTTTATCTGCCTATCAAATTCATAAATTCTTCCCGAGTTTTAGCCTGATTGAATGCTCCGGTAAAATCGGAAGTTGTAGTTACAGAGTTTTGTTTTTCTACTCCTCTCATTTGCATACACATGTGTTTGGCTTCTACCACAACCATTACTCCTAATGGGTTGAGTGTTTCCTGTATGCACTCCTTTATTTGTAAGTCATGCGTTCTTGCACTTGAAGCCGGTGTGAGAATATATCTACCACTCGTGCTATTTTGCTTAACCCGGTAATATATCCATTAGGTATATAAGCTACATGGACCTTGCCATAGAAAGGCAACATGTGGTGCTCGCACATGGAGAAGAAGTCGATATCTTTTACGACGACCATCTGACTGTATTCTTCTTTGAATTTTGCAGCCCTCAGCACCTCTTTAGGGTCAACTTCATAACCACGAGTTAAAGTCAGCATAGCTTTTGCTACGCGTTCTGGAGTTTTAAGCAAACCTTCACGTTCAGGATCTTCCCCCAATAAAGAAAGTATTTCCTTATAGTGCGACATGAGTTTCTGCACTTTCTCTTCGGGGAATTTCATCAGATTCGTATCAATCATTATTCAATGGGTATATTAATTTGTTCGCGTACGATTGCTACTTCTTTAAACTCACCGCTTGCTTTTAATTTACGCATGGCTACGTGTGCTTCTTCTATACTTTTGAAGTCACCGATGCGGCATAACCAGCGGGGAGGTTGAAAATAAGTATATACCGGCATATCGGGAAATTCTTTTTTGACTTTATTGGCCATGGCATTTGCCTCATTCCGTGCTACTCGTGAATTGTTTCCTGCATATACCTGTACGCGGAAGCCTCTTGCCTTTAAGGCTTTGGGAGCTCCGGAGCTTGCTGCATTACCTGCATAGCGCAATCCTATCAGAGAAGTGATGTAGCTGTCCTGATGTACACTGACTACCCCTTCTCCCGGCTGGCGGGTTTGCAGACTTTCTATGATGTTTCGCTGTGCGTTTGCGACGCTTGCTGTAAACAGGAACACAAAGGCTAATAAATATTTTATCATACCGGAATATTCTATGAATGTGAATAAGAGTATATCACGAAGAGACAGATTACGCCCTTCCATGATAAATAGTTATAATTCGCTTAATTATTTAAAAGCATCGATGATACCTTTGAAGTCAGCAGCTTTCAATGCAGCTCCACCGATCAAACCACCATCAACGTCTGGGTTAGCGAACAATTCTTTTGCGTTTGACGGCTTGCAGCTACCACCGTAAAGGATAGAAGTGTTTTCAGCAACTTCCTGACCATATTTAGCAGCAACCAAAGAACGGATATGAGCGTGGATTTCCTGAGCCTGTTCAGGAGTAGCAGTCTTACCTGTACCGATAGCCCATACTGGTTCGTAAGCCAAAATAACTTTACCAAAGTCTTCTGCTGACAGAGAGAATACAGAAGCCAGCTGAGCTTCTACTACTTCATTCTGCTTGTTAGCTTCGCGTTCTTCCAGAACTTCACCGATACAGAAGATTGGTTTCAGGTTGTTTGCCAAAGCCAATTTAACTTTTTCTTCCAGGATTTCAACTGTTTCGTGGTAGTAAGCACGACGTTCAGAGTGTCCTAAAATAACGTACTGAGCTCCAGTAGAAGCAACCATTTCTGCAGAAACTTCACCAGTGTAAGCTCCTGATACTTTGTCTGCACAGTTTTCTGCACCTACGCCGATAATGTTTTTGTCAACGATAGGAGTTACAGAAGCCAAGTGGATGAACGGAGTACAGATGATAACATCGCAGTTTGGTTTATCTGCTGTTAATACTTCGTTCAGTTCTTTTGCCAAAGCAATACCTTCTTGCAGGTTCTTGTTCATTTTCCAGTTACCTGCTACAATGTTTTTTCTCATTTTGTTTAAATTTTAAAGGGTTTATATAATTAGTTTTCTTTATTGGCATTTTCTTTCTTGGTTTTCCGCTTGTGCCATCTCAGCCAGGCAAGATCGCATAAGGTAAGGAAAATCAATGGGCCTGCAAACCATCCCAATACCTCAATAAGTTTATGACTGGCAGTCTTGGGATTCAGTTCTCCTATGGGTAGCTGGTTTAATGGCTTGTTCAATATATATTCGTCAGGTAGTTGGTTATTGCTCCATTTGTTGATAACCACTCCTTTTTTCAACAATACCAGTCCCGGGTTGGAACGGATGATGGTCTTTAGTGTAAATTTCATCAGTCAGGGCAAACGGATATTCGGCTCCTGTATTGTCTTGCCACATGGCAATGTCTTCGTCGGATGAAGCAGTAAGACAAAGGAATCTATATCCATGTTCCAGGCTGTAGTCGTATACTTCATTTATTAGATCGATATCGCTGTCGTCTGCATTTCTCAGGTGAGGAGCTACGAGCAGGAATGTATAGCTTTCATCATCCAGAATCATATCAGTCAGATCGGTTCCGTCTTCTTGCGACATAATCGAGAAGTCGTGGATAGGAGGTTCGTAGCCTTTTTCCTTGATGCGAGTTTTCGAATCAATGAATGTCCAGGTTGTATCCGATGGGAAATTGTCTATGGTAAATTCTTTTTCTACTCCGTCTTTGGCATAGATGAAAGTTGTTTCATAGGTTGTAGGCTTTTCACCTTCAGGTATTTCCATTCCTTTACGTATGTCAGCTCCGATATGGTAAGGGCGAAAGTCAAATACCGGGAGTTCACGTATGCAATATAGGGTATATATGATAATAAATACAACTCCGTAGAGGCAACCAGCCAGTCCACTTTCTCGCTGACAAGCTTTACGATTCCTGTTTTTCTCCATTTGAACACAGAAATGGCGGCAATAAGCAATACGATATTTTTCCAGAATGTTTCCCAGTTTGTCAGTTTTACGGCATCGCCAAAACAACCGCAATCTGAAATCGGATTAGCAATAGCAAGCCATAAAGTAAGTGGAGTCATAAAAGACATTACAGCCAACATGAGAGTAGGGGTTATTCTGCGGTGTATTCCGAACAGCATGTAAAATCCCAAGGCAAATTCGAACACACCCATAGCCATTGCTCCCAAATAAGGGAATGCGTCAGGTATCAGGTGTTGGAATCCCCATGCTTCCAGATAATCCTGTATTTTGTAAGCTGTTCCGTAAGGATCATTGGCTTTTATGAATCCGGAAAAGATGAAAACACCTGCCAGTAAAAAACGGCAAATGTTTACCCATACAAAAATGGCTCTATGTAAATGTTTATTCTCCAAATTCCAGTTTTATTAATGCGAATACTGAGTAATTTATCATATCCATATAGTTGGCATCTATTCCTTCGGATACCAGCGTATTACCACTCAAGGCTTCTATTTGCTTAGTGCGATAGATTTTCATCAGAATCAGGTCAGTGTACGATGTAATCCGCATGCTTCTCCATGCTTCATCATAATCATGGTTTTTGGCAAGCATCAGTTCTAATGCTGCTTTAGCATGCTTGTCGTACTGCTCAAGTGCCTGTTGCTCGGTCATATCATCAGTTTCAGCATATCCTTGTTCTAGCTGAATTAACCCAATGATGCCATAGTTTACAATAGCAATGAACTCCGGACGTATACCTTCGTTTACCAGTGTGACACCTTTGATTTCGATACTCCGAATACGGTTGGCTTTGATGAATATCTGATCGGTTACAGATGAAGGACGCATTATACGCCATGCAGCGCCATAATCGTGTAACTTCTTCGCGAACAAATCCCGACAGATTGCAATCACATGTTCAAATTGCTGTTTTGTATCTTTCATACACTATAATCCAAATATATGTCGCAAAGTTACGATTTTTCAGAAAAACCGCGCAATAAAAATGCAACATTTGTCGTTTGGGTGGATTGGAGTTGTAGAAAAAAGGATGAAAACTTAATAAACTCTAATTGCTTGAACAAAAGATTTTTGTATGATGTTGTCTGTATTATTTTTTATGTAACTAAACCTAACCTGAAAAATTAAGATTTTATGAAAACTTTAAAAATCACATTTGTAATGCTGATGACAGCATTGTTCTTGGTTCTCCCTTCATGCAGCAAGAATGATGTAAATGTAACTCTTACTCCATCTGAAGAGGTTGTAAATGCTTTTCAACAAAAATATCCGGATGTGAAAAATTTCAAATGGGAAATATTGGTCGGTGCTTATGAAGCTGAATTTATATATAGTGGAACGTATTCAGAAAACGGGCAGCATATTATACTTGATAAAGTAGAAGCGCAGGCATATATCACTCAGGGAGGAAAATGGGTACGTTCTGAGTTTGATGTGACGAAGGATTATCAGGATTCTTCTTCTTTGGTTGTTCCTCGTGCTGTTAGAGAAACTATTGCAGCAAAAGGGAAAAAGGTGGATGATGTGAAACTTTTTGACTGGTCGGACCGTAATGATTATTTTTATGTGGAATTTGATGAGCCTGACTCTGAACTCTTGATTAACTTCGATGGGACTCTTTATTAAGTTCCTGTTTTTCATTTGTATAGACTGATAGACTGATGCTTATCTAAGTCCTTGTTTTATAACGATATACATAAGGTAAACGTAGTAAAAAGTAGGTTGATAACAAGGGAAACGTATTCTTGTAGTAGTTGCCGATGAGTGGTAGTCGTAAAAATGTATCTACTTTTGGCGAAACGAAATTTATATAGCTATGAAACTGAATACACTTTTGTTATCCATGTCTTGTGCGGCTTTGACTTTGCCGCTTTTTGCTCAGAATACCCGTATGGAAACTTTTTGTAATCCGCTGAATGTAGATTATACGTATATGATTTACAATTCGGATAAGGATATTTCATATCGTTCGGGAGCCGATCCTGCCGTTGTGGAATTTCGTGGTGAGTATTATATGTTTGTCACTCGTTCACATGGCTACTGGCATTCTACAGATTTGCAAAACTGGAATTTTATTCCGGCTCCTGCCAACTGGTATCCGCAGGGATGTAACGCTCCTGCTGCACATAATTATAAAGATTCATTGCTATATGTATGCGGCGATCCCTCTGGGTCAATGAGTGTGCTTTATACAGATGATCCAAAGAAAGGTAACTGGAAAGGAGTTCCTGCTATTTTGCACGATTTGCAGGATCCGGATTTATTTATAGATGATGATGGTAAGGCTTATATGTTCTGGGGATCATCGAATGTTTTCCCTATTCGAGGAATAGAATTGGATCGTAACCATCGTTTCTTGCCAAAAGGAGAAAAGAAAGAGCTTTTTGGACTTGATTTGGCAAATCACGGTTTGGGAACGATTTGGAGAAAATCATGTAAGCGACTCTGATCTGGGAGGTTTTATAGAAGGCCCCTGGATGACTAAACACAATGGAAAGTATTATTTGCAATATGGTTCTCCCGGAACCGAATTTAATGTATACGGTGACGGAGTTTATGTAGCCGATCATCCAATGGCCCTTATACGTATCAGAAACATAATCCGGTATCGTATAAACCTGGTGGCTTTATGAATGGAGCAGGTCATGGAAGTAGTGTACTTGGTCCTGACAGTACATATTGGCATTTTGCATCTATGTCTTTGTCTATCAATGTAAATTGGGAGCGTCGTCTTTGTATGTTCCTATGGGTTTGATAATGACGGTATTATGTTCTGTGATACTCGTTTTGGAGATTATCCTCATTATGCTCCAGCCGTACCAGGGAAAAAAGGAGAGTTCCGCGGTTGGATGTTGCTTTCATACAAGAAGCCTGTCACAGCTTCTTCTTATGTAAAAGAATATACTCCTGCTGCCTTGACCGATGAAAAGACAAAATCTTTTTGGCTTGCTGAAGCTAATAATGATAATCAGTGGGTGATGATTGATTTGCAGAAAGAAGCTGAAGTATGTGCTGTACAGATTAATTATCATGATTATCAGAGCAATATGTATGGACGCTATGAGGGATTATATCATCGTTATTATGTAGAAGGCTCATCCGACGGTAAAAATTGGAAGATTCTGGTAGATCGTCGTAGAAGCTACAAAGATACTCCGAATGACTATGTCGAACTGGCACATCCTGCAAAAGTCAGATATGTACGTTACCGTAATCTTCATGTACCTACCCCTCATCTGGCTATATCAGAATTGCGTATTTTTGGTAAAGGAACAGGAAAGGCTCCTAAAAAAGTTGACGGATTAAAACTGGTTCGTCAGGCGGACCGCAGAGATGTAGCTATCAGTTGGAAACCTGTTCCAGGTGCACAAGGATATAATGTATTATGGGGAATTGCTCCAGATAAGTTGTATAGCTCGTGGATGGTATACGATGAAAATGAATTATTTATGCGTTCGCTTACAACAACACAGGATTATTATTTCTGCGTGGAGGCATTCAATGAGAATGGAGTAGCCGAACGTTCTGAAATATTACATTGTAAATAAGAAAAAGAGAATATAGAACGGGAATTTGTAAAAGTCATTCGTAGCACAGTAAGCTATGAATGACTTTTGTTTTATCTGCAAAATCTGTATATGGATATGATTGAATTTTAATAAATCGTGTATCTTTGTACTTAAATGTTATAAAAAATTCCTATGAAGTCAGTACTATTGAAGATACTTCTAATACTTTCGTTTCTTCCCTTTTCTCAGGTCTGGGGAGCTGATTTTATTCCTGCCATTACAAACTATACGGTAAAAGATTATGAGGGAGGTCATCAGAACTGGGCGTGTGCGCAAGGTGACGATGGAGTAATGTATTTTGGTAATAATAATGGCTTGCTGGTCTACGATGGTTTTTCCTGGGAACTTCACCGGGTTCCCGGTGGATATATTGTCCGTTCTGTTTTTGTTGATGGCGATAGAGTATATATTGGTTCTTTCGAAGAGTTCGGTTACTTTATTCGGAAGACGGATGGACAAATGCAATATTATTCTTTGAGTGCTGGGGTTAAAGATAAAATAAGTTCTAACGATGAAATCTGGCACATCGTACGCCTGGGAGAAAAAATCTATTTCCAGTCGTTTACCGGCTGGTATTCGTACGACGGAAAAGCTGTCAGCTACATGGACAGAAAAAGTGGATTCCGCCCTTTGTATTTTTATACTTGTCATGATAAAGTTTATGCTCAGATGATTAATGGAGGTTTCTATGAGTTTGACGGGCAACGTTTTCATCTTCTTTTGGAGCGCACAGCTGTAGGTAATGACAATGTAGTAGCAATATTGCCTTATGGAAATAGCGGAATGGTTTTGCTTACTGTCGACAGTGGATTGTTTGTGTATGAACATGGTACTGTTTCTGCACTTCGTACGGATATAGACGCTCAGTTGAGATGGGCAAAAGGCAACCGGGCTGTAATGGTTGGAGATTCTATATTGGCTATTGGTACGATTCTGGATGGTATTTATGGAGTAGATAAGAAAGGACATCTGCTTTGGCATCTTAACAGGGATAATCAATTGAACAATAATTCTGTAATGGGACTGTTCGGAGATAGGGAAAATAATCTTTGGGCAGCACTGGATGATGGTATTTCTTTTGTTCATACCAATACTTCTATAACACTGCTCACTCCTTCTGTCAGAGATTTGAGTATCGGTATGGTTTATGGAGTGGAAAGGTAGGAGAAAAAATTTATTTGGCTACCAATCAGGGAGCTTATGAATATAACAGGCGTACAAGTGAAATTCATCTTCTCCCGCATACGTCTGGTCAGAATTGGTATGTAAAACAAATTGACTCTCAGGTATTTATTGGAAATGATATGTCTACGATGCTTGTGGAACAGAATGGAAGTATTCAGTCTGTTCCTGGAGCGTTAAATAGCACATGCATTGTTGAGGCGTCTATTAACGGACAAGAAGTGCTGGTAGAGGCTTCTTATGCGGAGTTGCGTATCTGGAAGAAACAAGCAGGGATATGGAAACTATCGCATAATGTACAGGATTTTTATGCGCCGATTAAGTCGCTGGAAGTTGATGGTACTGGAACAATCTGGGCTTCACACATGTACAATGGACTTTATCGTATCAAACTGGATGATGATTTGCATCGCATAAAAGATTTGGAGCATATTCATACGTTGGGAGGCAAGCAGAAGTCCGGCAAAATTCATGTAATGAAGATTAGAGGGCGTATCGTTTTTTCCAATACAGAAGGATATTTCATGTACGATGATATCGAACGGAAAATCAAGCCTTATGATTTGTTGAATACTTCTGTTCCGTTTTTGACAGATGCCCATACAGCCGTAGATGTGCATAATAATGAAATGCTGTGGCTGATAAATTCACATGAATATGTTCTTCTGGCTTATCAGGAAGGAAAATTTGTAATTAAGCGTCGTATTCCGGTAGAAATGTTCAATCTCCTTGTATTGAAGGGAATAATAAAATATATGTAGATGGAACGATTGTTATTTGAATCTGAATAATAGTATAGCTTGTTTGCATTTCAACGAGCAATATATAGGTCAGAAGGCCTTGTCTGGTTTAAAAATCCGGCAAATATTGGCTTCTTCTTCATCCGGTAAAGAACTGGCATTGGATTTATCGCAAAAAACGACAATTTCCAGTGATTATCGTGACATATCTGTTCTTTTATCTTATCCGTGTTATGATCAGCCGGCTATTCGTTTTAAATTTAAGCTGTATGCCAATAATCAGCTTTTGGTAGAAGATTCTTCCTTCCGTCCGTTCACTTTGGAAGTCTGGAGTTTGATACATACACTCTGTGGGCTGGGTATATAGTGATGATGGCCGTTTATTGGATGAAACGGAGTATGTTTTTGTTATCAATAAACCTCTGTGGATGTCTTATCCGATGTTGTTTTATATCTTTTGCTGTTGGGAGGATTGGTTTACGGTGTAGCCCGATGGCGGGGAAAGGTTGTTGCTGAAAAGAAGAGAAAGGAATATGAAGCACATAAAATAGAGCAGAATATTAAATTGAGTGAGCAGCAAAGACTGATAGCTGAACAGCAGAAAAAATTGCTGGAGGCAGAGTTGTCGCTCAAGGGAAAAGAGCTTGCCAGTATGGCATTAGGAACATTTGCCAAGCAGGAAATGCTGGAGAAACTTCGTCTGGTTGTGCAGGAGCAGTTAGCGAAATCGCAGTGCGGGCAGTAAAAACAATGGGACTGGTACTGAAAGCAAATTAATGAAAATATAGTAGAAGAGGATTCGTGGGAAGTTTTCCAACAGAATTTTGACTTGATTCATCAGCGCTTTTTCCGTACGTTACGTGAACGCTATCCGAGCTTGACGGCAACCGATTTACGGTTCTGTGCCTTTTTGCGCTGAACCTTTCCACTAAAGATATTGCTCAAATGACAAATCTGACAATACGAGGTGTAGAGGCAGCTCGTTATCGTATCAGAAAGCGTATGGAAGTACCCGATGGCATGAGTTTGGTTGACTTTTTGATAGAACTGAAGTGATACTTTAATTACCTGATTATTAATGTTGATTAGCTGAAAAAAGTAGTAAAAAAGTAGTGTGAAAAGGGCTCGAAGTAGTAACGTCGTATTACTTTTTTTGTGAATCGTTAAGTTTATGTTCACCTTTGCCATCGTTTTGAATCATAACTTTAATCAATTCATGAAAAAAAAAAATTAGTATTCATTCTGATGTCATTATTGTTCGTTGTTGGCGCTTATGCACAGCGAATGGTAACGGTTCAAGGTGTTGTTACAGATGCAACATTCAAGGAACCTGTAATTGGTGCTAATATTGTAGTGAAAGGCACAACGCTCGGAACCATCTGTGATGTAGATGGTAAGTATGTTCTTGAAAACGTTCCAGCAGACGGAACGTTGGTTTTCAGTTTTATTGGTATGAAAACCGTCGAAGTAAAAGTCGATGGTAAGACTACAGTTAATGTTGAGCTTTCTGATGATGTTCAAAAGTTGGAAGATGTAGTCGTTATTGGTTATGGAACCAGTAAAGCTAAAGATTTGACTGCTCCTATTTCGGTTGTAAAAAGTGATCAGATTGCTTCTCAGGCTACAACTTCACCGATGTCGGCTTTGCAAGGTAAAGTTCCTGGCATGAATGTCGTTTCATCGGGTGCTCCAGGTAGTGGTCCGAAAGTAACTATCCGTGGTTTGGGGTCATTTGGTGACACTTCTCCTCTTTATGTTGTAGACGGTATGTTCTACGATAACATTAACTTCTTGAACAATTCTGATATTCAGGAAATTTCTGTATTGAAAGATGCTTCGGCTGCAGCTATCTATGGTGTACGTGCTGCCAATGGAGTTGTGATTATTACAACAAAGAAAGGTAAGCGTAATACAAAAGCGCGGATTACGTATAACGGTTATGTAGGTGTACAGACTGCTACCAATGTGCTTGATATGGCTAATTCGCATGAATATGCTACGTTAGTGCTTGAAGCTAACCGTCAGGCATATGAACCGCTGGTTAAAGCTTCTATCGAAAAATTCGGCGGTAATTATGATTCGTTGACTTTTGGAGCTGATACTGACTGGTATGATGAGTTGCTGCGTCCTGCATTGATGACTAATCATGGAGTAGATATTGCCGGAGGTAGTGAGAAGGCAACATATGCAGTGGGTGTAAATTATCTGTATCAGAATGGTATCATGGATACCCGAAACAGTTATAACCGTCTGAATTTCCGTGCAAATTTTGATTTTGAAGCAACAGACTGGTTGAAAGTAGGAAGCAACATTGTTATCAGTAACTCAGAACAGTACAATGCAGAAAATTCAGCTTGGCTGGCTGCATACAATATGCCTTCTTTAATTCCGGTATACGATTATAGCCGTTCGGATGATGAGGCTTTCCCTGAAAAATTTGCTTCTCCTCAGCAGATTGGTCTTACTAATAACTTCTCGAATCCGGTAGCTATTGCAAAATACAATAACAATAGTCTGAATGAGAACTTCCAGGTTATGGCAAATTTCTTTGCAGAATTGAATTTAATTCCTAATAAACTGAAATTCAAGACAAGTTACAGCCAGGACTTCTCATTGATAAGAGGACGTGTATATGTTCAGCCTTATCTGGTAAGTTCGTTGCAACAGAATTCAGAATCAAGATTGACCAAGACAGACACAAATTATTATAATTATATATGGGATAATACATTGACTTATACGGATTCTTGGGGTAGTCATAATCTGAATGTCTTGTTAGGACAGTCTGCTCGTCAGGAACAGATGCGCAAGCTGGAAGGAAAAGCAACCAATGTTCCCGGTGACTATGATGAATATTTATATCTTACTCAAGGTAATGCAACAGGACGTGAGGTAAGTGATGACGGTTCTTGCTATCGTGGATTGTCTTATTTTGCTCGTGCTAGTTATGATTATGCAGGAAAATATTTATTGTCTTTGACAATGCGTGCAGATGGTAGTTCCAAATATCAGAACAAATGGGGATATTTCCCTTCTGTGGGTGCTGCATGGGTAATGAGTGATGAAGATTTCTTTAAGAAGCAAGAAGTAATTGACTACATGAAGGTACGTGCCAGCTGGGGACAGCTCGGTAATGACCATGTTTCTGCCAGTGATGGATTTGCTTCAATTGTAACTGGCACATCTGCTTCAGGTGTATTTGGAAATACTACATTGCCTGGTTTCCAGAATACAAGCTACTTTAGCTGGTTAGGTTGGGAAAAGTAGAAGAATTCAATGTTGGTGTAAACTTCGCTGTACTTGATAGCCGCCTGAATGTTGATGTAGATTATTATAATCGTATGACAAAGAATGCTGTTATCAGTACAACCTTGCCTTTCAGTACTCAAACTTTAGCTGGAAACAATGGTGAAATTGAAAACAGTGGTGTTGATATTCAATTAAACTGGAGTGATAAAATTGGCAAAGATTTCAGCTATTATGCTGGAGTAAACTTGTCTACTCTCCGTAACCGTGTAAAGAGTTTGAATGGTGCTCCTTATATTTATGGCGGTAGCGCTGAGAGCCGTACCATAAATCTGGTAGGAGAAGAAATGCAGTCGTATTATGGATATAAGGTATTGGGTGTATATCAGAATCAAGCTCAGATTGATGCAGACCCGATAGCTAAGGCGAATGGACTGGAACCAGGTGACTTTATTTACGAAGACATAAATAATGACCAGGTTATAGATGATAAGGACCGTCAGATTTTAGGATCGAATATTCCGAGATTGACTTATAGTTTCAATTTAGGTTTCCAATATAAGAATCTGGAATTCTCTCTGTCAACATTCGGACAGGCTGGAAATGAAATTTATAACCGTAAACGTGCTGTACGTTACACTCAGGCAAACTTCAACTTCGATAAAGACTTTTATGATAACCGTTGGACAGGTGAAGGTTCTACCAATACTTATCCGTCAGCAAAAGGTATGCTAAAAGCATGGAACAATAGCCATACAAATTCTTTCTTTGTTGAAAAAGGAAACTTCTTCCGCATACAGAATATTATGTTGGCATATAATTTCCGTAATATCCGTATGGGAGGCTATACATTGCCAGGAGTTAAACTTAGCTTGACTGCTGATCGTCCGTTTACTTACTTTACCTCTAACGGATTCACTCCGGAAATTAGTCAAAACTTTGGTTGGGATGAGGGAGTTTATCCTTTGGCAGCCACTTATACTTTTGGCTTGACTATTGATTTCTAATAAATTGCTAAACACGTTAAGTTATGAAAAGTCTTAAGATAAAAAATATATTATTGTGTGCATTTGCTGCCACAACATTATTGTCTTCCTGCTCCGATTTTTTGGATAAATTGCCGGAAAATAAGGTAGACGAAGAGAAAGTTGACTATACGAACCTGAATAATATGTACCAGCCGGTGTCTGGTGTTTATGCCAAATTGCGTCAGAGAGGTTCTCACTGGATTGTATGGGGAGCTACAGTAGTACGTGATGATGATGTTTCTACCGGACGAATTGATGATCAGGCTGATTTGGTGGCTATAGATCAGAGTTATAATTATAATGCAGGTTTTTGGGGAACCAATGAAGCATGGATGGTTTACTATGATATCATCAAAGTTGCAAATGCAGCATTGGAAGCCCTTGATAATTATGCCGTAAATATTGTTTCGGAGGCAGATGGAAAACGTTATGAAGAATATACAGGTGAAGTAAAATTTATTCGTGCATACTGCTATTATCGTCTGACAGAGTTATTTGGTCCGGTTACTATCTTGCGTGACAATAAGCAGACAGATATGACTCGCTCTACAGTCAATGCTGTTTATCGTTATATGCTGAGTGATCTGGAATACTCTATGACATATTTGCCACGTATCCGTCCTAATGAATATACAGACCGTATCGGAGCTGTTTCTGCTTTTACAGCTGAAATGCTGGCTGCTAAAGTTTATATGGAGCAGGGAAACTGGTCGGAAGTTGAAAGACTGACAGATGATATTATTGGTAGTAAGAAATTCTCTTTGTACAGTGATTTCAACAATCTGTTCAAGATTCCAGGTAAGCTTTGCGATGAATCTTTGTTCGAAATGCAGTTTACTGATTTTGGAAATGGTTCGGGAGAAGTTGTTGTTTCGGATAGCTGGTTCACATTCCAGGGACCTTTGAATGATGGTAATATATCTGGATGGGGCTTTATCAGTCCGACCAAAGCTTTCCGTCAGTGGGCTGCAGAACGTGGTGAGACTATTCGTGCTACTACTACTTTCTTAATGGCAGGTGAAACTACTCAGGAAGGTGATTTCATTAAAGCACCAGCTAGTGATGTTGCTCCAGATTGCTTTAATGGCAAGGCATATACTCCGTCTAACCAGATGACTGAAGGTCGCACAGAGTATGGAACAAATAATAATATTCGTGTATTCCGCTATGCAGAAGTCCTTTTGATGAATGCGGAAGCTAAAGTTCGTCAGAATAAAGATGGTGATATTTCATTCAATTTGGTTCGTAAGCGTGCAGGAATGCCTGAACTGGAAGATGTGACACTTGACCAGATTATGGACGAACGTCGTATGGAACTTGCTTTAGAATGGGGTGAACGATATAACGATTTGCGTCGTACCGGAAAACTGAGTGAGGTATTAGGTCCGTTGGGATGGACTTCTGGAAAGGAATATTATCCGGTTCCTACAGCTCAGATAGACATCTCTTCTACTTTGGAAAATGAGCCAAAGGATGAATAAAGGTAGATAGTTTTTTTGAAGGTAGCTTTCAGGAGCTTATCACGTATGTGCAGGTGATGCTCCTGAAAGTATTATAAACCGATAATCTGTAAATTCTTATGTGGAAATATTTTTGTGGTCTGTGTGCATTGTTTTTGCTTTCATGTACATCTACGTCCAAAGAAAAAACGTTAAGTATAACCGAACAGGCAGCATCTCGTCCGGATTCTTTTGCTTCGGACAGCGTGATGTTAGATTATATACAAAAGGTGCATTTTAACTATATGTGGGATGGAGCAGAACAGACATCCGGTCTGGCTCCTGAACGTATTCATCTGGATAGGAACTATCCTCAGAATGATTCTTCAGTAGTTACTACGGGGGGAAGTGGATTTGGTATCGCAGGTATTCTGGTTGCTATTGATAGAAAATTTATTTCTCGGGAAGAAGGAGTGGCACGCTTACATAAGATCGTCGACTATCTTACACGTGCCGATCGTTTTCATGGAGTATGGCCTCACTGGCTTGATGGACCGACAGGGAAAGTTAAACCTTTTGGAACGAAAGATGATGGAGGCGATCTGGTGGAAAGCTGTTTTGTTATGCAAAGCTTACTTTGTGTCCGCCAGTATTTCGAAAATGGTAATCAGGAAGAGCAGCAGTTGTGTACAAAGATTAATAAATTGTGGCATGAAATGGAGTTCGACTGGTATCAGAATGGCAAGGATGTCATCTATTGGCATTGGTCGCCCTATTATGGCTGGGAAATGAACTTTCCTCTCGAAGGCTATAATGAAGCTTTGATTGTCTATGTATTAGCTGCATCTTCACCTACTCATCCTGTTCCTGCTTCTGCATATCATAATGGATGGGCGCGAGGCGGAGATATCAAAACTTCAGCTACACCATATGGATTGCCTCTGGAATTGAAGCATAATGGTGCGGAAGAATTGGGAGGACCGTTATTCTGGGCTCACTATTCGTATATAGGACTTGATCCTCGTAAGATTAAAGATAGATATGCTGATTACTGGAATGTAGTACGGAATCATGCTTTATCCGACTATAGATATTGTGTAGAGAATCCTAAGAAATATAAAGGTTATGGTGAAAACTGCTGGGGACTTACAGCCAGTTATTCTGTGAAAGGATATGCTGCACATTGTCCGGGTGAAAATGATTTGGGAGTAATTACTCCTACTGCAGCTTTATCTAGTTTCCCTTATACTCCTGAAGAATCAATGCGTGCCTTGAAATATTTCTATTCAAAAGGTGACAGCATATGGGGAACTTATGGCTTTTATGATGCATTTTCAGAAACGGATAACTGGACTGTACCGCATTATCTGGCCATTGATCAGTGTACAATTGCGCCAATGATAGAAAACTATCGTAGCGGATTATTGTGGAACTTGTTTATGAGTTGTCCTGAAATTCAGGCAGGACTGAAGAATTTGGGTTTTGAAGTTAAGAAGTGATTTATTTTAATTAGAAAGAAATAATGAAAAAGACAACATTCTTTTTAGTGACTTCTTTGTGTATGTCGGCTGCTATGTTTGCCGGGAACAAGAAATCACTGTTGCCTAAAGATGAGGGTAATATGGATAAGTTCGTGACCGACTGATGAGCAAGATGACTCTTCAGGAAAAATTAGGTCAGTTGAACTTGCCTGTAACAGGTAATATAACAACGGGACAGGCTAAAAGTAGTGATGTAGCCGGAAAAATCAGCCGCGGAGAAGTAGGAGGCTTATTTAATCTGAAAGGAGTAAAGGCAATCCGTGAAATGCAGGAACTGGCTGTTGAGAAAAGCCGTCTGGGCATTCCCTTGCTCTTTGGTATGGATGTAATTCATGGATATGAAACAGTTTTCCCTATTCCTTTGGGACTTTCTTGTACCTGGGATATGGAAGCAATAGAAAAATCTGCTCGTATTGCCGCTGTTGAGGCGAGTGCCGATGGTATTTGCTGGACTTTTAGCCCGATGGTAGATATCTGTCGCGATGCACGTTGGGGCCGTGTTTCAGAAGGTAATGGAGAAGATCCCTATCTGGGCTCTGAGATTGCAAAAGCTATGGTCAGAGGCTATCAGGGAGAGAAGATGGAGAGAAATGACGAAGTTATGGCTTGTGTAAAGCATTTTGCTTTATATGGTGCTATCGAAGCTGGTCGTGATTACAATACTGTAGACATGAGCCGTAACAGAATGTTTAATGAATATTTTCCTCCTTATAAAGCAGCAGCAGAAGCTGGTGCTGGTAGCTTTATGAGTCATTTAATGAGGTCGACGGAATACCTGCAACCGCTAATCGCTGGTTGATGACGGATGTTCTGCGTAATCAGTGGGGATTTGACGGTTTTGTAGTTACTGACTATACGGCAATTGCTGAGATGGTTGATCACGGTATCGGTGATTTGCAAGAAGTATCTGCACGTGCACTAAAGGCTGGTACGGATATGGATATGGTAGCTGATGGTTTCATCGGAACACTCGAAAAGTCGCTGAAGGAAGGAAAAGTCAGCATGCAGGATATCGATACAGCTTGTCGTCGTATGCTGGAAGCTAAATATAAGTTAGGTCTGTTTAAAGATCCGTATAAATATTGTGATTTAAAACGTCCGGCTAAAGACTTATACAATGCAGAACACCGTGCTGAAGCTCGTAGAATAGCCGCAGAATCATTTGTTTTATTGAAGAACCAGAACAATCTCTTGCCTTTACAGAAAAAAGGAAATATTGCATTGATTGGTCCTTTGGCTAATACTCGTACCAATATGCCTGGTACATGGAGTGTAGCTGCTACTCCTCAGCGCTATAGCACACTTCTGGAAGGACTTCAAAGAGCTGTTGGTAATCAGGCTAATGTTCTTTATGCACAAGGAAGTAATTTGATGTACGATGCCGACTATCAGACTCGTGCTACAATGTTTGGTCGTGAAATACCTCGTGGAGATGATAAGAAGCTATTAGAAGAAGCCTTGAATGTTGCAGCACAAGCTGATGTCATCGTTGCTGCATTAGGAGAATCTTCTGAAATGAGTGGTGAATGTAGTAGTCGTACAGAGTTGGAAATGCCTGATGCGCAGAGAGATTTATTGGATGCTTTGTTGAAAACAGGTAAGCCTGTTGTATTAGTTCATTTTTCAGGACGTCCTACAGTAATGACATGGGAACAACAACATGTTCCGTCAATCTTGAATGTCTGGTTTGGAGGAAGTGAATCGGCTGATGCTATATGTGATGTCTTGTTTGGTGACGTTTGTCCAAGTGGAAAGCTTACAGCAACCTTCCCGCAGAATGTCGGACAATTGCCAATGAACTACAATCATAAAAATACGGGTCGTCCTCTTGCAGAAGGAAGATGGTTTGAGAAGTTCCGTAGCAATTATATTGATGTCTCGAATGATCCTTTATATCCTTTTGGATATGGATTGAGCTATACAACATTTGCTTATTCAGATATGCAGTTGAGTGCGGATTCTATGAATAAACAAAATGGTGAGTTGACAGCTTCTATTACAGTTACGAATACAGGAAATTACGATGCAGACGAAATTGTTCAGTTGTATATTCGTGATATTGTTGGCAGCATTACCCGTCCTGTAAAAGAGTTGAAAGGTTTTCAGCGTATACATTTGAAGAAAGGAGAAAGTAAGAAAGTTTCCTTTAAGATTACTCCTGAACTTCTTAAATTTTATGATTACGACCTGAATTATGTCTGTGAGCCGGGAGATTTTAATGTAATGATAGGCTCAAATAGTCAGGATGTGTCTGTCTTGAAATTTACTGTTACAGAATAAAGAGAAATAAAAAATCTCTAAAAGAACAGATTATAAATTATATAAAAAGTCATAGTAAGATTTATTTCTGAGATCATGCTATGGCTTTTTCTTTTTTTATCCTCTCCCTATTCTGAAAAGTATTATGCTATGCCGTATGAGATGCTGAATAACATAATTGACATATATAAATACATTTATGTCATGGATGTATACAATAGGGAGGCCTTTAGCAATTTACATATTTCTTGTGTGTTACATGATTGTCAGTTTTGGATATAAAAAAAACGTATTGTTAAATTATCTTTGCTGCAACTTAAATGAGTGAAAGACGTTTAATTAGATTATTAAAGATATGAAAAACCAAATCTTAATCCTGTTTATAGGGTGTTTATTCATATTTAGTGGGTGTCACAAAGTAAAACATGAATCTGATTTTGCAGGCTATGCCATGACGTTAATGGATAGTACTTTGATGTATTATAAAGTACCTGGTCAGGTCCTGTTTTATGAAACATATCCTAAACGTGATGCGGATCTGGTTACCTATTTAGCAGGAGCTGACACCATACGTAAGAATAGAGTTGCTTATTTATGGCCGACTTCAGGTATGTTTTCAGCTTTGAATGCTTTGCAGAAAACTACAGGCGATAAGAAATATGAGAACATGATTGAATCTGTAATCTTACCAGGTCTGGAATGTTACTTTGATTCATTGCGTGTGCCGGGTTGTTATCAATCTTATCTTACAGAAAGTGGAAAGTCGGATCGTTTTTATGATGATAATCTTTGGTTAGGATTAGACTTCTTGGATCTGTATGAACAAACAGGAAATGATGCTTATTTAGCTTCTGCACGCAATATTTGGAATTTTATAGAAAGTGGTTGCGATTCAATCCTAGGAGGTGGAGTTTACTGGTGTGAGCAAAAAAAAAGAATCTAAGAATACATGTTCGAATGCTCCGGCAGCAGTGCTGGCTTTACGGTTGTATTCATTGACTAAAGAGATACACTTTTTTAGAATGGGGCAGGATCTATATTATTGGACGAAGAAGAATTTACAAGACCCTGCTGATTATCTTTATTTTGATAATATTACTTTGGATGGTAGTGTAAATAGAACCAAGTTTCAATATAATGCAGGACAGATGTTGCAAGCTTCAGTGCTATTGTATAATCTGACAAAAGAGAATTTATATTTAGAAGAAGCGCAACGTTTGGCATCGGCATGTGGTCAATATTTTTTTGAAGACTTTGTAGCTGAAGATGGCGAATCATTTAAGGCAATAAAAAATGGAAATGTTTGGTTTGTTGCCATTATGCTGAGGGGATTTGAGGAGCTGTATAAAGTAGATCGTAATCCTGTTTATTTGAATAGTTTTAAGAAAACATTGCAATATATGTGGGAACATAACTCCAATCAGAATATGCTGTTTGACGATGATTGCTTTGTAGAAAAAAGAAATGAAAGTAAAGATACGAAGTGGTTACTTACTCAAGCTGCGATGATAGAAATGTATGCAAGATTAGCAAAAATAAAGTAAAATATAATAGTTATGAAAAACTCAGTTAGTTTAAAAAGTGTATTGTTGTGTACACTTATTGGAGCCAGCTTTATGTCAGAAAACGGTTATGCTTCTTCGTTAGTAGAGCCATTTCCTGTTGCAGTTCGTGAGAGTACACAAGATTATGTGTCACAACGTCCGGAAGTTTCAAAACGTTTATTTCATTCGAAAGCTGTTGAGGCTAAGATACAAGAGGTAAAGAAGCTATTGACTAATCCTTATTTAAGATGGATGTTCGAAAATTGTTTCCCGAATACCCTTGATACTACCGTGCATTATCGTACTCAGGATGGGGATGATGATACATTTGTGTATACGGGTGATATTCATGCCATGTGGTTACGTGATTCTGGCGCACAAGTATGGCCATATGTAGATCTGGCTAATGAAGATCCGGCTTTGAAAAAAATGCTTAGAGGAGTGATTCTTCGTCAGTGGAAATGTATCAATATTGATCCTTATGCAAATGGGTTTAATGATGGTCCGGTTGGTGGAGAATGGATGAGTGATAAAACAGATATGAAACCAGAACTTCATGAGCGTAAGTGGGAGATTGATTCTTTGTGTTATCCTTTACGTTTGGCTTATCATTATTGGAAAATTACAGGTGATGCATCTGTCTTTGGAGATTTATGGCTTGAAGCTATTCAAAATATATTGACTACTTTTAAGGATCAGCAACGTAAAGACGGACGTGGCTCATATTCTTTCCAAAGAAAAACAGAACGTGCTTTGGATACGATGACGAATGAGGGATGGGGAAATCCGGTGAAGCCTGTAGGTTTGATAGCTTCTTCTTTCCGTCCGTCTGATGATGCTTCTACTTTCCAGTTTCTGATTCCTTCTAATTTCTTTGCTGTTACTTCTTTGAGAAAAGCGGCAGAAATTTTAAAGCAGGTTAATAAAAAACCAGAGTTAGCTAAGCAGTGTACAGATTTGGCTGATGAAGTTGAGAAAGCTTTACGGAAGTATGCGATTTACAATCATCCTAAATATGGTAAAATCTACGCTTATGAAGTAGATGGATTTGGAAATTATCTGTTAATGGATGATGCAAATGTTCCTAGTTTGCTGGCAATGCCTTATTTGGGAGATGTTGATGTAAACGACCCTATTTATCAGAATACACGTCGTTTTGTCTGGAGTGAAGATAATCCTTATTTCTTTAAAGGAAAAGTAGGCGAAGGAATAGGTGGACCTCATATTGGTTATGATATGGTATGGCCTATGAGTATTATGATGAAAGCTTTTACCAGTCAGGATGATAAAGAAATTCAGTCTTGTATAAAAATGCTGATGACTACGGATGCGGGAACTGGTTTTATGCATGAATCTTTCCATAAGGATAATGCAGAGAAGTTTACTCGTCCTTGGTTCGCATGGCAGAATACATTATTTGGTGAGCTGATACTGAAATTGATTGCAGATGGCAAACTGGAACTGCTGAATGGAATAAAGTAATAAGATGATAATTTGTATTATATCTTATATTTCGAAGCTTTATATAGAAGATGTATAACTTTAAATCAATAAAAATGAATACTAATTTAAAAATGTTAGCTGCTCTGGCGGCCATTACATTAACCTCACCTGTTGCTACTCTTTATGCAACTGTAGGCGGTCAGGAAGTATCACAAGCTGTGATGACAATCCGGGGAAATGTAAAGGATGTAAATGGAGAGCCGTTGATAGGAGTCAGCATTTCAGTGAAAGGTAGGTCGGGACAGGGAACTGTTACCGATATAGATGGTAACTTCACCCTTCAGTGTGAAAAGGGAAATGTGTTGTCTTTTTCTTATATCGGATATAAGACAACAGAAGTGAAGGTCGGAAATAAGTCTGATCTGATGATTACATTGCAGGAAGATACGGAACAACTGGAAGAAGTTATCGTTGTAGGATATGGTACTACTACGCGTAAAAGTGCAGTAGGTTCTGTCAGTCAGGTAAAATCTGAAGCAATCACTAAGCGTCCTGTAGCTAATGTTACACAAGCCTTACAGGGTGCAGCACCGGGAGTAATTGTCCAACAGACAAGCTATAACCCTAACGATAATAAAACTAACTTTAATATTCGAGGTATCAGTACGCTGAATGATAATAGTCCGTTGATTGTAATTGATGGAATTGTGTCTGATGGAGGAAGTTTCAATAAGTTGAACCCGAATGATATTGAGAATATATCTGTATTGAAGGATGCTGGTACAGCCGCTATTTACGGATCACGTTCGGCAAATGGTGTAATCGTGGTAACTACTAAATCTGGTAAAAAGAATGAAAAACCAACAGTACGTTTAAATGGTTCTGTGGGTTGGCAAAATCCTGATATTTTATTCTCTCCGGTAGCTGGGTATCAGAATGCAACCTTAACAAACTTGGCTAATACAAATGTTAGAAATGATCCGAAATTTACTCCAGAGCAGATTCGTGATTTAGCTGCACATCAGAGTGAAGAAAGTTGGTTCTACGATCAGATTATGCGTACAGCTTTACAGCAGAATTATAATCTGAGTGTTTCAGGAGGATCTGCTAATACGACCTATATGGTTTCTATGGGATATTTTGATCAGGAAAGTAATTATGTAGGTAATAAGAATTTCGGAGTGGAACGTTATAACTTCCGTACAAATATAAATACAGAGGTTGGTCGTTTCAAATTGAATGCAATTCTGGCATATACGCGTAATAATAGTATTAGTACTACTGGTAGTAGTCTGGAAATTGACGCAGAACGTGTTCCGACTTACTATTATTATAAAATGAAATCGGCAGACGGACGCTATTTATTGAATGATATTTTATCTGAGTTTAACCCTTTAGGAGCGTTGGAAGCAGGCGGATTCAATAAATATCGTAATAATTACTTAAATGCGAATGTTTCTGCTGAGATGAAGATTATTGATGGGCTTTCTTTAAAAGGAGTTTTGGGAGCAGATGTAATCAATGATACTCGTTTTACCAGAAATAATGCTGTAGAATATTATGCAAGTGAAGACGCTACTACTCCAAGACCTGTTAATTTAGCGAATAATAAAACCAGTAACTGGAATAGTGATGCGTATCTGATAAATACTCAGCTTTTATTGAACTACAATAAACTTTTGGTAAACATACTGTAAATGGACTGTTTGGTGTTACAAATGAATCGTATACCTATACTGCCAATGAAATTGAAAAGAAATATGTTGATCCAGATTTAGGAATCGGTACAGATACTACTACGGGAGAAGCTGGTAATATAACAGGAAAGACTTCTGTAGACGATACTAATCGTACTAGTCTTACTTCCTTGTTGGGTCGTGTCGGATATTCTTATGCTGATAAGTACTATGGAGAGTTCAGTTTCCGTTATGATGGATCTTCGAAATTCCATAAAGATTACAGATGGGGATTCTTCCCTTCAGTATCTTTGGGATGGCGTTTATCAGAAGAAAACTTTATGAGTTTCTATAAAGAGAAGGTAGGCGATTTGAAGTTACGTACTTCATTTGGTATACTGGGAAGTCAAGCTATCGGTACTTACGACCGTTTTACAACTTATACAGTATATGATAATAATTATGCTTATGGTAATTCGGTTGTTTCAGGAACTGGCTTTGCTTTAGGATTGAATGATTTGACTTGGGAAAAACAAAAACATTTAATATAGGTGTAGATGCTTCTTTTTTCAATAATCAATTGAATCTTACATTTGATTATTTTTACAAACGTACAACTGATATTTTGATGAAGCCTATAGTTCCTACTGTTTTTGGAACAGATATGCCAATGGATAATATCGGTGAAATGCAAAATCAAGGATGGGAAATAGGTATTAACTACAATGTACGTACAGGTCAGGTTCAGCACGGCTTTAGCCTTAACTTGAGTGACTCTTATAATAAGGTTTTAAAATTCCCTGGTCATGAGCAAATTACAAAGGTTGATGAACTGGAACGTATCATTCGTGAAGGTGTACCTTTGAACTCTTATTATGGTTATAAGACTGACGGATATTTCCAGAGCTATGAGGAGATCGAAGCTTCTGCTATTCCTGTTGGAGGTAAAGTGCAACCTGGTGATGTGAAATTTGTTGATAGAAATAACGATGGAGTTATTGATTCAAAAGACCGTTTTATCTTAGGAAACGCATTCCCTCGATATACATTTGGATTTACTTATAATCTTTCTTGGAAAGGACTTGATTTCAGTATGTTCTGGCAGGGAGTCGGAAAACGTGATATGATGTTGCGTGGTGAATTGATTGAACCATTTCATGAAAATTATTCATATAATATATTCAAACATCAGCTTGACTTTTGGACTCCAACAAATACGGATGCAACCTGGCCTCGTCTAGCAGCTCCAGGTTCTGACTCGAATAAAAATAATTATAAAACTGGTTCTGATATGCAGATTCTTGATGGTAAATATATGCGTTTGAAGAATCTGGTGATAGGATATACACTTCCTAAATCTTGGTCGAAGAAAGTGGGAATGGAAAAACTTAGAGTATACGTGAGCGGAGAAAACTTATTGACTTTCAGTAATAATAGTTTTATTGATCCTGAATCAACTGAGTTTGACTCTAAGATGTCTGCAGGTGGAGCTAATAGTGGACGTTCTTATCCGACATTGCGTTATTATGGTTTTGGTATTGATGTGGAATTTTAATAATGTGACTTTATGAAATTAAAAACATATATGTTGTATGTTGTAAGTGCAATGATGTTATTGGCTGCTTGCAATGACATGGAAAATGTACCTACAAATAAATTTACTGATAATAGTTATTGGACATCGGAGGCAAAGGCACAGAATGTGGTGAACATGGCCTATAGCCAGATGTATGATGCAGGGAAAATGTGGTCGGATGAAAGTTTGAGCGATAATGTAATTGACGGCCGTACTGTAACTGATCAACGTGCTATCCAGGTAAAGGCAGGCAACACTTCTATAGTGTTTTTGATAGTGAGTGGAAAAAATTTGTATGGTGGAATTAAAACTTGCCATGTATTTTTGGAAAAGGTAGATTTGGTTCCTAATATGAATCCTGCTGCAAAGGCTCGTATGATAGCTGAGATTCGTTTTATCCGTGCTGCTATTTATTTCCGTCTTGTAAATTTCTATGGTGATGTACCATTCTTTACAAAAGACATAACACTGGATGAAGCAAATTCAATAAGTCGTACATCTGCTGCTACTGTTCTTCAGTTTATTCATGATGAATTGGAAGATATTAAAGATGATCTGCCAATTAATACTGCTTTATCGGCAGACGAACAGGGTAAAATTACGAAAGGTGCAGTAAGCATGTTGCAGGCACGTGTATACTTGATGGAAGGAAACTGGGATAAAGTAATTACCTATACAGATAATCTTATCAACAATCAAGGTGAATATGGTACCTATGACTTGTACCCTTCTTACAGAGGATTGTTTGAGGAAGAAAATGAGTATAATCAGGAAGTAATAATGGACCGTTCATATGTAAAGAAACTCTTGACTTGGGGAGATATGGTAGATATGGCTCCATTGAGTGTTGGAGGTAGAGCTATAAATCGTGTTCCTCAACAGTCGTTGGTTGATAGTTATATCATGCTGAATGGAAAGAGAATCGATGAACAGGGAAGTAATTACAATAAAGATTATCCATATGCCAATAGAGATCCTCGTATGACTGCTACTATTATATATGATGGATATGATTGGAGCGGTAATGTAAATGATGGAAGCCAGGGTACTGTTATACATATTGATCCCAATACTTCGACAACTGTTGATAAATACGTTTATGGTAGTAATAATACCGCTACAGGTACTATGTACGTAAATATTATAGCCCACAAGATGCCGGTGATTTGAATTCTGGCTTGAATATCATTACAATGCGTTATGCCGATGTGCTGTTAATGTATGCTGAAGCTAAATTCGAAAAAGGTGAATTTACTGAAGACATTTGGAATATGACTATCAAATGTATCAGAGAAAGAGCTGGATTTACTGATTCAGGTGCATTGGAATATCCTTCTCTGTCTTCAGATGATATGCGAAAACTGATTCGTAACGAACGCCGTTGTGAACTGGCTATGGAAGGATTAAGATGGTTTGATATTAAGCGCTGGAAGGCAGGTTCAGAATATTTGACAGGCAATGTTGAAGGTGCTACTTTTGATGGAGTTGGTACAATTCGTGTAGACTCTTATAACTTTAATGAACAAAGAGATTATTTATGGGCTGTGCCTCAAAGCCAGATTGACTTGAATCATAATTTGGCTCCTAATAATCCTGGATATGCAAACTGATTAACTTTAAATATTTAAATACTTATAATGATGAAACTAAGATTTTTTTATGTATTTGCAATGTGCATGACTGTATTGTTTTCTACATCATGTACTAAAGATATGGAATATAAGGATGTACAAGTTAGTCCTGTAACTCAGTTGTATGAACCGACAGATGGTCAGAGTGTAACACTGGTTGCTTCGTCTACAGCTTCACTTTTCTTTGAATGGGCTGCAGCAAAAGCTGAAGATAGTGGCTCGCCTTTGTATGAGGTTGTTTTTGATAAAGAAGATGGTAATTTTACAAATCCGATTTATCGTGTTGTTGCTGATAATAACGGGGTTCGTAATTATGCAACAATAACTCATAAAGTGTTGGATAAGATTGGTAAAGCAGCTGGTATTAATGGTGGAGAAACCGGAACTGTAAAATGGACAGTTGTTGCTTCCAGAGGTTTAAATTCAGCGATGGCTACTGAAGCAAGAACTTTGACCATTACTTGTTTGAAAGGATTTACTGAATTACCTAATCAGGTTTATTTGACAGGTGAAGCTACTGAAGGAGGAACAGATATTGCACAAGCAGTTCCTTGTTCGATGCCTAATGAATTAGGTGTGTTTGAAGTGTTCACTAAATTGGAGGAGGGTAAGTCTTATCGACTGGTTGATAATAACTCTGCTGATGCCAAGTCTTATTATATCAATGAAAGTGGTGTTATCATTGAAGGTCAGGGTGAAACTACTGTAAATAAAGGTGGTGTTTACCGTATTGTATTAGACTTTACAACGGCTTCTGTCAAGATGACTGAAATCCAGAGTATGGGATTCTTCTTCTGTCCTAGCAATGAGGTTACTTTTGAACTTCCTTATAAAGGTAATGGTGTATTTGAAGGAGAAGATCTGATTGAATTTAAACAGGAAAGCTGGGGTAGAGACCAACGTTATAAGTTCTTGATGACATATGCTGATGGTACAACACAAATGTGGGGAACTAAGAATACAACAGATAGTGCTCCAGGAGAAGCTGCAGCTGATGATCCTTATTTCTATATTGCTGAAACTCCTAATAACCAATGGGATCAGAAATGGAAACTGAATAATGAATTCGATGGAGCTGCTGATGGAGCTAATCCAGGAGCTGTTACTCGTATTTCTGTTATTTTCTCTGGAGATAATTATACACATCATGTAGAACTTGTTAAGTGATAGAACTATGAAATATAAGTTATTATTCTTTTTTATTACAGGAATGCTTTTAGCTTCCTGTAGTAAGATTGAAGATGAATATGTATATGATACTGGTTATGCTATAGACTGGAGTGCGGCAGCAGATAGTGCCAGCTCTACTTTGCCGGAACGTTTTTGGAATGAAGAAGGGTATTTTAATTATGAAAACGATGGAAATGGCACTGGTTTCCAGTATTGGCCACAGGCACAGGCAATGGATGTAATTATCGATGCTTACTTGCGTAGTGGAAATACTAAATACTCCGATCTTTTTACTCCATGGTATGAAGGTATTAAAGTAAAGAATGGCAATTCATATTGGAATAATTTTTATGATGATATGGAATGGATAGCTCTTACGATGGTACGTTTGTATGAAACCACTCAAGATGAAAAGTACCTGAATACGGCTAAAGAGTTATGGGGATATATTGAAGGTGGTTGGAATGAAGAGTATGGCGGTGGCGGTATCGCATGGAAATCTGATCAGCGTTGGAGTAAAAATGCTTGTTCAAATGGCCCTGCTGCTTTATTAGCAATGCGTCTTTATTCAGTAACTCAAGATGAAGTATATAAAAATTGGGGAATCAAAATTTATGCATGGCTGCGTGAGAATCTGTTTAACAAGGCTACTGGAGCTGTTTATGATAATTTAAATGGCGAAACAGGTGAAATTGGTAGTTTCTCATTGAGTTACAATCAGGGTACTTCTTGGGTGCAGCACACGAATTATATAAGGTTACAGGTGAAGCAAATTATTTAAAGGATGCACGTAAAGCTGCTTACTTCTGTATTAGTGATGCTGGTATGATTGATAGTGGTAATAATGTGCTACGTGATGAAGGTTCTGGTGATGGTGGCTTTTTCAAAGGTATTTTTATGCGTTATTTCGTCAAATTAATCATGGAGCCGGATTTAGATGAGCTTTATCGTAAAAAATTTGAGACATTCTTTAATAATAATGCAGAAGTTTTATGGCGTAAGGGTGTAAATAAGTTAGATATTTTATTTAGTACTAACTGGACTACACCTGCTTCTGGTAGCACTCAGCTTGGTGCACAGACTAGTGGATGTGCACTTATAGAAGCGAGATCCTTGTGGGGTAAATAACTAGGAACACTTGGTCTTAAAAATGTAAAAATACAGAAGTCTTAAGATCTGATTGAAAATCTTTTTTGAAACTTTTTTCTGTTTCTATGGATTATTATCATGAAATAGAGTTTCGAAAAGGATTTGAGAAACAATTAAAATCAATAATTGAAAAACACTTTATTTCATCGTGTAAATTTTTTAGTTTACCTCTAACATAAGTAATAATCTTAGATTTTGCTAAAGCTCTGATTGTAATAAATATAACGGCTATAAAGTTGAAAGATAGTTCCATTCAAAATCTTATATTTATTAGTCTTAGACATTTTAAGAACATTGATTTGGGCGATGTATCTTTCTCTTTTTGTAAACGTTATATCATACTTTTTAAAATCAGACAAAGGATATTTGTTTCTTGAATTTTTTTTGTTGATTGGGGATTCGGGTATATAAGTAAACGGCGAAAAGGTTGGGATAATGTTTTTAATGGGAAATGATAGGTAAAATCAGGATAGAGATTATGTTAATATAAATTGAGATAGTAATGTCATTGGGTTATAGCTCAATATCTTATAAACCAATGAAAACAAGGAAGTATATCTAATTAATGAAGTGTTTAGGAGTAGTGTACAGAAATTTTGTTTATTGATAACTTTATTTGGATGATAAGAATGCTATGAGAAAAGGAATGTTATTGTTCGGATTTTTTGGAATATTTTGCTGTTGTTCTAATGTACAGGGAAGATCTTTTGATGTCCAATCTCCTGATGGAAACTTAAGGTTGTAGTCGATTTGAAAGAGAAAATATATTATTCTGTGATTTCTCAAAATGATACAATTCTTAAAGATCAATACTTCGGTAAATTTTTACCGAAAAATTAAAAGTTAAACAATAAAACCGGCAAAAGTCGGTTCAGAAACACTAAAGAGGTCATTGAAATGTTGTCAAAACGAATGGATTAAGCATGAAGAAATGTGCTGAAAAAGAAGAGCTAACCTGCTATAATAAAGGTAAAAAAGTATTGCAATAATTCGTTATTTCTTAGTAAATTAG
>ENA-OQAN01000139-OQAN01000139.1-human-gut-metagenome-genome-assembly--contig:-NODE-139-length-39458-cov-2.826015_pt1 | contig 39458 bp, 42 predicted proteins | sample MGYA00242735_ERZ504527 | MGnify/ENA primary metagenome ERZ504527 (study PRJEB26092, sample SAMD00036230) | human gut metagenome | host: Homo sapiens | study: EMG produced TPA metagenomics assembly of... | reverse complement strand
ATTCAGACTATCACTTGGAGTGGAGATAGGAGTAACTCTTATTTCTGCCTAAATCCGTGTGAATCTGCTTGTGTGTCGTAAGTAGAGCTCTTTTGTCCATCTTCAAATCCTTGTTTGAAATCATTAAAATTACTGCCTATGGCAAAATAGAGATTTAGAGCTAAGGCAAAAATGGCCAATATACCTAATATGCTGAGATGTTTCATAAATTCGGGGTATTATTCGATTGTACTTGTGGGTTGTTCTTCTCTCCATGTTGCAGGTTGTGGAAGTTGTTTTTGGATGTACTTGATACATACGAAAGTAAGTATCGCTCCTGCAACAGCCATGAGTGCGGCTCCTTCGAGACCGTAGGTAGAAACCATTGTGGCATTCGGATCATCGGAAAGCCAAAAGCTGAAAACAGCAGTACTATTGTTGACGAAGTGCATCAATATGCCGGGAAGCAGACTACCTGTATGATAATAAATCCAGCCTAAGGCCAGACCTACCACGAAAGCGAAAGGAGCTTGTACCCAGTTGCCATGTACGATACCGAATATCAGTGACGATACAACGATGGCCCAAAGCGGTTTCTTCCATTTGCGCAGCAGGTGTCCTTGGATGGCTCCGCGGAATAATAGCTCTTCTACAACAGGAGCCATGATGGTGATTGCCACGACTCCCAGTGGATGTTGCATCATCATAGCGAAAATTTCCTGCATGTTATTGGGCAAGTCGGCCAGCTCGTTCAGGTAATTGCTCCACAATCCCATACCTACAATTAATAGGATAGCGGCAATCAGAACTTTACCGGAATTATAATACGCCCAAGTCTTTCGGTCGAGTGGTACATATTTTCCCACTATCAGATGGATACCTACAGCGGCTGTAGATAGAACCTGTGCCAGTAAGATGAGGGTGATGTAAGTAGAGTCGGTAGATTGAGGTAATTCTGTGGTATGATGGAAGATCATATATCCGCACAGAAAAACTCCCATGAATGCCAGTTGGTAGGCAAAAGTAGTATAGCAATAATTTGATGGTGCGTCCCATAATAATTGAATTTTAGTTATTTGTTATTTTCACTTATTCCGCAGGCGGATGAACGGCTATAATAAGTCAATAAAGTATTCGAACTGTCTACATAATAAACACTTTGTTGGCGGTTACGCTCAAAGTTACAAAAAAGTTTGTTCCATTCGGCATAATCCATGATACATATCGAGTCGTTCGATGTAATAGTGAGCAGATAGGCCGGTGTCCACATCTGTTGTTGCAAATTCCATCGATATGCTTTCTTCTCGGTCAGTCGTCCTTGTTCGTCGTACTGGTACTCGTATTTCCATTTTGGAGTAAGTGTTTTGCCGTCCTCATTCAGGGTAGAAACAATCAAACCGTTGTCTGTTTCTCCATAAATGAAAGTTCCTTTTGCGTTTGCCTTTGTGACTGTCAGTGTCATCAGGGTGAAGAGGCTTGCCATAGCTGCTTTTCTTAATAATGTCTTTTTCATAATTGCATCGTGTTTGTGGTTCTTAATTATTTTTCTGTGTTAGCTTTCGATAAATATTTATCGTTTTTCGATATGCAAATGTAGATATTATTTTTTAATAACAAAAGAAAATCAAGAAAATATTTATCGAAAAACAATAAATATTTTCTGATTTATGATGAGGATGTTTTGGATAAGCTTTTTTGAAGGTATAAAGAAGTTTTCAAAAGTACGGTAAGTGTATATCAGCAGATAATTGTTATATTTACAAAAGTATTAATTTCGTTAATCAATAGAGATATTATGAAGAAACTTATTCTGTGTGTTATGATCTGTCTGTTTGGCGTGGGATTTTCTTTAGCCCAAACATTGACTTCACCCGACGGAAATCTGGTTATGGATTTTCATTTGTCGGCTGACAAAACTCCGGTTTATTCATTGAAGTATAAAGGAAAGGATGTAATAAAAGAAAGCAAGATGGGCTTTCAGATACGTCCATCGTTCGATTTCAGCAAAAATTTCCGTATTGTAGAAACAAAAGAGGATGCTTCCGATACGACTTGGAATCCTGTATGGGGGCAGAATAGTGTTATTCGTGATAATCATAAGGAATTGTTTGTTGCCTTGGAGCAAGAAGGTACAGGATGGTTGCTGAATATCCGTTTCCGTTTGTTCGATGATGGATTAGGGTTCCGTTATGAGTTCCCGGTACAGAAGGAATTGCGCCATTTTACTATTAATGAAGAAGTAACAGAATTCCAGTTGGCCGGTGATCATAAGGCATTCTGGATTCCGGCTGACTATGATACTAATGAGTTTCAGATAACGACTTCTAAACTGTCGGAGGTTCCGCAGTTGATAGACAAGGCACGTGATGAGGCTTTGGCCTGTAAATCGCCTTCACCTAATCTTGCTGTACAGACACCCTTGATGCTGAAGTCGGATGACGGACTTTATATCAACATTCATGAGGCTGCCTTAGTTAATTATCCAGCTATGCACCTGAATTTGGATGCACAGACTTTCCTGATGAGTTCACACCTTACTCCCGATAAAAACGGAACAAAGGGATACATTCAGACAGGTAGTACCAGTCCGTGGCGTACGATTATTGTAAGCGATGATGCTCGAAATATTCTGGCTTCGAATTTGATTGTAAACCTGAATGAGCCTTGCAAGTTGGAAGATACTTCCTGGATTAAGCCAACCAAGTATGTTGGTGTTTGGTGGGAGTATTTTACAGGTGGAGGTTCTACATGGGCTTATACTGATACGCAAGATATCGTAATCGGCAAAACTGACTATACTAAGTTGAAACCGAACGGACATCATGGTGCCAATACGGCTCATGTGAAAGAGTATATCGATTTTGCTGCGAAAAATGGTTTTGATGCAGTATTGGTAGAAGGATGGAACGAAGGCTGGGAAGACAATTACGCTTATGCCAAGGAATTTATATATAGTTTCACTAAAGCTTATCCGGATTTTGATGTGAAAGAGCTTCAGCGTTATGCTGCATCAAAAGGAGTAAAAATTATTATGCATCATGAAACAACCTCATCGGTTGCCGATTACGAACGTCAGATGCATGATGCATTCCGCTTTATGAAAGAAAATGGTTATGATGCTGTAAAGACCGGTTACGTAGGTCCTATCATTCCGCGTAGCGAACATCATGACGGACAATGGATGGTGAACCATTATAATCGAGTAGCAGAAACAGCGGCACAATATCATATTATGGTTAATTCACACGAGGCTGTACGTCCTACTGGTATGTATCGTACATATCCTAACTGGATAGCTCAAGAATCAGCACGTGGAACGGAATTTGAGTCCTTCAATGGAATCCGTCTGGATCATCAGACTATCTTGCCATTTACCCGTTTGATGGGTGGTCCGATGGATTATACTCCGGGAATCTTTGAAGGTGATCTTTCTGTTTATGGCTCAAACAAAGCAAAATTAGGTACTACATTGGTTAAACAGCTTGCACTTTACGTAACGATGTACAGTCCGCTTCAGATGGCAGCCGATTTATATCAGAATTATGAAAAATATCCAGATGCTTTTCAGTTTATTAAAGATGTAGCTGTGGACTGGGATAATACATATATTCTGGAAGCAGAACCGGGTGATTATATCACTATTGCCCGTAAGGCAAAAGGTAAGAACGAATGGTATATTGGTGGAATTACTGATGAAAACAGTCGTGAAGCCGTTATTGATTTGAGTTTCCTTCCGGCTGGAAAGAAATATCAGGCAACTATTTATGCCGATGGAAAAACAGCTGACTGGCGTACAAATCCAAAGGAATATGTGATTTCTACAAAGAAAGTAACTAATAAGACAAAATTGAAACAACGTCTTGCTCCGAGTGGAGGTGTAGCTGTCAGCATTAAGGAATTGTAATTTGTTATCATAGTTTTTTGTAATCCCCGATTTCTTTAAATAAAAAGATGTCGGGGATATTTTTTGTCTTAATACCTGAATAATTCCTTAACTGTGCAGTAGCAAGCGGGATACTGTTTCACGGTCTGTATTCAGTTGGGTAATCAGTTTTTCCAGACTATCAAATTTTTGTTCTTGACGGATAAATTCGATAAACTCTATCCGCATATGATGATTATAAATATCGCCTGAAAAAATTGAGTATATGAACTTCAATACTTAGGTTGGATCCATTGTCAACTGTTGGACGATGGCCGATATTCAGCATGCCGGCATAACGTACTTCGTCAATATACGCATATACAGCATATACACCTTCTTTGGGAATCAGTTTGTCGGGGCAGGAGGGAGAAGATTGGCTGTAGGAAAGCCTAACTTGCGTCCTACTTTATATCCGTCCACGACAGTTCCATCCAGGTAATAGTGATAGCCTAAATAATGATTTGCATGTTGTATATCACCGTCTTTTAAAACCTTGCGTATGACAGACGACTGATAGACACTCCATCTTCTATCAATGCTTGTGCGCGAATTACTTCTATACCCAATTCCTTTCCATATTGGCAATAATCATCGAAACCTTCGCAGCGGTTGTGCCCGAAGCGATGGTCATAACCAATAACCAAAACACGGACATTAAAACGTTCTCGGAGTAATTGCATGAACTCACGTGCAGAAAGCAGTGACAGTTCTTTGGTAAATGGTAGCATGATGCAGTAATCCGCTTCCGTTTGCTGGATGAGAGCTGTCTTTTGAGGCAGACAAGTAAGCCATTGAGGACGGTAACTACTTTGCATAACCTGACGTGGATGTATCGGAAAGGTTATGAGAGCACTGTGGAAGTTTCTTTGCCGGGCTTCTTTGCAAACCTGTTTGATGAGGAAACGATGGCCGCGGTGTAGTCCGTCGAAACAACCTATAGTTGCTACGCAAGGTAAAAGTGTCTGCTTAATCTCGTCTGTTATGATTTTCATGTAGGATTTTATTTAAATAAATCGCCAAGATCAGTTCCTGGTGTGTAGTGGGCTACCTGTATACCTGTTGAGGCAGCTGCCTGACAATTGACTTCCGCATCATCAATAAACAGAGTTTCTTCCGGCTGAAGCTCTGCTTCTTGTAAGGCAACTTGGAATATCGCGGGGTCAGGTTTCGACAGATGCATACGATATGAGAGGAAAATACGTTCAAAATATGTTTTATAGTCCTTTCCGTTATGGCAGAAAGCTTGTCTGGAACCATATTTCCAATGAAGTTCATTTGTATTGCTTAATAAGAATAGCCGGTAGCTTTTGCTTAATTCAGCAAGCAGATGGAGCTTCTCTTCAGGAATTGTAAGCAGTTCCATATTCCACATCCGATCAGTTTCCTCATCGGTAAGCGGTTGGCTGATGTACTTACGTATGGCTGCACGAAATTCAGGGGTACTTATATTTCCACATTCGTAATCGCGGAAAAAGCCCAGTTCATTAGTCCCTGTCAGCAGATTGCGTACATTGACTGCTCCCGCCTGTTCGAAGGCGCTGATACACCCTTCTAGATTCAGGTCTATCAATACGCCTCCCCAGTCGAAGATGATATTTTTTATTTGCTTATTCATTTTATAACCAATGTTTGTGACATCGATTTATTTGTTCCCCAGGCGTTTGATTCCTCTCCATATTTCCCCTATCCATAAAACAAATGATGTACCTCCGATGATATACAGCCATTCGTTTAAAGGAAGAGGCTCAGTACGGAATACTTTGCCGCCAAAGCTGACGATGAGTATCTGGCCTACAAGAATAATGATAGCGACACTTAGCATTCCTAAAGCATGGCTGGCATCCTTGAAGATTGAATGGTTAGTGCCGAATACACTTGCATTGAACAGGTTCCAGAACTGCAACATCACAAATATGGTGAAAAAGACTGTCAGATGATGTGTGTCCATTCCACCTGGGAGATTTTTGAAGTAGACCAGTAATCCCATCAGAATAGCAAGGAAGCCTAAGCCTACACCAAAGATATTATTACGCATAGCAGGGGTGATGATGAAATCTGTGCGACGGCGAGGCTTTTCGTTCATTACATCCATACTTGGTGAGATGGAAGCAAGAGCCATAGCTGCGAATGTATCCATAATCAGGTTTACCCAAAGCATTTGCGTTACGGTAAGTGGCAAGGCTGTTCCGAAGAATGCACCCAGCAATACACTTAACAATGCAACAACATTGATTGTAAGCTGGAATACGATAAAGCGCTGGATATTTTTATACAGTGAACGTCCCCACATTACAGCAGTTGCAATGCTGTGGAATGAATCATCCAGCAATGTGATGTCACTGGCTTCTTTTGCTACAGATGTTCCTGTACCCATTGACAATCCTACTTGTGCGTGATTTAATGCAGGAGCATCGTTGGTTCCATCTCCTGTTACTGCTACGACAGCTCCTTTTTGTTGTAACAACTGTACTAAACGCTGCTTATCCATAGGACGTGCGCGACTCATTACTTTCAGATCGAGTACGCGTTCAAGGGCTTCTTCATCGCTTAATGCAGCAAATTCAACTCCGGTAATACGGTTGCGCTCTGTATCTTCAGGTTGCCAAAGACCAATTTGGCGTGCAATTTCTGTAGCTGTTCCCGGAGTATCTCCTGTTACAATCTTTACTCCAATACCAGCGGACTGGCATTTTTTTACAGCATCGGGTACGTCTGGGCGAATCGGGTCGCTGATTGCAAAGATTCCCAAGAAAGTCATACCGCCTTCGCCGACTAGTTCTGCACAGTCGTCAGAAGCGTTTTCCGGAATAACTTTATAAGCTATACCAAGTGTACGCATAGCTTTATTCTGGTAAGCCAGCAACTGTTCGTTATACTTATCAATCTGAGCTTTATCCAGGTTACATTTGCCCATTACAATCTCTGGGGCACCTTTGATGTAGAGTATCCGTTTTTTCTGAATCGGCGAATCTACTAATGTAGCCATGTATTTGCGTTCCGTAGAAAAGGTCAATTGGTTAATGACTTTAGCCTCTTCACGCAGTTTCATGTAGTTCTGTCCTTTACCATTTAACCAGAGTAAGAGAGCTATTTCGGTAGGGTTTCCTACGCCCGAAGGTTTTTCTCCTTCCACCTTTTCTTCAAGGAATGCAGTAGAGTTGGCAGCTATTCCTTCCGCTATCAGTTCAGGCTGGCTTTCATCGACCTGTGCCTCGTATACTTGCATCAGATTTTGTGTAAGAGTTCCTGTCTTATCTGTGCAGATAACAGTGATAGCACCCATTGTTTCACAAGCATGCATTTTTCGTACTAAGTTGTTCGTTTTCAGCATACGTCGCATGTTGAGGGCAAGGCTGAGCGTCACACTCATCGGCAATCCTTCTGGGACAGCTACAACAATCAAAGTGACAGCCATCATGAAATATTTCAGGACAATACGTGCTATTTCTAGCCATTGATGCCAGTCAGTAACTTCTGTTACCGTGAGATACTGGTATAAATCTTTGCTGGTGAATATGATAAAGGTCAGTGCTGCGATTGTAAACCCTGCTTTACCTATAAGGTTTGCTAATTTGGTAAGCTGAATATTCAGTGGTGTTTGTTCCTGACTTTGTTCTGTAGACTGACGGGCTACTTTACCGATTTCTGTAGCATCTCCAACACGTTCTACGCGCATGATACCATGTCCGTCTGTAATGGTCGTACCACGCATCACAGAATTCGAGGGGTATGTTGCTTCTTCGTCAAAGTGGGCTTCATCGGTTGTTTTATTTACCATTAACTCTCCGGTCAGTGTCGATTCGTTGACTTGCAAAGAAACAGCTTCCACCAGCATTCCATCGGCAGGAACTTCTTCTCCGGTATTTAGGATGACGATATCTCCTACAACAATATCTTTACGCGGTATTTCCTTTATCTTTCCATTACGAATTACTGTTACGGGAGTTTCTTCGCCCACGGCATTCAGCAAATCAAATTTTTTATTGGCATCGTATTCAAAATAGAATCCAATTCCAGTTGCCAGAAAAAATAGCAAAAAATATACCAATTGTTTCAGCATATTCATTCTCAATAATTGAAATGATAAGTGAAAAAACTGCTGCAACTAATAATACTCGGATAACAGGATCCTGAAATTTCTCCAAATAAAGTTTCCATATGGAGGGACGTTTGGGAGGAGTTAATAGGTTTACTCCATTTTTTTCACGGCTCGCAATGACTTCCTGGTCGGTAAGTCCGGTCAAATGAGATTCATTTGTGTTTTGTGACATAATGCCTAGTTATTAATTGATTAAGTAGCACAAAAATACAATATATATTGATATGCCTATATATATTTGTTTTTTATAAAAAATCCTCTTTAAAATGTTGCAAGTTTCAAGCTAATCTATTACTTTTGCACTCGGATTTAAGGGATTACCTTAATATCGGACTTGTAGCTCAGTTGGTTAGAGCAACAGACTCATAATCTGGAGGTCCCTGGTTCAAGCCCAGCTGGTCCACATTAAAAATCAAGCAGTTACGAATTTCGTAGCTGCTTTTTTCTTGCTCTTGCGTAAACAATGCGTAAACAAACTGTTTGAGTTGGTTATGTTTACGCATAGAACTTCTGTGAAACTCCATGCAATCCTATATCATGTTTATCAAGGCAGGTAGTCAATGTGCTCATACATGACGGTTAAATAAATTCAAATATATCCTATTTGCATCTGATTTATAGAATAATATTGTAGTTTTGTACTGCATAATGCATTTGTGGCAAGCCATGACCATTATAGTGCTCTTTCTTGAAAAAGGAAAGTGAGTTTGCCTAACCATCGTGGGAGGGTTATCCCATTCCGATGAATCAATGCGTAGAGAGAATGCCAGTCGGAGGGTGTTCTACGACAAACGAAACGCGAGAGTTGCTTCAGGGGTTGAGACCGATAGGCATAAGCCCGGCTACCAGTCAGCGACAGAAGACAACGAGATTGCACCGCTGCATATAACAACAATGTTTTATCCACCTAAGGATAGGGACTTAGTGGTTATATGCAGCGTTTTGTGTATGTATGCCTCACATTGCAAAGCGTCTGTGTTCAGAGGTTATGTTGAACATAAACAATGAATGCAATGGAAAAACTGACAAAGTCCATGTCCCTTTTCAAAGAACGGAATTGTTCTGTCTCTATCGTGTTGGATTCACGCACTCGCAGAAAGAATGCGTATGAGTTCCCTTTATCCCTACGTTTCACAATTGACCGCAAGTTCTTTTATCTTACAGTTGGAAGTTCTTTTACTGAGAAAAAGTTTTCGGACATCTGCAATGCGACTAAATGCAAGAGCGAGAACTACAAACTTCAAAAGGAATGGAAAGATACCATTACTCCCAAATACAAGGATATTCTGACGAACCTGAACAAGGGCGGTATCCTGACATTTGAAATGGTACGTCAATGTATCATGGGCGAAGGAGTGGTGCTTTTTAATGAGGACACAACAAAGGCTCAATCCTTTGTTAGTGTATGGGAGCAAGTCATTCACGAACTACGCACAGACGACGGTGGAGTGCGTTTTACCACAGCAGAGAGCTATGAGTGTTCGCTCAAATCATTCAGAAAGATACTCGGAACAGATGTGGTCAAGGGATTCTGTATCAGTGCCGCAGAAATCCAGAAATGGAAAGAGGGGATGCACAATGGAGTGAAAGATGAAAATGGGGCAATCATTGGAAAAATCAGCGATACTACGGCAGGAATCTATCTGCGCTGTTGCCGTGCTGTATGGAATCGGTGCATACACGAGGGCTTCCTTAAAGATGTTCCTTACCCTTTCTCTAATAAGAAGGAGAAGGGGCTTGTAAGCATACCCAAGAGTGCGAAGCGCAAACAGAGTTTCTTGAACGTTAGTCAGATGACGGAACTCTACAATCTTTTTGTCTCGAAGAAATACCCCGAACACTGGTCGGAAGACTATGTGAAACGCGCACATTATTCATTGGGACTTTTCCTTGCCCAGTACCTGTGCAATGGCTTCAATATGGCTGATGCCGGACGATTGACTTACGATAATTACTATTATCAGACAGATGGCAAGGCTTTTCGCTTCAACCGAAAGAAAACTTCCCGAAGAAGTGCTGACGGTTCCGAGGTAATAGTTCCCATCATCCCTCCTTTACAATATGTGTTAGACGAAGTGGCGGCACCTCCGACTCGGGGCGGTCTGGTTTTTCCCCATATATTAAAAGGTGCGGAAACAGAAGAACTGCGCCGTAAATACACCATGCAAGAAAACTCAAATGTAAAAGACCGCATCATCAAGATATGCCATGAAGCACTGCACTGGGACAAGTCCATCCGTCCGTCCGGTACATGGTGTCGTCACTCGTTTGCCACCAACCTGCATAATGCAGGGGTAGATATGGATTATATCTCTGAAAGTATGGGGCATTCATCTTCCGAGCATGCAATCACCCAAATATACATTGAACATTACCCTCTGGAAATTCAGATGGAGAATAACTCAAAGCTGTTAAACTTGGAAGAATCTTCTGCAAGGGATGTGTTGTTGGCGAAACTGGCAAGTATGTCCACGGAAGAATTGGCCAAATTGTTTACACGATAATACGACTTTGAAGATGATAAATTTCATAGAGAAAATAAGTGACTACTTCAAGAGGAAAGATCACGCAGATATGGCTATTCATGCATGGAAATCAGCTCATGAAGAGTCGTATGCCGATTTCTGTAAACGCATGGACGCTGTAGGCAAGGGGAACTTATCTGTTTTGATGGATATATACCAGATGATGCGGGATTGTACACCGTCCGAAGCCTTAATGCTGTTATAACTGGCTTTCTGATTTCATGAATGGCAAAGATGTACAGAATATAGCCGATCAACAGTGGCTGGTAGATATACAGATATTATAGCCCAATGTATCACTAACAAACGGCTGTGGATAGGTATCAATGTAAAAACGGGCACAGTAGAGTTACTCACATCTCCAAAGTCAGAACTACTGATGGTTCGTTCTGAAACACCTATTGAAATTTGGAACCGTCTGCCACAGGAAACGAGAGCCTATTTGACAGGACAGTTGGATGTACTCATAAGGAATAGTAAAGGATGCTATCTGATGAGCAAACTGGAAAGAAAGATGGTGTACCAATCCCTGACGTACATCTTACGAATCATTATCCTTTCTCATGCTGTTTTTGTTGGTGGGCTAATGGCTAATCTGTATGATTATGTGATGGAAAAGAAAGAAACATTGGCTTATTGTATGTATTATTTCGTGGTATTTGACCATGGTCTTTCACGTATGGCCAAGTTACTTGACTGCCTGTTGAACAATGGTGAGGTTGATAATGGCGACATGATTTTGATTAAATCATGCGTTGCTGCTCTTGTAACTCAAAGCATCGAAATGGGGACTGAAAGCAAAGCCGGATGGGAAGATGCTGTGGAAACCTGTAATCCAGAAATATGGAAAGAAGTGATGTTTGCCTTGCGAAAAGTAAAAGGCAGACGGGGAAATCGAAAGGTAGTACAATCACTGGATGATATTCTTACAGGAGATAAGGTGCATATCAAGCAGGGAATCCGTCTTTTTCTTGAAGAGAACACTGAGGACATAAGCCTTGCCTACCTGTTGAAAGCATTGGTAAAAGCAGGAATGGTGAAAGCCTCTATAAGATACATGACATTCCATCGTGCCATAGAGCAGTTCTCCCAACGACATTACGGACACGATATACCACAGAAACGATATGGTGAAATCAAGGATATGACTTTGAACTCGCCTCAGAGAGGAAGCAGTTATACCAAGGCAAAACGAATAATAGACCGATGGTCGGAGTATTTTATCAATAACGGGTAGTTGGAAAATCCAGCTATCCGTATTTTGTCCGCAAACATCTGTTGAAATACGGTCGGTAAAATTAAAGTGTAAATAAACCGACCGATACGCAGAGTTTCATACACCACCTTTGCTTGTGAAATCGGTTTCACAGAGTTGAACCGAGGCTTAAATTATTCAATAATCAAACAAGTAAAGACATGGAAGAAAACTTCAATCTCAACCAGCTACTTCAGAAGCCCATCGCCATGATGACGGGCGAAGAACTTTGTTTTCTTATCACCAAGAGTGTGGAAGCCAGCGAAAAGCCCACTATCCAAACAGCATCCAAAGGCAATTACTATGGGATAGAGGGGATTGCCCGTATTTTCGGATGTAGTGTCCCCACTGCCAACCGCATCAAAAAGAGCGGCATCATAGACAAGGCTATCACACAGATAGGACGAAAGATTGTGGTGGACGCAGACCTTGCGCTGTCTTTGGCAAAGGAATCAGGTGGAATCCGTATTAAAGAGCAGTAGTATGGATGGAATTTGGAAACAGCAGCTGACAACAGACAGCTACGGGAATCCTGTCCGTTCCATCAGTAACCTTAGACTCATTTTTACATCGGACGAAAATTTGAGGTTGATAAAGTACGATACCTTTTGTCAAGACGATGTATGTTTCAGCCCTTTGTTCCGAAATGTTAATGGGAATAAGGTTGATGAGGAATCAGCAGGAAAGATACAAGACTATTTGGAAAGGACATATAGACTGCGTCTGACACAGAATAAAGTCTTTGAGATACTGAAGACCACTTCTTCAGAACGAAGTTTAATCCTGTACAGGAATTCATCACGCAAGAGACATGGGACAGACAGCCTCGTATAGCTACAACCATCATAGATTATCTCGGAGCTGAGAACAATCCGCTTGTCAGGGAACAGACAAAACTGTGGTTTGTGGCGGCTGTGGCACGTGTATTCTGTCCCGGTTGCAAGTTTGACAACGTACTGACCTTGCCCGGTCCGCAGGGTATCGGGAAAAGCACCTTTTTCAAGACCATCAGTGGAAAGTGGTTTAACGACTCGTTCTCTTTCGCCAGTGGCGATAAGGAGAAAGTAGAAACCATAACCAATGGCTGGATTATTGAAATCAGTGAGTTGAATGGTTTGAAACGGGCGAATGATGCAGAGGCAGCCAAGGCTTTTCTGAGCCGTTGCAGCGACTATATGCGTCCTGCCTACGGACATAAAGTGGTGGAGTTTATGCGACATAATGTCTTTGCGGCTACTACCAATGAGACAAACTTCCTGCAAGGAGACAATGGAAACCGCCGCTGGTGGATAATTCCAGTCAAAGGCAATGGTCATGTATCCGAATGGCTGGATACTCTACAATGCGCTGTTCCCCAACTTTGGCAGAAGCATACGCCTATTATCGGCAAGGGATGAAACTTTACTTGACAACAGACATGGAATTTAAAGCCAACGAGATACAGGTGCAACATTCCAGCATCCTTGTTGACCCCATCATGGAAGATTTGGAGATGTTCTTGGAGCGTGAGGTACCCATGCAGTATGCAAGTTGGACCATTCCTACCCGACTGGCTTATCAAAAAGGGGCATACTCAGAGCCAAACTCAACAATGACTTCACTCAACATGGTTTGCGCCCGGCAGATTATCGAGGAAATGCCTAATGATTTGGTCAGACGCAATCCGTCCAAATACACTTCGCTATATATCAACCGCCTGATGTCAATGATTCCAAACTGGAAACGGAGCACTCAGGAGAAGGTCAAGGGCTTGCATCCTGCCTATTGCGACAAGACGGGGCGGACAAAACACCCGTGGGTGAGAGTGGGTACACCTAGTGAAAAAGCCTGTACCACATTACCAAGTGAACCGGATTTACCATTCTAAATTTCAAAATAAGGGAAAAGAAAAATATCATGTCCCTTTGTCCCTCTTTCCTTTGAAAAAGAATAAAAACAAAAAAACAGAGAAAAGAGAAAGTTACAGGATATGCTTTGGGACATGGGACAAAATAATTGAAAACATGAGAAAGGAAGAACTTATCAAACAACTGCAAGAATGTGCTCCGCTACTTGCAAATGCGGTCAGCCACATGGTAGAGTATATTCAAGACCGTTGCCCTGCGGCATATCCGAGCAAAGAACAGACCGAAGCTGTGAACGACTACCTGCACAGTGTACATGCTGATGGAGACGGTAGTATGTCAGAAAAGAATTGCGAACACCGCCGTATCGCCTCACAGAATATCACCATTGCCGCTATCCGCATATTGGACAGCCGACAACTTGACAGGCTGCAAAACGTGCTTGACCATATCGCATACGATAGGGAGTATTATATGCCGGAGAGAGGTTGCGGAATGCACCGTTGATTTTCTCTTTTGGCTGCACCATTTATAAAACACCTTCAAACAGACAGACGATGAAAACAAACTTGAATTATTGTATCGTGCTTTCGTCAGAGCAACTTTCGTATTTGGCAGGAAGCAAGTACGGCATTGACCGCATGAAGATTTTGCACCGACTTATTGAAGCGGCTGTATTGAAAGAAACAAAGTATGCCATCAAAGGTTTTTCCACGACCTTGCAAGTGGGGCAAGCCATCCTTTCTGAGGTGGATTTGTCCAGCAAGTTGGGCTATGACAAAAAGACCATATCCCGTGTGCTTGACAAGATGAACCAGTTGGGAATTGTCGCAACCACGCAGAGTAACCGAACAAGCGTCCACACGCTGAAATGTATATCAGCATGGATGCAAGAGGGCAACCGCATAGACAATCCTTCTATGTCCGGCTGAAAGACTGACAAGATGAAAGAGAGAATGTGCCTGTTATACCAGAAGAAGGCGAACTGCTTTCCCTTTCTTCTTTCCCTTCTGTTTCAGTTTCCTCCACACCTGCGGCAGAGGAAGAATCTGATGAGGGTATTCCGACAGATAATATGGCATAACCATATCGGGGAAGCTATGTGTCCGAAGTTGTTGTATATAGTATTGCAAGAAGTTCCTATGTCGCACAAATTCGCTCCGCTTATTCGTACCACATAGGCATATGCCGGCAGTCGCAAGCTCCCACCGTGCTGTCCCTTTTTAATTGATGTTTTACTCATAGCATAACAGAGTATGAAGAAAAAAAAAGAATACAGACAAGAAAATCACAAGGCGCACCCTGCGGCTTGAAGCCAGAGTAACGGAACAAGAATACACCCAAGTGGCGGAACTTGCTAAGACCTGTGGTTTGTCTATGAGCGGTTATATACGGCGTACTGCTTTGGGGCAACACCCACGGCAACGGTTGACTAACCGTGAAGTGGAAGCTCTGTGCAGCCTGACGGATGCAAGGGGTGACCTTATCCGTATTGCGGCAGCTGTGAAATCCATTCAAGCGGATAAACGGGCAATCTATTTCAGCGATACCCGGTTTGTGGAGCAATGGATGAGAGCTGCTACTCAGCTTATCAATCGCTGGAGCCAGATAGAAAATTACCTTACTGAATAAATTCCCTCACCTATTATGATAGCAAAAGCCTCCACCATATCGCATGGCGCAAATGCCATAAGATATTCCGTCAACAAGGAGAAAGCAGATATAGTCAAAGCCAATCTCTTGCCCGATAATATCTCACCGGAAGCAATGTACGGACGGATGATGCTCGTACAGAGAAAGTTTGCCGAGAATATCAACAAGGGCAGACCGCTTGGCAGGAATGTAATAAGAATTGAGATTTCCCCATCCGAAGAAGAAAGCCGAGGATGGACAATGAATGATTGGGCAAGTTTGTCAAATGAGTTCATCCGTGTGTTTGATTCCATTGACCTCTCCGGCAAGACCAAACGGGCTTCCTCAAAGCAGACTAACCTCAAAGGTTCGCAATACATAGCCGCCCTGCATCGTGATTCCAAAAGTGGCATTCTCCATCTGCACATTGATGCCAACCGTGTGGACATGGAAGGCAGAATAAACGACAGCCATAAGATTGGTGAGAGGGCTGTCATGGCTGCGAATATCATCAACGAAAGACGCGGCTGGATGCAATCTGAAGAAATAGGCATACGGCATAGGCAAGAAATCTCAGTCTGTTGTATGGAGATACTTCGCAAGATGGACAAATTCAGTTGGAAACAGTATGAAGCAGAACTGACAAAACGGGGCTACAAAGTACATTTGCAAGAGAAAGAAAGTGGCGGTGTTTACGGTTATTCCATCAAACGCGGCAACTCCATTTATAAATCATCGGTGCTAGGTATAGGACGAAGCCTTACCCCATCAAAGATAGAGGCTACTTGGGCGAAACTCCATCCGCAGGAGAGGAAGTCCGAACCGACAAAACCTATTTCCCAACAAACACGGACAGCAGATATTACTCCTATTTCACAGCCTGTGATAAAGCACTACAATATAGCGACAGACGAATATCACAGTTACCATGTGGAGATACCCGAAGCGGCAGACAATATCATCCGACAGAATTGTTCTTTGGAGGAAGCACATCCATTAGCTAAACTGGAAGAAATACAGCACACGGCTCTTTTGCTCTTTGCAGGATATTTGGATGCTGCTACAAGTATGGCGACATCAAGTGGTGGTGGCTCTGATACAGGAGGTTGGAGAAGAGATAAGGACGAGGATGAACTTGAATGGGCGCGTCGTTGTGCAAGAATGGCAAACAGCATGTGTAAACGCAGAAAAGGACTTCACAGATAAATGAACCATTAAAAAGCAAGAATCATGGGAATTAGAAAATCAAACATCACTCCATCAATAAACGTTGATGATATGCTTAAGTCGGCTGAAATAAGCCATGAAATAGAGGCAGAGAAACAAGATGTCGACAAGCTACTTGTAGAAATACGTGAGGCGAAAGAGACTTTATTGAAAATCCAGCAAGACCTTCAGAATGTTATCAAAGCAGAGGATGATGTCACAGTGGCATTAAAGGCTGCTATTGATAGTTCCGACAATATCATCAACGGCATTTGCAATGCGATTGTAAAAGCAGAACGAAACACACAGTTCAAGGCTACTATAAAATCTGAGCATCTTGCTCAGCTTCAACAACTTTTAGATAAAGCTATCGAGACATGGAAGACCATGTTGGAAAATCATTGTTCCAAACAGGCAAAGATGCTAACTGAGCATGAGTTCAATATGCGCAAAATCCTCAGACGGAACGAGGGTATTTGGTTCTCTGACTTTTGGATGAAAGTCTTGGGGATATTTTTGTTCGTTTACACAGTGACATTAGTGCTGGTTGCATATTGTGTTACATGAAACATCATGTGCAATGTAACAGACTGCTACCTGAATGTGTCATGGATTATTTAGAGGATAGTTGACAGGTAATCCTGAGCCTTATCCTATGTGTACAGGCTGGGTATTGAACCCAGCTGATATTATTTCATCAACACGGCATCATGATATAGTTCTGTTTTCGTTCTCTTTATTAGACTTTATTAATCAAGAGATTCTGGCAGTTCATCATCAAGGTCATTATCACTTTCTGTTGTTTTGGAAGCCACCAGCATATTGGTTATTTCCGTTAAGAACGCAACGTCACTAAAATAATAGTTTGGATCGTTGGCCAACTTGTCTTCAATGTAATCAAAGCCATAGTTGGCATACTCTTCCATTTTCTCCATCATCTTATCAACTACAGTTCTCAATGTAATTTCACCTTTGTCTAATGCAATGAAGTCAATATCAGTTCTTGCAATTAATGCAGCAAAAATATAGCGACGTATATTCCCATATGAGGTTCTGCCGATACGATTCTCAATATTTCCCCAATATTGGATAGCTTGACCGAATACTTTCTTCTTGTCTCTGTCTTCAATCAATGGCTTTGTCCTATTGTGATATAATCCGATAAAGAACGCGATAATGAAAATCTCATAACCTGCTCCAAAAATTTTACCACGAGCTTCCAAGAAGCTACTCACACCTTTTCCATAATCGCAGAATACATCTACGACAGTCGATTGGTAACGTCGTTCCCAAGAGGGATTACGTTTAGCCCATGATTCATATAATGATTCCATTGTCTATTTGATTTTATTGATTATCGTACGTATAGTCGCCATATTAGTCTGATCGAAGCCATCCACCTTTTTTATACGGTAAACTGAACAAGTCAGCTTGTTTATATCTTCTTCACGAACTTTACCACGAGTGATAAAATCCTTGGTCACAATTATGCACTGTTTGTCAATCTTATCAATGACGTTATAGAAATCACTTTCCTTTGAATCGCCAAATGACGATGTCGCTGCATCAAAAAACAAGGATAATCCTCAATCCCTCTTTTCTTGAGTAAAATCAGAAATAGCAAAGAGAACAGAGATATACATCACTGTTTCTGAGAGCCAGAAGGATTGGTGATTTCTGTGCCATTGGAGCTATAGAGATGAATCTCTGTTGAATCGTTAGCAGTCTGCACTAAGCGCACTGTTCCATGAAAGTCATTTGCACTAAGTTTATCTAAATATTCATTAGCTCTTTTCTCCAACTCTGTGAGGAATCTTCGCAAATTATCCTTTTGTGCACGGAAAAAGGCCTTGTTTATTTCCTCTAGAACCTTGTGAACTTTCTTTAGAATTTTAACCTGAGAATTTGCAGGATTAAGATTATTCATCTGTTCCTTCAACTCGTCCATTTTTGATATATTGTTCTCCAATTCATCTTCCAACTGACTCAGTCTGACGGATGCTCGTTCTTTCTGTTCATACCAGCCCTTAATATCATTGAACTGACTCTCAAGGAGGCTCTCAGAAACATTACCAGCTTGAATAAGGATACGAGCCTTTTCGTCTTGCAAATCCTGAATATCCTCTTCAACGTCTTTCAACTCATTTTTTCGCAATGCGACAAGATTTAGCCAGTCGTCAATTTCTCCTGATATGCCGAAAATTTTAGATTCTTCGGGACCGCTGAGTGAAATACTGAGTGAATGTAATTCGGTAATATAGTCATTTTTAAATAAAGATTCTTCATCAATGGATTTTATTGCAGCGTCACGCTTACACTTGGCTTCAACATGCGCACGGTATTCTTCGAGACGATGAACCATAAAGTTATATGCATCAGATCCCTCAGAAGCTTCACGACCACATACTTTACAGATGTGGTCATTTATCATATCTTCCATAGTTTCTTGGTTAGGCAAATACCATGGGAGTTCTGTTGCACATTACCAATGCACCTTGAATTTCCTTGATAGTCTCAAGTTTTGCTTTGGCAGCGGCTTGTTGCTTGTCGAAATTCTTCTCTTGAACACGTCTTTCTTTACTAAGAGCAGCACACTTTTGTTTAAATTCCGTTAGGACATCTCCAAATGGTGCTAATATCCAATATTCGTCAAGAAGACAATGATTGTAGTCTTTCTTCTTGATTGTTGCCATGAGCTGAGTTTTCTTTGAAGTCTTAGTTTTAAGGCGTTCTTGGATATCACGATATTTTTCTGAAGTCTCTTGGTTTTGTTCAAGTTTGTTGAGATTAGATGAGAAAGTGGCGATTGCATCTTTCTTGTCCTTGATATCCTCTTTATTTTGTTGGATTTCGCCACTTAGACGCGTCATTTGCAATTCAAGAGATTTTGTCTCTTTTGAAATCTTGTCATCAGATTTCATCTCTTGTAACAAAGCCTTATTTGCCTTTTGCTCAAATGAGTCTGTATTAGCAACAAGCCCATCAAACTTATGAATATCAGAGAATTTGTCGACCAATGTCTTCAAGGAGGCTGCGTTATCGAATACGCTTAGATCAGATTCACCTTTGAACATACTAAATCTACGAATGAAAGAATCATAGCATCGTGTTATCAACTGCTTGCCATCCACAGACTCACGTTCAATTCCATTAGTCTCGTACCCATGATAAGAAGCATTACTTACACTATAGGTATCATGACCTGTCTTTACGATTGAAAAAAGATTTTTCAACCATCTTCTCTCCATCATGGTCAAAAGTCATTGCCACATAAACCTCGTCATGTTCGCCAATTTCCAGCTTAGACTTTCTCATTTCCGAAACGTTGGAAAGGTTGGCACGCTCTGATGTTGTGTCAAATAGCCATTCCAAGGCCTCAAAAAAGGTGGTTTTACCATCTCCGTTGTCACCAAGAATTAGCGTGAGGCCATCAGAAAACTCAAAATGGTTATTCTCACCATAATAGCTTCTGAAGTTTTTGATATCGATTGATTTGATTCTCATACGTTACGTTTTAGATAATCGTTAATCTCTTTCCAAAGTTCTCTTTCTGTAGCTCCTTCATTTGTACGACTAATAATTTGTGCAACTGCACTGATAACACAATTGTCGGAGTCTATTGCTTGGTATATATTGCCAATGTCTTCCGCAGTGTAACCACCAAACTCCATCAGCTTATCATCAAGTAGTACAGCCTGAAGTATCTTTTCGTTGTTTGTCATTGATGCCATTTTGTTAGAATATTGACAGGTTATAATAATTTGTTATTTCTTCTAATTCAGTGTATGCAAAGGCTGGATTTTCGGATAATCTAGCAAAGTCTTTGACCCTTTGCAATTCTCCTTTTAGCAAGTTACGTTCCATGTTGTAATTTTCCTCTGTTGAATCAAATTCTGGTGCTACTACAAGGTCATGGATGATTGCGATATGCTTATCGGGATGTTTTCTCAATATACGACCACGACGCTGGATAAATTGTCTTGGATTTCCTGTACTTGCACAGAAAATTGCAAGTTCGCTTCTTGGAACATCAACACCTTCATCCAAACATTTCATGGACGTAAGCACTTCGATATCACCAGTAGAAAATTTACTCAGCACTTCGTCTCTGTTCTGAATACCAGATATGAACTTCTTTACCGTAGTTGTTGGACTAACTTCTTGAACAATTTGAGTGTATTTGTCAATCAACTTATCTACATCCATATCATCAGTTGGATTGTCGGTTGTAGCATATTGAGTGGAACTGTCAAGTTGCATACCCTCAGGAACATAAACAAGTGTATATTTGAGACTTCCGCGTTCTTCAAAAGCGTTGCCTTACGATTTGTCGGAATACTTCTTCCTTATTCTGGGCTTTATGAATGATTCTCTTACGTTTGAGTAATAGGCGCATTAGAATATCATCCACACCAGAGAAAGAACCTTCATCTATATTATAGAACTTGGCAAGCTGCAAAGAAATCTTCTTGTATTCAGCCATTTCATCCTCATTCAAGCGTACAACATGTGGAAAGTATCTATATCGACAAAGAAATCCATTGTCGATAGCTTCCTTCATAGAATACTCAAATGTATATTGGGCATCGCACCCAAAGAATTGCATAACAGCCTTGTTTCCTTTATCGTCAAATTGACGTTCGGGGGTGGCAGATAAACCAATACGGCGTAGAATCTTCACCCTATCTAACTTTGACATGATATTTGGTGCACCAATATTGTGAGCTTCATCTGCAATTAATAACATCTGTCGCTGTATTTTCTTACTCAATGACATGAGCTGCTTAAATGTAGATTCTCTTGAGAAAGATGCATACGTGGTAATGATAATAACGACAAAGATGATTCATCGCTCTCGGCAAGACTCTCTTTTAGTTTTATGTCATCAATCTCTGATCTCCATCCTTGGTTTTTAGAACTCACTTTGATAATGTGGCTAAAATTGAATCGTTTACATTCATCCTCCCACTGTTCAACAAGGGTAATCGTAGGCACAAGTATCAAAGCTTGATAGAACTTAAATTTATTGTAAATCTGCAATAAGCAGTTCAGTGAGGTCAAAGTCTTTCCTGTACCAGTAGCCATTGCAAATAATCCCTTTTGTGATGCCTTCCAGTTATTGAAAGCCTCTTTTTGATATGGCCTTGGTTCAGGAAATGGAAATTGAGGAGATAGTGGTACAGACCGCTCTTCTTTAATATTCTCTTTCCCTTTATTCAAGGTATCAACTATTACTGTGACTTTGGCTTTTGCACGTTCTAAAATCCTGCGGATTGAATCCGACGTGCTATTCTCTGTCCTACTATAAAGAATACGTTGTTCATCTTCTAGAAGCTCCTTTATATCCTTATGTTTATAGGTCTTTGTGATATGCGTGATAATTTGGTCAGCTTTAAGATACTTGACCGTATCATCTTCACCAGAGAATGTACGATTGAAATCGTTGACAATATCGTTAATACGGTTCTTGTCTCGCTCTCCATCCCAATCACAAAATGCATTGATGCTCTCAATGTTTTCTACAAGAGCCATTCTTGAGAAGTTACATGAACCATCAAATGCCACTTTACTAATACCGTCAGAGAACATACCACATTTAGAGTGTGCTATACCATTACCAACCTTGGGTGTAATAATCTTTATTTCAATACGCTCATTTTTGATAAGCCAAGACAAGCACTCAAAAAAATGTTTATCACGCTTAGAAAGAGTATATGATATACAGTCTATTGCATTAAGGTCAAAGTACGGTGTGTTTACTTCCGATTCACCAACCACAATAGCATTGCGATCTTCTTCGGACAAAACATCGTTGATAATCAACCTCATTCTACCACCGTTATAAAGAAATGCGGCAAAACCATCAGCTAACACATTGATCGCTGATGATGAGAAGAATCCCAGTTTAATATCGAATGTTGTAGCGTTACACAATGCCTCAGAGAAGAAGCCTAGTGGCTCCCACTCTGTTCGCGACATGAAACGCCTACTGTCCGGCCATATTACATCAGTTTTCAACATACAAATTTATATTTCTGCATGATGCGACTTAACTCATTAATCACATAATCAATAGATATAGGTCGTTTCTTTTTAGAATGATTGAGCATATATTTCAATACACTATATATGTCATCATGCCCATCAAAGAAATCAGATCGGCGAATGTTTCCAATAGGTGCATTTCCTTGAAGTATATACCAAAAGACCTTTCCTAATTGAAAGACATCTGACTGGTGATCTATATTACAGTCAAATTTGTATTTATTATTATCTGACTGAAGATACTTATTCATAGCTTCTGGTGAAAGCCATCCTTTAGGACCAATAAAATCATTTTTCTTATCATATATGTTGTCTTTATCACGAAATGCTATAAGCCCAAGATCACCAATCTTCCATGTATCATCAAACATGAGTATATTATCAGGTTTTAGATCTCTATGATAATATCCTATATCTTTCAATTCTTTCAGACCATTAGCTATTTGTAGGCATAAATCTATTCTATTCCCAAATGGAATATCATTATTCTCTAAATAGTTTTTTAAATCTCCAGAAGCATAATCCATTGTGTAGAAAGGGAACAGATATGTAGGACCCTTGCCGCCTTCTTTTTTTACTTTGCAAGACAATTGACCAAAAGAAGCAATTGTAACTACATTATGAATATGGCGTTTTTTACATTCAATTAAAGCTCAATCTCTCTATAGAAACGTTTATTGCCTTCAGATACTGAATTATTATTATCTCTTTTATTAGAGATCTTAATAACTCTATCAGGAACAGAACTACCATCGTCTATATAATTTTGTGCTTGATATAAAGCGAATACATAAGAATTGGCACCTTTGCTATTCTTGTATCCTGGGCTGATAGAATCAACAAAATAGTCAATACCATCAATCGTAATTGCATTATTAGTGATTTCTTCGTATATACGAATACAATTGCGATCATAGATAAATGGTGTATTTACTATCATAGTCATAATTACTTTATACAATTTACAAGTAAATACTTGTCGTATTTTTTAGTAGAAAGATTTTCCTCAAGTTCATTTTGGGCAAAATCCATTAACTGTATTTGTTCCTCGCTCGGTGTATTTGACTCATTTGCGAGCATATTCTCAAAGAATAGCAGCCTTTTCTCCCTAGCTCGCTTTGAATTAGATTGACTTACACAATTAATAGCATATTCTTTGAACAACTCGTAGTCGTCATTTGATGGATAAATAATACCATTATCACTTATATACAATAGAATTTTATATTGCTCTTTCAATACGATAATAGAATCATCGATATGTTTATCTATAAAACAAAATAGTGTATAAAAATCATTACGCTGTTTGTATCTTGTTTCGTTGATTGGCTTTATGTCTTGAATAGCATTTACCCTATCAATAATATTGCAAAAACGTGTGAATTTCAATTCTGATACATCTGATTTTATTTTGCTCTCAAACAATTCTTCTACAGCATTTCTTTTATCTGTAATACCTTTTATCAGATATGCTGCTAATTCTTCTACGAGACTTCGATCATTCATTCTCATTACAGTCTTATCAGTAAAAATATCCAAGTCTATTAAGGGTTGATATTCGGACATTCTATTGACAAGATGCATGAAATCTGTATCATGATAATACGCATGATTTACTTCAGAAGGATTTAACTGCACTCCTCTTTTATTAACTAAATAAAAGAACTCTTCCTTCGTTTCTGTACTACCATTGAACTCCTCCAACAGAACAACATTTATCCTATAGTTCATAAATGTGTCTCATTGTAATCTTTATAGTAACGTTTCGAAGAATCACGAAATTCATTCTTTATAAACTTATATATTGTAATAGCACGTTGCTGACCATCAACCATTTCAAATGTATTATCCTTATTTTTCAGAATAAAGAAGTTGGGTAAAGGATAACCTTTGCGAATAGAGTCAATTAACAATTTCTGATCCTTTGAGGACCAAATAAAGTTTCGTTGGTAAGGAGGACGGAGGTTGATTTTTTGAGATTCTATTAAATTTATCAGTTCACCAATAGTCCACTCTAAATTAGAATACTTCATATTATTACATTTTTTTATATAAAACAATTCGCACAAAAGTTATCTTCATCAACATCACCAATATTGTCTGCTAATCGGCATGAGCCTGCTTGACGCTTAGCCTCTTGTTTCTTGATAGCATCCAATTTAATTTGACGGATACGCTCTGGCTTGATAAGGTCTGCCAAACTCTCATTTTGATTCCAAGTATAACCACCTTTCTCAAAATCCATTGCTTTTTGATAGAGATCAGGATGTTGCTCGTAAAGCCATATCCATTCTATTTTTTTGTTGGAAAAAGCAGAAATAGCAACCAGAACGACTACGATTGTACGTACCAATCTTTCCGTCAACTTCAAACTTAATGGGTTTGTAGTAATCAGGTATACCGACACCACTTTCTTCAAGGATTCGGAATATGTCATCCCTCACGAGAATATCGTCATTATCAACTAATGGGAAATCGTCAAGTTTACCTACAGGATAATCCGTAGTTTTGAGGAACTTAAATACAGCTTTATTAAATAGTTTTGTATCCAAATCTAGTAGCGAATTGGTCTTTTTACTATAATAGAAATCTTTTGTGAGAGGCTTCTCAATAATCTTCTTCGCTTCGCTCAAAGTTTCTTCATCACACAATGAAGTATATATTTCTAAGAGTTGAGCAATGTTATTGTTGCTTAAGTACCTTGTTTACAACATCCACACTCCAAATATCTTGCGAAAAGGGAATATAGCTTGAATGTTAGGTTTAGTGGAAACATACCCTTCCCGGTCTTCATCTCCACGAATACCAACATAGGAAATTGTAGGTGCATCTCCCACAAACTTCTCCATTTCGGCTAATTTCATTTTCTGAGTGCACCAACGAGCTTGAGGCGAAGGTAAGTAGTTACCAGACGCTTTTAAAAAATGTTCAAATGGTGTTGGCTCTGGACTACCAGCAGCGGCTCTCAACATCGTTATACCACCAAGGTATGTTTCAAGACGACTTATCAATAGTTCTGTCTCTGCCAGTTCACAGCCTGTATCAGTATTATAATACTCCAATTTCATTTGTGGATATTTGTTCTTGAGGTAAATGGCTAATGCTGCACTGTCTTTGCCTCCTGATATACCCAATATGTGTCGTACCATATTTATCGCAATTTTTCGTTCAACATTTTGAGCAATATACAAACATCTAGCTCATCGTTACCAGATAATAGTGTTTGTATCCTATTTTCAATTTCTGCAACTTCTGCAAGTTTTACTTTAGGAAGACGATAAGTCCTACTTGATTTGAAATCACCTTGCTAGTCGCCAATTCAAAGTTAAATGCCACTTCGTCAGTTTCATTATTAACTTCATTGAACGCTGTATATCGTTCTAGTTCTCCAAACAAGTGTGTAAGATTCGATAAAAACAAAGCTTCTTCTTTATCTTCTATAGATTCTATTTTACGGTCGAATACCACCAAACCTATTTTCTCATAAAACTCACGCTTATTATCAGATGGAGCAAGGACTCTATCCAAAAATGATTTAGACTTAGTTGTTAACAATCCTTTGTTTATACTTGAATAACGCTGAACCAAAATCTCTTTATATTTTATATAGTCGTGAGGCAGTCCTAAATATCCTACCACAGCATCTTCAATACGATCTATAAACAAATCATAACAGATAACCAATTCGTGAACAGCGGTTTTGATAAGCTGCAAATACTGAGCAGCAAATTCTTCATTATGAAAATCATTGTAGCCCAAAGCTGCTGGTATATCTTCAAGAAATGCTTTGCATGGGTCTTTTGCTGTTGCTAAAACATCTCTAAATTTTGCGGTCACATCGTAATCAAATTTACGAGTAGTCTTGGCATATTTGTTCAAGCCGTTATAAAAGTTGAAGAATGGGCGGATTGTATCCATAAGAGAATTGGATGTTATGGTTTCTCCACGCTCTTTATTCAGGAATTCTCTGTATTTATTGAATAACTCCAATTTGATACCGTTAACATCAAAAGCTTTTATCGTAAAGTCATTCAAGCGTTTCTGCAATAGCTCAAACAATTCTTTATTAATATTCAGAACAAATGTTTCGCCATTATAAAGCGCAAACTCCTGTTGCCTTACAAATAAAAAGATGGGCAACCAGAAGTCTATGACACCTTGTTTCAATTTGTATGGACGCATTTTTAATGTCTTTACTAAATCTGACAGTTTAAAGGCTTTCTCTGTACTTTTTGCTAAAAAATCAGAGCAAACAGTCCATAGCGATTGAAGATTTGGAGTAATTGGCTCTCCTAAGATCCACAATCCATCTTCGTTTTGGCGATGGATTCCGGAACTCTTAAACAATGTATTGTATATAGTACGCTCAGGCGGATATTGGGTTGGAGAAAATCCAAAATCTTCTTCTTGCCAATGCTCAATCATTGCATCTAACAGGTTCACTCTTGCCAAAGAAATTGCCGAGCTTATTTTCTGCTTGTTAAATAATTCATTTCTGATGATAGGTGTTTCATTATATACTACATCGCAAACAGTAGACAGAAGTTTATTGAAATCTTTTCGACTCTTTATTATCTGTTGTTCTCCATTGAAAAACCATTCAACCTGACCATTGGGCATTTCAACGCAACTATTAATAGCTTCATTAAGTAATTGCGCCTCAAAGGACTGTTGCTTAAGTATCTCTCCTTTTGCGATTCGGTCTTCCAACACCACATTATCAAGGAGATATTGCAGCTTCTTTATTTCATATAGGTGTCTGACAATTTTTTTCTGTATCATTAAAGTAGGCATAGACTATGGCTTTGCCTGAACTCGCAGACAACTTCAATATGCAATCTTTAATATCCTCTAAAGGGAAAATCAGGTTTATAAAGCCATCATCGTCACCTGTTGGTTCTACATCATATGGTTCATTAGAAACTACATACTGGAAATAACGAGGAGTTCCAGTCCTATAGTATGAGGCAGATGCTACGACAACGGTTTTCTTTACATAAGGAGCAATTTCTGCTGCGACCAACTTTGGTACAGGTACAATTGTAGCTGCCTTATATAGTTCATCTTCAATATTTATATCTGTACCCTCAAATAAAATGAATTGAGATTTATATGCAGCAAAACGAATAATCTTGTTCGCGGTCAATTTCTCAATAATACCTCTTGGATTCTTTATGCCAATGCCTTTAAAGCGTAAGTCTCCAAGAATGCTAAATCAACGACCACACCATTATAGAACAAGTTAAGCAAACCGATAGACTTAACAATTTTAAGTGCATCATCGATGTTGTTCTTATTAATGATTCCGCTTTCTACTCGTTCTATGGCAACACGAATAGCACGCCAGTTGGTAGAGTCAAGATTTGTTTCCGCCAAAGCTGTGTAGAAGTTATATATGACATAATCATAGACAACAGCCAAGTTATAAGTCGTTGTGTCATTTGGGAGAAAACTGTTTATTGAGTTGGATGCAGTGTCATGCAAGAAAGAAAATAGTGTTCTCTCATTCTGCCCATACCGTTGAATAGCCAGTGTCAAGCATGAAGCAGCTACCGCATCCAATGGATATAGCATCTTAGACGTTCTGACTGTCAGCGACTCTGATATGATTTTATTTTTCTTTGCCAACGAAAATATTTCAAGGAAATTCTCTTTGGCATTATCTGTCATTGTCTTTGATTTGGTTAGACTTTCGGCTGCCAAAAACAATAGTTGTTCTACTGGCTCTGCGAAAACCAATTTCTTTAAAACGCCCCTTTACCTTTAACCACTCATTTCTTTGAGTTTCTGTAAGTTTGTGAGCATAGGATCCAAAATTTTGGTGAAGTGTGGTAATAAGTATTACATTTCGAGATGAAACATTAACAAACTCTGCTAATGTCTGTAAAAAATATAGTTCTTTTTCTGGATTATTGTTGGCTGCATGTTCAAGTATCTTGCCAAATTCATCAATGAAAATAAACAAGAATTTATTCTGATCCTTTAATTTTATCAAATACCTTGTCAGTGTACTAAAAACGTTTTTGCTATCATCGGAAGGAGCAATTGACAGCTCCTTTGATAACAACGTCGAAAGAGATGAATAGTCTCCTACGATATTCATAAACTCAAAACTCTTGGCATCTGCAAAAACGCTTCTTTCCGATACCAATTTTGATTTATTGTTGAGTAGGTCTTGTTCTAAAGCCATTAGGAAACTAGATTTTCCTGTTCCGTATGTTCCAATTATCAAGAATGAGTGAATTCCTGATTGGAAGCTATCGACTATATTGCCATACACCTTTTGTGCATTGGGCGTAACGATGTAATTGAAATTATCGCTCACGCCTTGGCTTATGTTTATAGATAAATTAAATTTCATCGTTGTTATAATATCTATTCAGCACTTCAAGTATATTTAATTTCTGGAGAAATTGTACATTTCTAATTCCGCTATTATCTGTGTAGCTAATTTCTTTGGGGTATTGTTCACTTAGCGAGCGTACTACCATCAAGAAAGAAGAAGTGGGAATGCAGAATATCAATGATAGTTCTTGTAACTTAATCAAAAGAAACTGTTTTGTCCTCTCCGGCTATATGAACCAATGCAAATAGAATAATCAAAGGATTAACTTGCTCTATAGAAATTTCATTGAATGAATACTTTCCTTCGTTCTCACGGAGAAGACCTAATTCTAACAAAATACTCGCATATTCTTCGTATCCTTTCGGACTTGTCGGTGCAAGATAGTTCTGCAAAAGCACTCTTATGTCCTTCTTTACAGTATTTTCATTAAACACGTTTTTTGTTCAGGTACATTGCACTTTCTTTTGATAAATGAAAGAACTTGTTCTTTATCAAACTCTTTCTTCTCACGTTGCAAGTCAACAAAAAAACAGACGATAAATACTTGAAACCGCTGTCACTACTAACATATAGTGAAGAATCCATAGGGTGGCGTTATCTTCGGCATAAGGATCTCTTCCATCTCTATCATCAAAGAGATAATGAGCAATCTCCGTTGCCTCGTCATCATTCAAAAGACCAAATGCCCTCAGCCAAAATCTAATTGATTGAACCATGTTTTTGCCGACACCGAGTTTTACGACAGCATCAGGGTCTGTAAATCTATTACGGTCAACCAAATAATCATATCCCTTCTTTAGCCACATAGACTTACAAGGAAATGATTCGTGACCAGAAAAACAATATCTCATTTTATCAATATTTTTAGTGTTTAGTATTATGAAATAGATTTTCTAATTCTCTCATTTTTTCTATCAATCTTCGAACGATGGTTTCTCTCCATATATCATAGACGATTGCATGTCCTTGTAATCGTTGTACCAATCGTCCATAACATCATCGGGAGGTAGCAACCTTATGCGTTTGCGAATGTCGGGAGTATAATCCACCCCACTCATGCTTGTGAATAATTCACGATGATGGTGGATTGTATTCCAAAGTTCATCGTTGGCAATCGCCCGTGTCGCAATGTCAGTGCTCATCATTTGTGCCAAGTCATACAGATGGCGGGATTTGCGATTGGCTTCTCTTGAAGTTTGAGATGAAAAAAGTTCATGCAACAAAAATGCCTTTTCTAAGAATGTTTTCTCTGCCAAGGCTGTGGGTATCACAACCTGCTTAACTATCGTGCTAATAGGTAATGCGTCTTCTACAATGCTTGTTACCGTTGCTTCTGCTGTGGGTTCGAGCAAGGAACGAGCACCAACCTCCAGTTTTACCTCTGAATGCAAATAAGGTAAATCTTCATCGAAAAGAGACCTGTAACGAATGTGTATCACTCTTGCTCCGGGTATGTCCCATCACCTTCACCGTCAGGGTCAGCTTCCACTAACAGCCATTTCTCCATACCTGTTTCAGTAACCGCCCTTTGTAATGACTGGCAAAGTTCGTCACGCACAAAGATGGAAGAAGCCTTACGTAGCCGTTTGATTTGCTTTTTCGTCAAATCTCCCTCAAATCCCCAAATGGACGGTCAATGGCCAAGTCTATGTCTTCGGAAAAACGTCGTATCACTTTCCATACCTTACTAAGAGATGTTCCGCCCTTGAATACAAGATGGTCTGCTATAGGTAATGAGAATACCATTTGTAATACTGCCGTTACCCATAAGTCCTTTTCTACAGCTTGTACAGGCAAGCCTGTTTTATTGGCTGTTTGGGTAAACACCATTTGCTGTTGTTCCTTGGATAGTTGGAAATAATTATTCATACGCTTGTCTTGTAAAGGTTCTTATCCATGCTGGCATAAGTGCCTCATCTGCCAGCACGTTCTCTTTTTGCTCTTTCTGAAGCACATTCTTAATTTGCTTGGCTATATCGTCGGTTATATTATCTTTCCCTACTTCTTTTAGGGCAAACGTAACCAGCATTGCAAGTGAATTTGTGAATGAAAGATTCTTGGGAGTCGTGTATTTGAACTGTATCGAACGACCATTTCCAAGGCTTACCTTGCGTGGTGCACCGTCTGTCAGATAAACAATATTCATAGGCACTTGAGTAGATATACCCAATTTGTTCAGCGCATAAATACCAGTCGGCACAATACGTGCCTTATCCCTGCGGGCTATCATCTCAGCAATCTGTTCTATGGATGGCATCAATATGCCAAGTCCCAAGACCGTATCAATCTCAGGATATAAATATATACCTCTTGCCAAACGGATGATATCACCTTTTGCAGTCAGTCGTTCAAGACTTTTGCCAATAGCCTTTACTTCACCGTATGACGTAAAATCAGAAGGAAAGAAGATGCTTCCTCTTCCTTTGGCTTTAATAGCTGTCAAAATATTCTCTTCTATGCTTGCCATCACGTTCTGTTTGTCGCAAAATTATAAATTATTTGCGACAACTCCAAGGCTTGGGTAAAATATGAGGTATTAATTAACATTACATGCTGAGATGCTATAGTCAAATGGATTTGATGGCAACATTCACTCCCTAATTCTGCGTAAACAATGCGTAAACAAACGGTTTCAGTTAGGGGGATTTAGTGAGTTCCATAGGAAATAGAGAAATACGTAACTGGTTGAATTTCAATAAAAATTGCGATAACAAGCTATCGCAGAATATCATCTTATCGTTCTCATAATCTGGAGGTCCCAGGTTCAAGCCCTGGCTGGTCCACAAAGAATATCAGGCAGTTACGAATTTCGTAACTGCTTTTTTTATGTCCTTGCGTAAGCAGAGAGGCAACATGGATCAACGTAAAAAAGAACCGCCTGTATGCGCAAACTCTGCGGATACAGGCGGATTTTACACAAACTTGCAAATATATTTAGCAAATCTGTTAAAAAAGCAGGCATTTTTCTTCATTCCTTTACTCCTTTATCCTTAAGTAAAGGATATGAAGAATTGTAATTTTTTATTTTATAGCTATTGGAGTTTCCAGGTCAATAATATTTAATGCACTTCCTCCTCCGTTTGCCAGACCATCCATACCATTAGGTGATGCATCTTTTACATAACATGTTCCTCCTGATTCAAACTGATCAGTTCCATTGAGCTTATAGTAAGCTGCCAGACCGTCTGAATTTGGATCAACGTTCAGCATGTTTTGTTTAATTTGGTTTTCTGTGCGTGCAACATTCCAAAGTCTTACTTCACTCATGTAACCATAGAATGGACGTTCTCCCCACATAAACCCGGCAACCTTACCGATGAAGAATCCTCCTGATCCTTCTGAAGCTAAGTCGAAACTTGGGGTATCCCATGTAGATTCAGCAGCTTTACTACCATTGATGTAAAGAACTGTTTTACCAGAAGGCTGATCATAAGTGAATGCTACGTGGTACCATTTACCTGTTTCAAATGCTTGAGTAGAATGATACTGTTTGGTTCCTGCAATCTGAATCCAATCATTATGACCATCTGGTAAAGCTGTGTCACCAATACGAAGAATCAAAATTCCTTCATTACCCATAATGGTATTATTGCTCAGCAGTTGATTAATATAGATAAGTGCTTCATAAGTTACAGACTTATATATTGTTCCACTAGCCAAAGGAATCTTAATGTGATTACTTTGGAACTGAGCAGCTTTCTTAATCTGTACTGGCTTGGTTATGACAAAGTAAAGAATGTCAGTTCCCGCAATAGCAGGATGGATGAAGATTGAATACATACAGGGAGCAGATAAGATTTACCTTCTTCTATATTTCCTAGATTTGAAAATTCTATAGGTACTTTTTCTGAGTAAATTGTTCCACTAGGTATGCTTGTTGTATTACTTCCTAATTTCACATTAGACGCATTAAGCATTTCATAGTTAGTCCCGTATTTCTTATTATATTCGTTTACTACATTCTGTCCTGCAATACTATAACATACTTCAACAGGAGAGGAGCATGCAGAAGAAACTCTGGATTGTAATTCATAAATGATAGGTTTATCATCTAGAACTTCAATGGTATGTTCTTTGCTTTCGAAGTAAACTTTTGCTTCCAGCAGGTCGCTTTCACTGTCATTGCAACTGTTCAGCAATACAGCTATGGTGCAAAACGCCAAATATTTTAATAGTTGTTTCATATCTTTAGAATTTCATGATTCGTATTATTTTTTCCCTTGATTGGCTTTCCATTCGTTGAATACCTGTTGATTGATTTGAATTGCCTGACGCATCCATTTATAATCGGGGGTATTGTCATAGTCATTGTCAAAACGATAGGCACCAACTCCTCCTTTATACCTTTCGGCTGGCATCCAAGCTGCTTGTTGAAGTAATTTTCCACCTGAAGTAGCGAAAGATTCAAAGTTTTCTGTGATAATTAGTTTTTCCGGGATGTTACCGGGACTTGTATAATCTGGTGTTCCATGACCATACGATTGAGTAATCCAGTAATCTACATATTCTTCCATTTCTTCAGAAAAATAGTTGATATAACCATCGATACATAATAACTTGTGTCCTTTGCCTTCTGGGTCACTTTTCGGACCAATATATTTGCCCATTTCTTTAACCAGTACCTGGATTGTTGTGTTATTCAGCGTTCCGTCTGAATCACTAAAACCAGCTCCCGGTTCCCAGTCGATATCAAAGCCGTCCCATTCACTGACAAAAAGTGAATCACAAAGTGCTTTAGCGTATTTGGCCAAGGCTTGATTCAATCTTCCGTATTGTCGAAATTGTGCGATTTGAATCCCCAGAAATCCCAGCGTGCGTATTTTTTGCTGCTGCAAGTTCTGAGTCAGACCATCCTTCTTCGGCTGCCTGTTTTTCAATCTCATCGTAGATATATTCAGGAGTTCTGCCTTTTCCCAGGTGAGAAAGTAAGCTAACTTCCAGCAGTTTGATTCCTTTTACTTTCTGTGCAAATTCTTTGTCTGCCTTCTGTGCTTCAGTGATTTCATATCTTCCCGGAGCACCACTCCACATGGAGATAATATCCATACTGTCGGGTACTGAAGATAAGTAACCTTTTCTCATTACACCTGAAGGAGCCCAATTTGAGAACCAGCCGAAAGCAACCGGACGTCCGTAGTTCTTAGCTGTTTCCTTATAGGCACGTAAGTTAGCGTAATATTCACTGTCTCCTAAAGTGTTATATCCGCCGATGTGTTCTACTTCTATGTTTTCTACATCGGTACAAGAGGTTATCATTGCTCCCAATAAAGGTATGATGTATAATAATTTTTTTAGTGTTTTCATGTCTTTACTGTATTAATTATTCGGTTATTATTTGCAGTCCCACCACAAGTGTGTACTAGGTAAGTCCTGTCCGTTGCTTAGCATTTTAACGGCTTCGTTATAAATCTTCTGTCCGTCAGCTGTTTGGTAGAAACTGATAGGATAAATCATTCGGCGAATACCTCCTTCTGTTGTAACTCCTTGGCTGCTACCTCTGTTTGCCATAACAGGATTCAGTTTAGGATATCCGGTTCTTCTCCATTCTGTCCAGGCTTCTTGTCCGTTAGGGAAAAGAGCAATCCATTTCTGGATCATGATTTTTTCGAGTTTCTGTTCCGTATTACCTTCAAATTTTACGGTTGTGGCGCAAGGAGCAGCAAAACTACAAGAATAACTTCCACCAACTTCATGCTTGATCGGGGTTTTACCAGAATTCATGTAAGCATCTACGGCTGAGCTGATTCCGTTTTCCTGGAAAGACATTTCAATACCTTGCTTATACAAGTCTTCTGCATTTCCAAATTCACCGCCCCATATTAAAGCAGCTTCAGCTCGCAGGAAGTAGACTTCGGAAGCACGTAACCAGTAAGTTGGTGTAGCTGCTTGTATGTTAGGTTTAGAAAACATCTTATATTCATCATTCTTTCCATATAGATGTCCTGCAGGAACTGCCTGATACTGTTTCCCATCGAACGCTTCTTTTCCTTGTGTGCTTTTAGAGTCTACTGGCAAGAAGTAAGCACTTAATCGAGGGTCTTCATATCCCATTAAGTAAGAGAACATAGACGAACCCATGCGAGATTCATCATATTGTTCAGACAACCAATAGATGTTGTTTCGGAATGTGTATCCGGCTCCTGTACTCATCTGTGCTTCATCGTCTTTGGCAGTCATGACACCAATGGAATGGTTCAATGCCTGTGAAACATATTGTTTCGATAAGGCTTCATCGGCGTAGCGGACACGCATAGCAAGACGGAGTAGCAGAGAATTTGCATATTTTACCCATTTGGTTGAGTTACCAGCATATACAACATCATATTCACTCATAACCTCTACACCATTTTCTGCCTTTTCTGTCAGGATCTCAATGGCTTCTGTCAGATCTTTAAATATAGCTGTATAAATATCTTTCTCGGAATCGAATGGGATATTCATGGTAGCATCGGCTGCATGTGAATAAGGCATCGGACCGAAACATTCCAATGCTTTGTGCCAAGCTGAAATTTTCAGGATTTGTGCTAAGGCAAATACTTCAGGAGTATTGTTTTTCTCGGCTGCAGCTTTCAGCTTTTTCCATGGGTCAAGTGCGTTGGTATATGCACGTTTATAAGTTCCGGAAATCCAGCTGTCATTCAAGAAATAGGTAACGTTACTGTTTCCGCCTCCCCATGTATTATTCTGTCCGAAGAAACCACTCCAGCAGTCAGCCGATAAGTGATAGTCTGTTTGATACTGATTGATAATGTCAGTATCATCTGCCTGTGTTCCTACTGGAAATACTGTACGTTCGATAGTAGTGATTAAACCACCTACAGCAACTCCGTCCATGACTCCTTCTTCATCGGTCAGCTCAAATGGATTGGTGTTGATTTCTTCGTAATTGCATGATGCCAATAGTGACACTGCAAATACGCCTGCTATAAATTTATATTGGTTTATCTTTTTCATAATCAAAGGGTTTGTTTTTTATAGTTTAAATTTTAATGCAAAACCGAAGCTGCGTACGCTGGGTTGCATGAAATAATCATTACCTTGTCCGTAAGTGCTTGTTGACGGTGTTAGCTCAGGGTCAAAGGGAGCTTTGCAATATAACATCCATGGATTGTTAGCAATGAAAGAAACGGTAACATCTTTCAGTACATTGGCAAACCATTTGTCTGGCATTGTATAACTGAATGTCATTTCTTGCAAGCGAATATTTGTTGCGCTGTACAGGTAGTATCCGGAAGTTTCATAACCTCCTGTACCAATCATTTGGTAGTATGTCTTTGCATCTACCGACCTTGTCCTGGGAACAGAGCACCTCCGGCGTCACGAGCTTCTGCAGACGTTTGGATACACCGAAACGGTCGAGGATAGCTTCGGTAGAAGAAGTAACCACTCCACCAAATCGTCCGTTGATTAAGAAACTGAATCCAAATCCTTTATATGACAGGGCATTGTTCCATCCCATGTTAAAGTCTGGAGATGTCTTTCCTAAGTATACAGGTTCACCTCTTTCCAGACCGAAGGTTCCGTCACTTTTTACTTCAACATATCCCTGACTATCTTTCTTGAAGAAAGTGTTTGCATAAATATCGTGAATACTTCCACCTTCTTTCAGAATAACGCGACCATTGTCTTTCAGTACTTCCGGGATGTTAATCGGAGCTTCCATCAAATCGGTATGATAGTCTTTCACCATCTCCTTAATCTCATTTATATTCTTTGAGAATGTAAATGTAGAAGAAACAGCCAGACCGTTTTTAAACTTATCATTATAGCCGAAAGAAGCTTCCCAACCTCTATTTTCTACGTTACCTGCTTGCAGGTAAATCTTCTGATAACCGGTGAATTCCGGTAAATCTCCCAGGAATGTCTGATTGTATGTATTCGATTTATAGTAAGTAACTTCTGCACTGAATTTGTTCCACAGGCGTAAGCTAACTCCCACTTCGTAAGATTGGTGCGTTCAGCTTTAAAGTCAGTGAATGGATAAATATATGTCGGCGACGGAATACCCCCGACGATTGGAGTTGTTACTGTACCAGGAGTTAATCCAGAACGAGAAACTGGAGCACCAACTTCTGTATAAGAACCACGTACTTTCAAATAAGAAATAAATTCAGGAAGCTGTACCATTTCCGAAATAATACCAGACAAACCGATAGAAGGATAGAAGAATGATTCTTCGTTGGTATTTACCAGACGAGAGTTCCAGTCGTTACGTCCGGTCAAGGTTAAGTAAAGCATACTCTTCCATCCCAGTTCGACGTTGCCGAAAATAGCATGGTTACGGATACGGCTGTCACCGCCTTTTTCTGAAGTACGGCCGTTTGACGGTCGATATTGGAAACAGCAAATTTGTTAGGAACTTTCAGTAAGGTTCCTTTATATCCTCTTTCCAATGCCCAATAATTGGAATAACTCCATCCAAGGTTGGCAGAAATATTAAAGTCTTTGATCTGCTTATTAATATTTACCATGAAGTCAGCATATTCCTGACGGTCATTGTAATTGCTATATTCGTAATGTCCTTTAGTACCTTCTGCAAAAACCTGGTCGGAAGATGCATAAATCTTACGTTCGAATTTTACATAAGTATCGTCCATTCTGTAACGTGCAGCCAGATTAATCCAGTCGGTTATCTTGTAAGTTAATCCTACATTGAACATGTAGCGGCTCTTATTGTTGGTTGAAACGTTACGGAATGCGGTCCAGTATGGATTCTGCGAGGCATAAGTTGATTCTGCTATCGGCCAGTACTGAACGGGAATTTTGCGGCTGTCGTCAAAGCGTTCGAAAGTTTTGATTTCTTCAAAATTTTCTCCTCGTGGAAAGAGGTAGGCTGCCATAACCGGATTCCAGTATTGACCTTGCGAAACCATGTTCTTGTCATCTTGCTTGATATACGATGCTCCTAAATCAAGTTGTAACTTGTCATTCAGGAAAGTTGAAGTATTACGGATCGTAAAGTTCAAGCGGTTGTATGAGTTGTTGGGAACGATACCGTCAGAGTTGGTAGACGAGATGGAAGCAAATGTCTGGTTCTGTTTAGTACCGGTTGTTAAGGTCAATGAGTTGATAAAGTTAGTTCCTGTGTTGAAAAAATCTTTTTTAGGGTCATAATCAGAAGGAGTGGCGAGTTTTTCACCCCAGCTTTCATACATATCCTTTTTATTACCGTAAGTATTTTGGAATTCAGGAGTCATGTATGCTTTGCTGAATTCGGTAGAAGAAGAAAATGAAAGTTGCAGTTTACCTTCTTTACCTTTTTTAGTGGTGATAAGGATCACACCGTTTGCTGCACTACTACCATACAATGCTGCTGCCGACGGACCGCTCAATACAGAGATACTTTCGATATCTTCAGGGTTGAAGTCGGCAATACCTTCAGTTCCGGCCTTTCCTTCACCCATGATACCACTGTCTGTATTTCCCATGTTTGTATTGAACAATGGAATACCGTCTACTACATAGAGTGCATTGTTATCACCTTCTATAGATTTTGCACCACGCATTACTACACGTGTAGCACCACCGACACCACTGGCACTCTTGTTGATGCTTACACCGGCAATTTTACCATTCAGTGAGTTTACGAAGTTAGCGTCTTTTACTCTTACAAGCTCTTCTGATTTTACTTGCTGAACATTGTATGACAACGCTTTTTCTGCACGTTTGATACCCAATGCTGTAACAACCACTTCGTCCAAGCGTTCTGTATCTTCTCGCATAGTAACATTGATTACACCTTTATCGGCCATAAATTCTTCAGATTTGTAACCGACATAAGAGAATTGCAGAATTGCATCAGGCTTGAAACTGTGAGTGAATAATTACCGTCAAAATCTGTTATAGCGCCATTACTGGTACCTTCTTCCTTTATCGTAGCACCGATAATTGGTTCACCGTTTGCATCGACAACCTTTCCAGATATATTCGTTGGCTGTTTTTTATCGGATTTTTTCTTGATTGGGGTAATAACAATCTTATTACCTGAAACTTTATAAGATAAGTTCTGTTTTGCCAGTTCACTTGTAAGTAGGTCTTTCAGTTCTTCATCTTTAACAGATAGAGAGATGCCTGTTTTACCGTTTACTTCTACATCTCTGTATGAGAAGCGGTAGGGAGTTTGTTTTTCAATAGCAGTAAAAAGTTCTTTTACCGATGCGTTATTCAGGTTGAGGCTGACTTTTCCGGTTTGTGCATAACCACCGGTAAATGTAAACATACACAAAGATGCACATAAAAGGCAAATCTTACTACGCTTTTTACTATCTTTGTGCACGGCTCTTTCATTTAAAACAACCTCTATAATCCTTGTTATTCTCCGAAAAACCATTATTTTTGCGCACAGCGATGCAGGAAGCACCGCTTCCGGTGTTTCTTTTTATCGTTCATATAAAATTATTTTTGTAGGCGAAATCAAATGCGACAGAGGTCGTTTTTTTGATTTCCGCCTTAATTTCGCTATGCGAAAATAAGATTTATTTTGCTGATATGCAACATTTTTGCATGTCTAATATATAAAAAGAAACATGCATTCTGCCGTCGTGGCAGCATAATGAAACATCTGAAAGAATTTGTGAAATCAGTGCCGGATTACCGCAGGAT
>ENA-OQAN01000138-OQAN01000138.1-human-gut-metagenome-genome-assembly--contig:-NODE-138-length-39463-cov-2.395541_pt1 | contig 39463 bp, 35 predicted proteins | sample MGYA00242735_ERZ504527 | MGnify/ENA primary metagenome ERZ504527 (study PRJEB26092, sample SAMD00036230) | human gut metagenome | host: Homo sapiens | study: EMG produced TPA metagenomics assembly of... | reverse complement strand
GTTCCATACAGCATGCGTCAATGGCGTGTAGACATGTTTCCATGAGCCAGGATTGTTGACGATAATCATACCTGCAATTGTAATTCCTCTTAAAACATCCAAGGAGATAAGGCGCTGTGCTTTTTCCATAATGATAAGGTTTTATATCAGTTTGAAGATACAGATTATCAACATCTTTGATAATCTGTATCTTTATAAGGCACTTATTTATTGCTGAACTTCTTGCTGACGATTTGTATCCCACCAAACGTGTACAGTAGAGCCGTCTCCTTGATTTTGATTAAGGGAGGAGCTTGTTGCATTTTCACTGTTCTCACGTCGTTCATCGTCGGTATATCTTAATTTTCTGATGAATTCATGATTGGCAGGATTAATGTTAGCATCTTCACTATGCAGAACAGGTGAAAGTTTCGGATATCCTGTTCTACGGCATTCTGCCCATGCCTCTATGCCATTAGGATAAAGGGCTAGCCATTTTTGTGTTCCGATTTTTTCTAATTTCTGTTCTTTTGTATCGTTGTCGTTCCATGCAACTTTACCTGTTGTCATATAAGTTTCGTCGTTGGTTGATGGAGACAGTGAAGCGTCACTTAAGAATGAACGCTCATCTGCTAAAGAAGCTTTAATGCCTTCTTTGTAATTTTCTCCAGCATCTCCAGCGCCGTTCCAGCCAAGTAGAGCTGCTTCAGCCTTTAACAGACAAACTTCACCGTAAGTCATGATTTTTAGAGGAAGAGTAACTGTTATATTTAATACATCTTCCGAAGGGGTTGTTTGAGAGTTCCAGTCGGGATATGCTTGTAATCCAAGGCAAACAGAATGTCTTCTTACTCCGTTTTCCGGCAATCCGATTTCTGTTGCATTCATTCCGTTTGACATGCCGGCAAATTGTTCTCCAGTATAAGTATTGTCTCCATTTCTTAAAGCTGCAACGTAATCTTGTGTTTGTCCAAACCAGAGAGGCATACGTGGATCAGTGACTGTACTTTCATTTTTTAAAATATTTTCCATAGTTTTACTCATACAGAATCCGTTCCATAAGCTCATCATGTATAAAGGATGTCCCCATCCCCAATCTCCGGTAGCAGAGGCTGTCATATAGGCATTGTCATCATTGCTGGTCATTACTCCGCTTGCCAAGGCTGCTTCACCTTCTGATTTTGCACGTGCCGGATCGATATATGAAATTCTCAGTGCATAGCGTAATCTTAATGAATTACCAAAACGGATCCATTTTTGAATATCGCCTCCAAAGACTAGATCATTGTCTGAAGTACAGGTTGTTTGTCCTTCTCTGTTTTCTTTTAATATGTTTACAGCCTCTGTTAATTCTTTAAAAATATCTTGATAGATAGATTCCTGAGAGTCATATTTGTTTTTTGTCTCTCCTAATCCAGCTTCTGAGTACGGAATATCTCCAAATGTATCTGTCATGCCAGCTGTGTTATAGGCTTGTGTTATGCGAATCATCTGGCATATATTTGTTTCTTCTGGATTATTCTCAGCTGTTTGCTTTGCTACTTTCATGTGTTTTAGAGTTTTGTAATATGGTTGCCAAAACCCTTCATTGGACCATGAATCGTTGTAACCGTATCGGTCGGATGCAAAGCCGGCGTCTGCATTTGCAAAATATTGACAATACATTTGCGCATATAAGTTGTCTGCTCTTTGGTAAGGTGTACAATCAAGGTGGGCACCTACTTCCTGTACATAAGGCAAGATATATTTTAAACTTGCTTCTGTAACAGCTCCGGGATTGGTATTCATGGATTCGAACTTATCAGTACAGCTGCTGAATAGTTCCATACCAACCAAAAATATACTGGATAAAATCAAAGATTGTTTCATAGCTCTAAATTTAGAATTTAACATTTAAAGAAAATCCAAAACTTCTAGTAGGAGGCATTGAACCATATTCGAATGCCTGAGCATAGTCAGCACTAGAAATAGCTGATTCTGGATCTACAGGTGCATCTTTGTAGAAATAGAAGAGGTCACGTCCTACTGCAGAAACCTTAACAGCTTGTAGCTTGAGTGGCTTAAGCCAGGAAGTTGGAAGATTCCATCCTATAGATAGTTCTCTCATTTTTACATAGGTTCCTTTATACATAAATTCTTCGGCTACACCACTTGAACTTCCTATTTAGTATAAAATTCTTGTGCTGTAACAGGAATGGTATTTACTTCTCCTGTTGAAGCTAAAATGCCATCTACAACCATTTTGTCACGTCCTTCCAATGTTCGTGCAGATGTTCCTGCAGAACATGCGTTGGCATCAGTCATAGAGATAAAGTCGCCACCATAACGTATATCGATCAAAGCATTAAGAGACAGATTTTTCCACTGTAATCCGGTGCCTATTGAACCTGTCCATTTTGGTAACATATTACCAATAACCTTATCTGTCTCAGTAAGAGGTAGTCCATCATCACCAATTAAAATATTACCATTGGCATCTCTCTGATAAGCGTTGGTTGCAACAATATCACCATATTTTCCACCTTCATTGATAACTACTGATGCGATACTAGTACTACCCAACGTGTAACGTTTGATACCTCCACCTAGTTCGATACAATCGGTACGGTTTGATCCCCAGTTTAAGGTGATATCCCATTTCCAGTCTTTGGTCAGAATAGGTGTTCCTGTTACGGTCAATTCATAACCTTTACTGCGAATCTTACCTGCGTTGATCAACTTGCTGGTATATCCTGATGGACCGGAGTATTAATTGCTAGAATTTGATCTGTTGTTGCACTTTGATAATAAGTAAAGTCAACACCTAATCTATTTTGGAACATGCGCCATTCCAATCCTGCTTCGTATGAATTAGTACTTTCCGGTTTTAAGTCGCTCAGTGGAAGTTCATCCGGTAATTGCATTTCAAGAATGGTTCCTCCATTTACCAGACTACCATATTTACTGTATGCATAAGCCAATTTATAAGGATCAGTATCATTTCCGACTTTTGCCATGATGCTCTTACTTTTAGATAATCAATCCAGTCAGGCATTTTTAGCATTTCAGAAATGATGCCACTTAAACTAACAGATGGATAGAAGTAAGATCTGTTTTCTTTTGGTAGGGTTGAAGACCAGTCGTTTCGTCCTGTTACGTCCAAATATAACATACTTTTCCAGCTGACAGAAGCATTACCAAATACAGATTGAATCTCTTTTTTATAGAAAGACTCTGATGCTTCTCGTTTGTCGCCGTTGCCCATCCAGATGAAGTCGGTAATCTGGAAAGTACCTGCATCGCCTGCAAGACCTTCATACGATTGGTTTTCGACAGAAGTACCGAGATTGGCTGTTACACCGAAATCTCCGAATGTCTTGTTGAAGTTCAATATTAAATCGGCGGTAAAGTCCTTATGAGAAGTTTCACTATGAACATATTGTGAAGCTGTCGATCCATCAGACTGATGAATAGCGTATTTCCGGTACTGATCGTTGTACCAGTCTACACCTACTCGTCCCGTCAAGTTCAGGTAACTGGTCAGTTTTAACGATGCCTTGATTTGTCCTAAGAAACGGTTTCTGGTATTTTTATTTCCGTTATCGGGCAATATCATTCCATAAGGTTGGTATAGTTTTCTGCCGGGCCAGTCCAGTTTTGTACCTGTCCGTTTGATTTAAACATATCGGTGCTAAGGCAGATAGACGAATACCACGTGGCATGGTAATGAACTGCGACATTAACCCGTAACTACCTTGTGCCGGAGCGTTATTAGTCTTTTCTATCATGTAATTGGCTTTTGCTCCGATAGTCAGAAAATCGTTTTTGAATTCAGTGTTTAAGTCGAAGTATTGTCGATTGATAGAGTGGTTAGGAACAATACCATTGTTTCTGCTGTCTGTAAATGATAAACGTCCCGTAAGTTTGTCGCTTCCTGCTGATGCTGTTACAGTGTTTGAATATTGTACGCCGGTATCGTAGAATTCCTTGATGTAGTCATCTTGTGGAAGCAATGCATATTGACCATAATCTGTATTGCCATAGATGACATTTTTCCAGTTGTCAACCATCTGACCTTCCATTTTCGGACCCCAGCTACCTTTGGCTGAAGTACTGAATACCCCACTGGACCCTTGACCATAAATATTTTGATAGTCGTATGGATTGTATACTTTGCTGAATTGGATATTGCCGTTATATTCCAGCTGTAAAGGTTGCCCTTGTTTTCCTTTCTTCGTGGTAATTATGATGGCTCCGCTTTGTGCTCTTGAACCATAAAGTGCGGCAGCATTGGCTCCTTTTAAGATAGAAATACTTTCAATATCTTCCGGATTAATTTGTGAAGCTGCACTGGCAAGGTCTGTACCTCCATATTCATCGGCATCACCATTTGAATCATCATTAATAGGAATGCCGTCAATTACCCAAAGAGGTTGATTTTTGCCACTTAGTGAGTTTAGACCACGCATAATGATACGCGTTGATCCTCCCATTCCGGATCCTGATTGTGCAATTTGTACACCGGCTACTTTTCCTTGTAGCATATTGCTGAGACTGATAGATTTGTTTTCTGTCAGATTATCTGTCTTAACCTCCTGCATGGCATATCCTAACGCTTTTTTCTCTCGCTTGATACCCAGTGCTGTGACAACTACTTCATTGAGTTGTTCTGACTGAACACTTAGCTGGACATTCAATCTTTTATTATTCCCTATGGTAACTTCTTTATTCTTGTAGCCTATAAAGGAAACTTGTAGGATATTTTGATTGCTGGGAACTTGTATTTCGAAATTTCCGTTCATATCTGAAATTGTACCGATAGAAGTCCCTTTTATAAGAATATTTGCACCAGGAATACTATTACCTTGTTCGTCTGTTACAGTACCAGAAATCGTACGACCTTCTTGTTGTATAATAGATGATACCACGGTTGATCCTGATAGAACATCAGTGGCATATACTGCATTTTGGCAGGTTAAAGCAATGGTTACAAGTGATATCCTTGAAATCCATTTTTCGCGTTTGAAATTTTTTTTCATAAGAATGTGGTTTTAAAGATTAAGGTAAAGATAGGTTATGTATTATAGCTTTTCCAGTGTTTTCCAACATTGGTAAAGCCCTCTAGGAACATGGAAGCATCCTTTCCATTTACCACCTTTTAGTGGAAGTAAAACCTCACCTCTTCGATTTAGATAACCAAACCATTCCGGATACTTTGGATCTTTAAAATGACTCCATGTATATTGATGAACCTTTTTGAAAACTTCTAGACATCGGTTGTCTTTTGTCAGTTGGTAACCTTTTATCATGGCGATTAATGTTTCAATATGAACCCACCATAATTTTTGATCCCATTCTAATTGTTGAGGTGGAAAACCTTTGCGATCCATGAAATAGAAAATACCACCAAATTCTTTATCCCAGCCGTAATCGAACATGTTCAATGCTGTATCTTTAGCTTTTTCTATCAGGTCAGGACGATTGAGACGTTCTCCTAAATCCATAATAAACCACATTGCTTCAATAGCATGCCCGGGAGTTATTTGTCTTCCTTCAAAACAGTCGGCCAAGGTTCCATCACTATTTACATTTTCTACAATGAGTCCTCCTAATTCAGGTCGGTAAAAGATATCCATTACTTCATGTATACACGTATCTATTGTACTTTGCAGATAATCTTTGTCGAGTAAATGTTCTATTTCTAAGGCTAAATTACAAAGAATCATAGGAAGAGCAAAGTTTTTTAAGTCTCGTGTACCGGGGTGGAGTTTATTCCATTTTCCTTTCGGGTTATCTGTTTTGGAAAGAATAATATCGAATGTCTTTTTGGCAATGTCAGCGTATTCTTCACAACCGGTAGCCAGACTTAACTGTCCAAAGGCCATTGTTGCGAATGTATATGAAAAAATATTATATGGCTCTACCAGAGGTTTTCCTTCTCTGTTCAATGAGAAATACCAGTTGTAATTACCGTCGTGTCCATATTTTTTTAAGAATTCGCCACCTTGTATGGCACAGTCCAGCCATTCTTGCTTTTTCTCCAATTTATTATATAACATAGAAAACATCCAGACTTCTCTACCTTGTAGCCAGATGAATTTGTCGGTATCGAAAACTTTTCCGAATTGATCCAAGCATGTGAAATAACCACCGCATTCTTTATCTTGGGAATGTTGAATCCAAAAAGGAAGTACATTATTAAGTAATTCTTCCTTATACTGTTCTTTTAATTGTTTTAAATCGTCCATAATACTTTATTTATCGATTTAATTGTATTAATAAATGTAGAGTACTCTTATAATGCAAATATATAAAATATTTTATTTATTATACTATCGGTGTATTATTTTATTTTTTTATTTAACCTCTTTTTGACTATTTGTTATTATTTGACACTGTTTTTGCTTGATAATATTATTAATATTAGGTATTTTGTTTTAGATTGTTATTAAATGTGTTGATAGTGTGAGATTTTTGTAATTATGTACGGTTTGTTGTGCTAGGGATATATGGTGTTTTTTGTTTGAGTCATGGTTGGTTTATAAGGTAGGATTATTCTATTGATATTCATCTACAAAAATAAAGGCAGGTATGGCTGGAAGCCACTCCATGAAGGCAGTTTCTTTTCTGATGTAGCCGATATTCTGACGTATCGTGCTGTTTGAGTTTGGAAAGTTAGTGTATGTTGCTTGACTTCTTTTCTATGCTCTGTTGGCATCGTATAGATTTGTGATGCTGTTTTTTTATAGTTTTTCCCGTCACTTGATAGCTCTATGCAAATATGTTGCGCGTCAAATATACCATCACCAGTCGCTATGCATGTGTTGAGTGAAACTGATGTAATAGGTGTTTCTTTTTCTAGATCTATTGTTGCAATCATGTCATTTCCATTACTGAATCCTAGCCATTTATCACTTCCGTAAGTTGTATTTCCGGAGATTCCGTCTACCAATGTTCCATACCCTTGTCCGTTATATTTTTCGTCGGCAGGGAATTTTAGTATTATAGGTTTGTTGGTTGCTTTGTTGAAATGAAATTGTTCTTTGTAGATTTCACTGTTTCCTTCTGGGCGGATTGCAATAGCTTGTAGAGTTGTTTGTTTTGTTTTATTTGTAGTTTTTTCTGATATACAGGTGATTGGTTTGTTGGAATAGTGCCGTCGAGTGTATAGTGTATGGGTGCGTTTCCTAATGTAGATAAAGTTACTTCTGTGTATCCTGTTTCAGGGTTAGATACATAGGTAGCATCTACGTTTAGTACATGTTTAGCGTAATTGTATTTTTCTAAATCATATAATTTTAGCATATTTCTTAGTCTATTAAGAAATTCATTATAATTTTTCTGTTTGGGGTTATTCCATTGAATTTCTGCTAGTGCTGCCCATCGGGGGAGTGTCATATATTGCACATGTGAAAAGTCGGGTATATATTCAGTCCATAAATTGGATTGTACTCCTATGATATGTTTTTGCTGATTTTGGGTTAGTTTGGTTGGGGATTGGAGTGTAATTGTATACTTTTTCAATAGGAATATATCCTCCTATAGCTAAAGGTTCCTTGTCTGTATCTAATGCTTGATAGAAATCAAAATACATAACAGTATTAGGGGTCATAATGACATCGTGTCCTTGTTGAGCAGCTTTTACTCCACCGGCTTCTCCACGCCAGGACATAACTGTTGCTTGAGGATCAGCATTGCCTTCTAGAATTTCATCCCATCCAATTGTTTTTCTATTTTTTTTCTTAAGGTATTCTGATACGTGCTTCATTATAAAGCTTTGCAGATATTGTTCTTTTGTATATATTGAATCTGATTTTATGTTTTGCTTTTGAATAAATGCCTGGCATTTAGGACAATGCTTCCACTGGGTCTTAGGGCATTCGTCGCTCCTATATGTATGTATGTGGAAGGAAACATTTCGATAATTTCATTAAAGACATCATCTAAAAACTGGAGTGTCTTGGGGTTTCCTGCACAGAGTACATTTTCTGAAATTCCCCACTTGGTCCATACTTTATAAGGACCTCCTGTACAGCCTAATTCTGGATATGATGCTAATGCAGCTTGCATGTGTCCTGGTAAATCTATTTCTGGTATGATTGTAATCTGTTTATGAGATGCATAGTTGACGATGTCTTTTATTTGTTCTTGGGTATAAAATCCTTGGTAAGGTTTTCCATCATATTTTTCAGGATAATCATTGAGATGTCCTATTAATGTTTCTTCTCTTTTTGAGCCGATTTGTGTTAAACGAGGGTGTTTTTTTATCTCTATACGCCATCCTTGGTCGTCTGTAAGATGCCAGTGTAAGGTGTTCATGTTGTGCATGGCCATCATATCGATATATGTCTTGATTTCGTTAACGCTGAAAAAATGTCTACTTACGTCAAGATGTGCTCCTCTATATTGGAAGTAGGGAAAATCGTTAATGTGTACAGCTGGAAGTGCTATAACTTTATTTTCTTGTGCTATAGGCAATGCTTTCCATAAACTTTGTATGCCATAAAAAATACCAGCCTCACTGTTGCCACTAATGGTAATTTGATGGGAGTTTATGTCTATCTGATATCCTTCCAAATTAGTACTTTGGGGTACAATTTGTAGAATAATAGAGTTATTTGCCTTAGTGCCGGAGTCTATTGTTATTTCTTTATGAGTTTTTTCTTCTATATATTGTGCCAATAGTTGTGCGTACTCTTTTCAATTTTTTATTTCCTTTTGGGTATAGTATGTTTGTTTTTTTATTGATAATGAATGGATCTTCATTACTTTTTAATTGGATTTGTTGAGGCAATGGGATGATTTGGTAATCAGCTTGTATGCTTTCTTCTTGACAAGACAAAAGTGTAAGTAGGGCTGATAGTAGGCAAAGGGAAAGTTTTATGGTTCTTTTCATAATATAACAAATTAGATAGTTAATAAAATTAATTATTAATTATCGCAAATATATAATTAATTTTTTCTTAATGTAACGATGGGTATACAGTTTAATGTTTTTTATAAGCTTATTCAATTTTGTCTGTTTAAGGCAGAATTCCTTGAATATGAATTTATTTATAGGGTAATTTGATTTATTATATTTGAAAGAGATGCTTTCTAAAAAATATTATTATATTTGAAAGAGGAATTAATAAGGAAGGAAATATGACTCGAAAGTTATTGGAAGAAATCGAAAGGGGGTCGAAGAATGCACTGACCAAGAAACGGATTATTACTTATTATATGTATAACCGTTCATCTACTATACCAGATTTGTCGAAAGAACTTGATTTAAGTGTACCTACCGTTACAAAATTTATTATGGAGATGTGTGATGAAGGGTACATCATGAGTTACGGAAAGCAGGAAACCAGCGAAGGGCGTCCTCCTACTTTGTATGGATTGACTTCCGATTCTGGATATTTTATAGGAGTTGACATTAAGAAGTTCAGTTTAAACATTGGACTTATGAATTTTGTGGGAGATTTTGTAGACCTGAAGATGGGTATCCCTTACGAAACAGAAAATAGTCCGGAGGGATTGAATAAACTGTGTGGATACATCACAGATTTCATAAATCATGCAAATATTGATAAAGAGAAGATTTTGAATATAGGAGTCAATATTTCCGGTCGGGTCAATCCTGAGTTAGGATACAGTTTCAGTCTGTTTAATTTCGAGGAACGTCCGCTGGCAGAGATTATGACTGAAAAGATAGGCTATAAGGTTACAATTGATAATGATACCCGTGCCATGACGTAATGGAGAAATGGATCAAGTTGGTGAAAGGAGAAAAAAATATCATCTTTATAAATTTGAGTTGGGGACTTGGAGCCGGATTGGTAATAAATGGAGATATTTTTACCGGAAAGTCAGGCTTTTCGGGAGAGTTTGGACATTTTAATGTGTTCGATAATGAGATTCTTTGTCATTGTGGTAAGCGTGGATGTCTGGAAACGGAGGTTTCTGGAGCTGCTTTGCATCGGAAGCTGGTGCAATGTGTGCAAGATGGCAAACAGTCTATTCTTTCCAAACGCATCTTACATGGTGATACTTCTTTGACATTAGATGAAATCATATCTGCAACCAACAAAGAAGATTTGCTTTGTATCGAACTGGTTGAGGAAATCGGACAGAAATTGGGACGTTATCTGGCTGGATTGATTAATTTGCTTAATCCCGAACTTGTTATTATTGGTGGAGTTTTAGCTCAGACGGGAGATTATATTCTGCAACCGATAAAGAGTGCGGTCCGTAAGTATTCATTGAATTGGTAAATAAGGATTCAGTTATAGCGTTGTCGAAGTTGCTTGATAAGGCTGGAGTCATAGGAGCTTGTATGTTATCGCGTAGAAGTATGTTTGAGTCATAAATGGTAGATTGTTTCCTCTTTTTAACCCTTCACTTTCTTCATGGCATGTGAGAATGAAGACGTTTCGCATATAATTGTACTATCGGGTGAAGGGAAGAAAGATGTAGGACAAAAAACAATATCTTGTTTTCTGGAAAATATCAGCATATTTTGGAGAATTCTTCTTGATGTTTTTGAAAAATTTGTACGAAAATTTAGAGCTTTTATTGGACGTTGTAAATCAGTGATTTAAAAGTGTAAATATAAAAGGAAGCTTCCTTAAGATAGAACTTGGAAATAAAAATCTCCTGCTTTAGCCGTTGTTTATTTCAATTACAAGACTAAAAGCAGGAGTTTTTTATGTTGTAACTAATGGATTATAAGTAATCCTATCTCAGTTTTTTATTTTGAAACAGCCCTTTTTTTTAATAAACTATTGTTTTTCAGGTGTTGGATGTTTGATTATTTTGTATCCGATAGCTGCAACGATGATACTCATAATCGGGCTGAGAATATTGAAGAAGCAATAAGGCAGATAGGTTAGGGTAGGAACATTCAGGATGGTAGCCTGTGTCATACCACATGAATTCCAGGGAATCAATACGGAGGTCACCGTTACTGAGTCTTCGGTTGTACGGCTTAACAGTCTGCTTTCATATCCTTGTTTTCTGTATATATTACCAAACATGCTTCCTGTCAGAATGATACTTATGTACTGGTCGGCAGTGGCTAAGTTCATGAATAAACCAGAACATACTGTTGATGAAACCAGACTGAAGCGGTTTTTCATAAAACGTACAAAAACAGATGTGATACTTCCCAACATACCACTTGCGGTCATGGCCCCTCCGAAGCACATGGAGCATAGTATCAGCCAGATCGTGTTTGTCATGCCTGCCATTCCCCGTGTGGCAACGAGCTCTGTCAGAGCTGCATTACCGGTTTCAAGATTGGTACTTCCGTAACAGGTTATCATCACTCCTTTAAACAGGTTTTCTTCTCCAGCAATTTCATTCAACAGGTTAGGTTGGAAAATGATTGCTGCTATGCAGGCTAAAAATGTAGAAATCGTAAGAGTTATGATAGAAGGAACCTTTCGGGCTATCAGAATTCCGGTTACGACGGGGACGATAAGTAACCAGGGGGTAATGTTGAATTTGTTTTCCAGACTTATTGCTACTTCTGTCATATGCTCCATAGTATGGGCATTATGGGTGAATCCCATGATGGTAAACAGAATGAGTGTGATTACCAGTGAAGGGATGGTCGTGATGAGCATGTAGCGGATATGACGGAATAAAGGAGTTTCCGTAATGGATGAGGCTAGAATCGTTGTTTCAGACAGTGGGGAGATTTTATCACCGAAGTAAGAGCCTGAAATGATTGCTCCAGCTATCCAGCCTTCGTGAAAACCTTGTGACTTGCCTATACCTAGCAATGCAATTCCGATGGTGGCGATTGTTGTCCACGAACTTCCTGTCATGACAGAGATAAGTACGCAGATGATGCAGGTAGATGTCAGAAAAAAGTCTGGATGAATAATTTGCATTCCATAATAGATAAGTGTGGGAACAATACCACTTATCATCCAGCTTCCACTCAATGCTCCGATGATGAGCAGAATGATAATGGCTGTAGCAACCCCCGAAATATTGTTCGTTATGGCAAGTTCATAATCTTTCCATGGAATGCGGTAGAAAGCCATTCCTATAAATATACAGACAGCGGTGGTTACCAGCAAGGAAATCTGACTACCGCCGTTTAGTGCGTCGCTCCCGAATGTACTGATGGTAGCAACTAACATGCATATCAGTATAATTATCGGTAAAAAAGAAATCAGTGGTGAAGGGAATTTTTTATTGAATTCATTATATCTTAATTGTTTAGCGGGCGCAAAGATACAACAAATCTGTTTAAATATGCATTTTAAGTGGATAAAATGCGTGAAAATTTTAGATAAAATGCATGAATATGTATGTTTCTCGTGAAATGAAGGCATAAAAAAGACACAGACCTGATGCCTGAACAAGTAAATTCTGATTGGGTGTTTGGCCGGAATTTACTTCTAAGCACAAAGTCTGTGTCTTTTATATTTAGAGTTTATATCCCCATTGGTCGAGAGCAAACGACCAGTTCTTTTCTACCAGTCTACCGTTTCAGGTTTGTACTGATATTGGTTTTTCTTGTAACCTTTCTTTTTGTTCACGTATGCTTCGATAGCAGGACGAGCTTCGTCGAATCCCGGAATAGAAAGTTTCTGATAAATTTCCTGTGTCAGGTCGAAAGCATTCTTTTCATAGTCTTCGAATTTGACTTCTACCAGATTACCTTCCGGAATGAATTTCTTGTCAGCTTCGTATTTATGATACAGTTTGGCATAAACAGAGAGGATGTTTTCTTGTAACTGTTCGTTGCTGATATCCTGTAATTTCAACGGCTGGATGGTATTGGTGAAGAAGCTTCTTGTTGATTCGAATACCGTATATGGATTACGCATCAGGTAAATGAACTTGGCATTCGGGAACATTTTTACCAGCTCTTTTACTCGTCCGGTGTGCGGAGGGTTCTTGCTCAAGAACTGTGTTCCGTGGGTATTCCATAAGGAGATTTTAATCAGTTTGGTAAATGTCTCTTCGAATACTTTCAGCTCTTCATCACTGATGTCGTCAAACAACAGGTACTTGTCGGCATATTCTTGCATGTGCTTAGGCAAGAACCAGAAGTTGTAGTATGTGTACGGCATCATATTTGCCAGTGCAAATTCTTCTTCCTGAGGCAGATCGACAGCCAGTTCCATGTTGTCTGTCGGACGTTTGTCGGGCATCAGCCAGCTCATATTCTTTTTGAAGAAGGGTTGTCCCCACATCATCAGGTGTGGAAATACAGTCTGGTATGTAGTGTTATAACCGAAGTGCTTGTCGCATGAAAAGACGTTATGCATGAAAGTTGTTCCGCTTCTCCAGTGTCCCAGGATAAATACCGGATCGTGTTCCAGCGGTTGGTTAGCAAGCAATTTTTCGTAACGCTTGTCTTGCAGCGGCTTTAAGGTAGAAAGCAGACGGCATACCGCCTTGGTGAGGCGGTATTTTCCTTTATATGTCTGATCTATCGTTCTACCTGCTGTTATCTGGTTGAATGTTTTCCAGTCTGCACCTACAAGGGTATTGATAGGCAGTTTACTGAATTCAAGTAATCCCATTTTATAAATTTAAGTTGATACTTTAAAAACTTATTTTTTTACTTCGATGGCAATGCCTTGTCTAGACAATTCTTTTACAGCTTTGTCTATAGCTTCATAGTGTTCGGGAGCAATGCCCAGTTTAGGCAGGTCGAGACTGGCAATTCCATCGTATTGTGCATATCCTTGTCTTCTACACGGTTCAGAATCATACCAACGGCACTGGTATTGTTGGTAATCGGGTCGATTAGTATGAAAGAGCCGGTTGCCTTATTTTGGGTATAAGGATCGAAGAACAGTTCTTTGGATGAGGTCAGTACAACGTGAGCAATCTGGTTCAACTGCATAGGGATGTCTTCTTTGGTCAGACGTCCGTTTTCTACGCTCAGATGTTCCATTGTATTGATATCCACCTTGTATTTAATGCTGTCTACACGGGTGCGGCTGGTGTTGGTGGTTTGCTTCAGGAAGAATGATTTCTCCATGTCCATTTTTTCTTCATCCATCCATACCAGCATGGCTTCGAAGTTACGTCCTATCATAGGGACATTATCCGGATGAACCAGCATTTCGCCACGTGATACGTCTATCTCGTCTTCCAGTGTCAGGGTTACCGACATTGGAGGATAAGCATAATCCAGTTCACCGTCGTAAGTAACAATGCTCTTTACTCGTGACTTCTTGCCTGAAGCAATGCCATTACTTCATCTCCCTTGCGTACCACTCCCGAAGCAACTTTGGCGCTGAATCCGCGGAAGTCAAGGTTTGGACGAAGTACATACTGTACCGGATAGCGGAAATCAGTCAGGTTGTGGTCGTTGCCGATGTGTACGGTTTCGAGGAATTCCAGCAGTGACGGACCGCTGTACCACGGAGTACGGTCGGATTTTTCTACCACGTTGTCACCGTCGAGTGCTGACAGCGGAATACAATTTACATCGGGTACTCCCAGCGTCGATAAATGCCTTATAGTCGGCAACAATCTTGTCGAAGACTTCTTTGGAGAAATCTACCAGGTCCATTTTGTTGACTGCCAGAACTACGTGTTTGATTCCCAGCAGGGATACCAGATATGTATGGCGGCGAGTTTGTGTAATGACTCCTGTGCGGGCGTCAACAAGAATGATGGCAAGATTAGCAGTCGAACCACCGGTAATCATGTTACGGGTATACTGTTCGTGTCCCGGAGTGTCGGCTATGATAAACTTACGGTTGTTGGTTGAGAAATAGCGGTATGCCACATCAATAGTAATTCCTTGTTCACGTTCAGCTTTCAGTCCATCCAGCAGCAGAGCATAGTCGATGTGTTCTCCGGCATTTCCCATTCTCTTACTGTCACGTTCCAGTGCGTCGAGCTGGTCTTCATACAGTTTCTTACTGTCAAAGAGAAGGCGTCCGATAAGTGTTGACTTTCCATCATCTACCGATCCGGCTGTAAGAAAACGGAGCAAGTCTTTCTGCTCGTCCTTTTTAAGAAATTCTTCGATAGACATAGTCCCTCTGGCTTCACCTTCCATTGGGTTTCCCGATTTGTTTTTATCTAGTTCTTCCATGATTTTCAGTTTTGTTAGAAGTATCCTTCACGTTTTTTTCTGTTCCATACTAGCTTCCTGGTCGAAGTCGATGACGCGGGTTGTACGTTCACTCTTGGTAGTAGTCATCATTTCTTCTACGATTTTTTCTATCGTGTCGGCTTCACTTTCGATAGCACCGGTCAGAGGCCAGCATCCCAGCGTACGGAAGCGGATTTTTTTCATTTCTATTTTATCGCGGTATTTTTCCGGCAAACGGTCGTCGTCTGGCATGATCAGCTGTCCGTCGATGTTGACAACCGGTCGTTCTTTGGCAAAATACAATGGAACGATAGGAATATTTTCCAGACGGATATACTGCCAGATGTCCAGTTCGGTCCAGTTGCTCAACGGGAATACACGAATACTTTCTCCTTTACGGATACGGGTATTGTATATGTCCCAAAGTTCCGGACGCTGATTTTTGGGATCCCACTGGTGAAATTCGTTACGGAAGGAGAAGATACGTTCTTTGGCACGTGACTTTTCTTCATCGCGACGGGCGCCTCCGAAAGCTGCGTCAAACTTATATTTGTCGAGTGCATGTAGCAGAGCTTGTGTCTTCATCAGATCGGTATGTACTTTACTTCCGTGAGTAAACGGACCCACACCTGCGCGGAAAGCTCCATGTTGCTTTCTACAATTAGGTTCCAGCCGTATTTTTTTGCGTACTCATCGCGGAATTGGATCATTTCTTTGAATTTCCATTTCGAATCAATGTGCATCAATGGAAATGGAACTTTTCCCGGAGCAAAAGCCTTTTCGGCAAGTCGTACCATTACAGATGAATCTTTTCCGATGCTGTATAGCATAACCGGATTTTCAAATTCGGCAGCCACCTCACGGATTATATGGATAGACTCGGCTTCGAGTTCTTTCAGGTGGCTTAATTTATATTCTTCTTTCATATCTGAATTATGAATGTTTTTGTTAAAATTTTTGGATAAGTGAAAAACCGACTCGCACAAAAGTACTCATATTATTTCATAAACCAGTAGTTTCTTGTGCAAAAGTCGTAGTCCTGACATGTTTACCGGGTTACTCTCGGCAGGATTAATTCCAGCAGTTTATTGACTGATTCTTCTACGGAAAGTTTGGAAGTATCCAGTGAAAGAGCAGGGTGTTGCGGAGCTTCGAACGGTGCAGATATACCTGTAAAGTTCTTGATTTCTCCCTTGCGTGCCTTAGCATACAAACCTTTTACGTCGCGACGTTCGCATTCTTCGATAGGAGTGCTTACGTAAATTTCCATAAAATCTTCCTTACCTATAATATTTGCTGCCATTTCTCGAATGTCATTGTTCGGACTGATGAAGGCAGCAATGGTAATGATACCTGTATCGACAAACAGTTTGCCTATTTCGGCAATACGGCGGATGTTTTCTATACGGTCTTCGGCAGAAAATCCCAGATTATTATTGATTCCGCTGCGGATATTATCACCGTCCAGGATACGACAAAGTAATCCGCGCTTTTGAAGTTCACGCTCTAAAGCAATGGCGATAGTACTTTTTCCAGAGCCGCTCAGCCCGGTAAACCAAATCATTACGCTATGTTGTTTTAATAATTCTTCTTTATCAGAACGGCTTAGCATGCGGTCGAATATCGGGTAAATATGTTTAGTTTCTTCCATATCGTTTGTTAGTTAATTAAAAAGGCCATATTTGAGGTATGACGAATACAGAAATTAAGAATGTGATAATATTCAATGGTAATCCGATTCGTACAAATCAAGTAAACTTATAGTTTCCAATACCTTGTACGATAAGATTTGTCTGGTAACCGATTGGAGTAGAGAAGCTCGCTGAAGCTGCCATACATATTACAACGAAGAAAGGCATCGGATTTACTCCCAGCTGCTGTGACAGAGAAAGAGCCAACGGGAAAGACAAAGCTGCCGCAGCATTGTTGGTTATCAGTCTGTGAAGATATTGGTAATAATGAACAGTACGGCCAACAGAATATATGGACCATGGCTTCGGCTGAGATCGATAATGTAACCTGCAAGCAAGTCAGCTACTCCGGAATTTTCCATTGCCTTGCTGATTGCAAAGCACATGCGATGGTTATCAGGATATCCCATGAAATATATTTAGTGTATTTACGAGGTGGGAATATCTTGGTCCATGCCATAATGACCGTTGTGATGGATACAAAGAAAAACATATCCAGCTTAATGCCTTCTGGCAGTAGTTTCTGTATAGCAGGTAATTCACCAATAGTTGCTCCTATGATCATAAAAAGCAATAGGAACAAGGCAAACCAGCGTTTCTTTTTTCCTGTCGGTTCATAATCTTTACCATTGGCAAGCATGATAAATACAGAAGATTCTCCCCAGGTCTTTACGAAACTGTCGTCGGCAAGTAATATCAGTGTGTCACCTTCACGGAAACGGATTTCGCTCAGGTCCTTATAGGTATTACCTCCTCGGCGGAGTTCTTTTACTTCTGCACCATAATGGCGTTTAAAGTCGAAATCGTTAACCCGCTTGTTAATACCGGGGAAACGTGCACCGATGACGGCTTCTACAGGATGAAGGGAGGGATTGTTTTCTTCTTCTTCATCTGACAGAGTTTCAGGACGGTCGGCCGGCAGAAGTTTACTAGAGAAAAGGAACAGGTAAATAATGCCTGCAATGGCTATGAAAATACCGACTTTCCCTAGCTCGAACATGCTGAATCCTTTCATTCCGGCTTCTTGTATCATACTGTGTACTACCAGGTTGGTTGAAGTACCTATCAGTGTACAGATACCTCCCAGGATAGTTACATACGACAGAGGTATCAGAAAATAGGTTGCGGGTAGTTTTACATAATTTGCCCATCTCTTGATAATAGGAGCAAAGATAACTACAACCGGAGTATTATTCAGAAAAGCTGAAATAAAAGCAATCGTGGGCAGCATGCGTGCCTGTGCCTTAAAAACAGTAGTCTGTGATTGAGGCAATAGCTTTTTTATAACTTGTGTCAGTGCACCACTTTGGCGGATACCTTCGCTTACCAGAAACAGCATGGCAACGGTGATCATACCTTTGTTGCTGAACCCTTCCAGCATTTCTTTAGGACTGAGGATTCCGGTACAAAGGAATATGACAACGACCGAGAATAGAATCATTCCCGGACGCATCTTATCCATTATCAGCGCAGTCAGCATGGCAACAAGCGCGACAAGTACAATAATAACTTCTAATGTCATAAATAGGTTATTCGGCAATGAACCATGGATTTAACAAGTCTTCTTTATTGTATACCAAAGGATGTTGGGTGCCGGTCTGATAGACTTCTTTTCCCATGGCACGAATTATGGCGTGACCGGCAGCGGTATCCCATTCCATAGTAGGAGCAAAACGGGGATATACGTCTGCTTTTCCTTCAGCTATCAGACAGAGCTTCAGTGAACTACCTTTCGATACGGTTTCCACTTCTTGATGTTTTTGCTTCATCTCTTCGATATAAGCCTCTGTTTCCGGCGTAAGGTGAGAGCGGGATACAACTATTATGAAACTGCTTCGCTGCGCTTCTTCCTGATAGGGCAGACGATGTGCCTTGCTGATAAGGCTGTCGACTGTTTCCTCTGAATCCAATTGAGTGATATGCTCTATTTTGTAAGCTCCGTACTGGCTGTCGGCAAAGTATAATTCCTCTTTTACAGGAATATAGATAACTCCTGCTTCCGGCTTTCCATTTTTTACATAAGCAATGTTGACGGTAAATTCTCCGTTACGTTTAATAAACTCTTTAGTTCCGTCCAACGGATCAACAATCCAAAGTTCATTCCAGCTTTGCCGTTCTTCAACCGGAATTTTTTTCCCTTCTTCGCTGAGAACAGGATAAGGAGTTGAAGCTAATCGTGCTGCAATGACCATATGCGACTTGCGGTCGGCGATAGTCAGTGGTGAGTTATCTGCTTTTTTCTCTATCTCAAAATCCGCGTTAGGATCGGTGTATACACTCATTATTTCTGATCCGGCTTCCAGTGATGCGCGGATGGCTGTAAGTAATAAATTCTTGTCCATATTATCTAAATCGTTGTAAAATAACAACATTTTATCCTATTGTTAGTAGTTTAATCTTCGCTTTTTTTGGCCTTCGTCATTGTTTATAACTTCTTTTAAGCAGAAACCGCTTTCATTCGAGTGGTTTTATCTCTTTCGACTGCTTCCATACTCGTAGCATATAATACGCGCAATGAGTAAATGCAAAAATGAACGAAATAGTCAATAATGTTTTGTCTGCATCCCATCCTACGGTTTGCTGATGCCATAATCCGGTAATGATACATAGTACAGACAGAGCAAGTCCTAAGATATTTAATACGATATCTCCTTTACGATGTGCTTGTCCCGGTTCCAGCTTGCTGTATTTTCTACCATACGAAGCATATACATCCAGACCTATCAACATCCAGAGAACAAGTCTTATCCATGTGTCGGCCGGAAGAAAACACATCATACACAGGCAGGTAAGGATACCCATAATAGGAACGAAGGGGACGAACGGTGTCTTGAAGGTACGGTGCACATTGGGCATGGTTTTTCGTACGATTAATACAGCTGCACATACTAGTGTGAATGCAAGCAGCGTTCCTATACTTGTCATTTCTCCTGCCACTTGGCTGGTACAAATCCGGCCAGCAGGCTGACTACAATCATAAAGAGGAAATTGCTATGTACAGGAGTGCGGAAACGCTCGTTGATGCGTGAGAAAAATGGAGGTAACAGTCCGTCATGGCTCATACTTAAAAATACGCGGCTTTGTCCGAGTAATGTTACCATGATGACCGAGCAGTATCCGAAGAGAATGGCAAGAATGATGGCTTTATTCAGCCATGGATAGCTTGCACGAATACACCTGCTGCATTTGTACTTCCCATATGTTCGATAGCTACTGCCACGGGAGCGATACCTTCTTGTCCTTTGAATTCTGTATAGTGTGCTACTCCTGTCATGACATGTGCAAACAGAATGTACAGGATGGTACATACCAGCAGAGAAACAAGGATTCCGATAGGCATGTTTCGCTGTGGATTTCGGGTTTCCTGAGCAGCAGTGCTTACTGCATCGAAGCCTAGAAAAGCGAAGAATACGATGGCGGCTCCGCGTAATATGCCGGAAATGCCGAACTCTCCAAGTTTGCCAGTATTTTCTGGAATATAAGGCACATAATTTTCTGCTTGAATGAATTTCCAGCCGAGAATAACAAATACCAGAATAACACCTATTTTCAGGAAAACAATAAATCCATTGAATAAAGAACTGCCTGCTATGCCACGCATCAGAATCAGGCTCATGAGTACTACTATCAGCATGGCAGGAATATTGACTATACCTCCATCCCACGGACATGCACTGAGGCATGTGGCAACTCAATGCCTATATGGCAGAAAGACAACGAGATAACGGCTCCAGCTGATGCTGACGGTCGTTGCTGCTACGGTATACTCCAATACGAGGTCCCAGCCTATAATCCAGCTATCAGTTCTCCCATTGTTGCATACGAGTAGGTGTAAGCACTTCCTGCTACTGGAATCATGGATGCAAATTCTGCATAACACAATCCGGCGAAACAGCAACCTATGGCTGCAACGATAAAGGATAAAGTAATGGCCGGGCCTGTATACTCGGAAGCTACGGTTCCGGTAATGGAAAATAGTCCGGCTCCAATAATGACACCTACTCCCAAAGCTACCAAGCTGACTGGTCCGAGTACACGTTTCAACGTTTTACTACCCGACTGCTGTGCTTCTGCTTGTAGGGTTTCAATACTTTTTCTTATAAATAATCCCATTTTGAAGTATTTGCTTGAATGTTATAGGTTGCAAAGATAGTATTTATTCTGGATGTGTGACTCTTTTTTATATGTATCTTGTTGATATATACAGAAAAAACGTCTGATGTTTTGGGTAAATTATATGTACTTTAACCAAAACTATCAGGACGTTTTTGTTATTATTTGTGCTGATTGAAAGATTGTTTATGTAAAGAATACTTGCATTGTTTATGAGTCTGCGAATGTTTTTATTTCAGGTATAAAGAAACTTTTCCGCTAATTTGCAACAGAGATATTTCACACATCTTTGTATCGTATTCGGCAGAAAGTATTCGTTCTTCTGCATCTAACAGGCTCTTTTGTGCTTCACGCATTTCAATACCAGACAAATCTCCTAACAGATATCGTTCTTTGGCTATTTCGTGATTTTCTTTTGCTGCAATCAAGTTCTGACGTTCCAGATTGAGTAAGCGAATATTGTTACGGTATGCCTGCCACAAATTGCTGAGATCGGCACGTAAACCTTGTTCCAGTTGTTCGCGTTCAAGTTGGGCATTTCGTATAGCAAGGCTTGCATTGCGTTTTTCACGTCGACGATTGCCATCGAAAATGTTGAATCCGATGGTAATACCTCCATTAAATCCCCAGTTGTTCCGTCGTTGGATGGAGTTGATATCATATTTGTTCAGGGTATAGCCATATCCGGCATTCAGCCTTAGATAAGGATAATTGCGTGACAACACTTTCTTATAGTCCAGTTCAGCTAAAGTTGAATTTTGGTCAGCTTTCAATAAATTGGCATTGGTGTTTAGCGTAGCATTCCACAATTCATTGAAATCGAGCGAATGCTTCAGCTCGATAATAGAATCCTTTACTTTTATCGGACGGTCCACATCTTTATTTGCCATCATTTCATTCAGGTTGATACGCGAGGTATGTACCAGCTCTTGCTGTTTCATATACTGTGCACTATCGGCATTAAAATCGACTTTTGCCTGTTGATAATCCAGACGAGAGAAGTTTCCGATGTGATAGCGCTCTTCTACGATACGTAAACGTTCTTTTGATAACGAAACAGCATAACGGAAATTTTTCAGGCGTATTTCCTGCTGAATATAATTGTAATATTCTGCTGTCAGACTGGCGATAAAGTCTTCTATTGCTATACGGGTATTGGTTGCTCCCTGGCGTTCCAGCTCCTTGAGTTCCTTGTATGTTGTACTGATGTTGAATCCGTCGAAGATGGTCCAGTTCAGATCCACACCGGCATCAAGAGTCTGGTCGAATACGTTTCGTTCTTTGACAACACTTCCGTCGTTTCGTTGTGTAGAGTTGGTATTGTCAATGTTTCCGGTATATCCTGCCGTCAAGTCTATTGTAGGCAAATAACCGGCGTTGGCAAGCGTTGCATTATTCTTGCTTATCTGTTCTTCATTGCGAGAGATGCGGAGAGAGTAATTGTTCAACAGTCCTTCCTCCAGACATTGCTTTAATGTGTATTCATATTGTGCGTGGGTCGGAAGGGTAGTGACAAACCAGATTATCAGTGATATATATGCAAAATGTTTCATGCTTTTTTTCTCTTTTTTTTATTCGGTTAGTAGAAATGTAAGTGTAGATAGCCGGTACGATATACATCGTAAGGAAAGTAGATATTAACATACCTCCTACGACGCTGTTCCCATTGCAATACGTTGGTTAGCGCCTTCTCCTGTAGCGAATGCCAATGGTATCAAGCCTAGAATTGTTGATGCACTGGTCATCAAGATCGGGCGTAGGCGCTGTAAGGCCGCGTCGCGTATAGCCAGCATTTTATCTTCTCCAGCTTCTTGTTTCTGATTGGCGAATTCCACAATCAGAATACCGTTTTTGGCTACCAGTCCAATCAACATAATAATACCTATCTGACTGAATATATTCATTGTTATATCACCGAAATACATGAATATCAAAGCTCCAGCAATGGCAAGTGGTACTGTCAGCATGATGATGAACGGATCTTTAAAGCTTTCAAACTGTGCTGCCAGAATCAGATATATCAGTACGAGTGCAAGAATAAAAGCAAACATCAGGCTGGATGAGCTTTCACGATAATCTTTCGAGTCGCCCGATAAGCTGTACGGAATGTTTCGTCCAGTGTTTCAGATGCTATTTTATCCATTTCTTCCAATCCCTGTCCGATAGTTTTTCCTTCTGCCAGTCCGGCTGATATTGTTGCCGATATAAATCGGTTGTAGTGGTAAAGCTTAGGAGGCGCAATGGATTCCACGAATTCTACCAGATTGTCCAATTGAATCATTTCTCCTGCATCGTTACGGATGTAAATAGATTTGATGTTTGCCGGCTGATTACGTTGCTGGCGGTTTATCTGTCCTAATATTTCATATTGCTTACCATTCATATAGAAATATCCCATACGCTGTCCGCTCAGTCCGTATTGAAGTGTTTCGGCAACATCACGCACGTTTACCCCCATTGTTCCTGCTTTATCTCGGTTGATGTTTACCCGTACTTCGGGGCTGCTGAACTTTAAATCAACGTCAGCCATCTGGAAGGTAGGATTATCGTACACTTTATTTAAAAATTCGGGCAGGATTTTTTCCAGTTCTTCTATGCTGGTCGCCTGCAGTACATATTGTACAGGCATACTGCTTTTTCTTCCTCCGAAAGAAGATTGCTGCTGGACGAATGCCCTTGCCTTCGTTTTGCTCTTGATTGCTTTCGATATTTTTTCGGCCACCTCCATCTGGGAGTAGTCACGGTCTTTGATGTCTTTCAATGTAATCTGGACATTTCCACTACCACTTGACACACGTGCTGTAACGGCTTCTGCATCGGGAATGATAGAATCTACCAAAGCATTGATGTCTTCAGTGTAATCGCGTATGTATTCATAACTGGCTCCTTCGGCAGCCTTTGTACTAATGGTTATTTTCGAACGGTCCTCTAAAGGCGCCATTTCTGCTGGTATTACATTCCATAATACACCGATTAGAATTAAGGTGATAATAGAAACAGGAATAGCAATAAAACGTTTCTTTAAGAATGCATTGAGGGAGCGGCTGTAGATGCGGTTCATTCCTTCAAAAAACGGTTCAGTCTTTCGGTAAAACCAACTTTGCTTTTCTCGATGGACAAGCATTTTGGTCGCAAGCATTGGGGTAAATGTCAATGCTGCAAAAGAAGAGATTAATACCGAACCAGCTACAACGAAGCTGAACTCCCGGAAAAGTCTGCCACTGGTTCCTTCCATAAATACGATAGGCAAGAACACAGCAACCAATGTTATGGTAGTAGAAATAACAGCGAAAAATATTTCTTTGGCCCCTTCTATACCGGCATCGAAAGGCTTCATACCTCTCTCTATGCGGATGTAAATATTTTCAGTCATCACAATGGCATCATCTACTACCAAATCCAACCGACAAGACAACGGCGAGCATCGTAAGCACGTTGATAGAGAAACCTGCTACGTACATTACGAAAAAGGCTCCGATTAGCGAAACTGGAATTACAATACAAGGTATAAGAGTAACACGCCAGTCGCGCAGGAAAAGGAAGATGATAATGATTACCAGAATGAAAGCTTCGTATACGGTGCTTTCTACTTCGGCAATAGAGGCACGGATAAATTTCGTGTTGTCAAATCCATAAGAAAAACTAACGTCTTCGGGCAAATCTTTTTTCATTTGCTCCATACGTTCGTAAACAGCATCCGCTATTTCGATATGGTTTGCTCCCGGTTGAGGTATGACTACTACTCCTACCATAGGAACTCCATTCATTTTCATATAACTTTTAATATCGGCAGCTCCCAATTCGGCATAGCGATATCGCTTAAGCGTATAACCTGTCCGTTTACTTCCTTTATTACTACGTTGTTAAATTCGGTAGCCGTGTGCATCTGTCCCATAGTACGTAAGGTAAGTTCCATTGTGTTACCTTCTATACTGCCGGAGGGAAGTTCCACATTTTCATTATCTATGGCATTTTTGATGTCTACAGGAGTAATTCCGTAGCCGGCCATTTTGGTCGGGTCCAGCCACAGACGCATTGAATAGCGTTTTTCTCCCCAAATGGAAACACTACTTACATCGGATATTGTCTGTAACTGTTCCTTGACGGTGAGATCGGCTATTTCGCTCAACTCTAGCAGTGAACGTGTATTGCTTTGGATGGCTACCATCAGAATAGGGCTGGCATCGGCGTCAGCTTTGGAAACAGTAGGAGGGTCGCAGTCGCGCGGGAGATAACGCTGTGCACGTGAAACTTTGTCGCGTACATCGTTGGCGGCAGTTTCCAGGTCGACAGACAATTCAAATTCAACAGTAATACGGCATTGTCCTTGCTGGCTTACACTTGAAAGAGAACGTATACCGGGAATACCGTTGATATTTTGTTCAAGCGGTTCGGTGATCTGGCTTTCTATAATGTCGGCATTGGCTCCTGAATAACTACACGTAACGGAGATGATCGGATTGTCTACCGAGGGATATTCGCGTACTCCCAGCGTTGTATAACCAATTAATCCAAAAAGCAAGATGATAATGGTGAGTACGGTAGCCAATACCGGTCGGCGGATGCTAAGTTCGGATATATTCATACGGCGGACAGGTATTAGTTGATATTGTCAAGAACAACAGGCATGCCGGTACGCAGCTGTAAGGTTCCGGAGGTAAGGATTGTATCTCCTGCGACTAACCCTCGTACTATTTGCACTTCTGCTTCTGTGCGGATTCCAATCTCGACATCTACCGGTTGGGCAACACCCGAACGATAAACGAACACTTTATTCTTTCCCATTTCCGGAACGATGGCTTCCGATGGAATAGCTATGGCATCTTTAATTTCGTTTTGTTTCAATGTGATGTCGGCATACCGTCCGGGAAGCAGTTCACCATTGGTGTTTGGGTATAAGGCGCGCACTGTCAAGGTATGGGTTTCCGGATCAATACTCGATTCCGTTGCATATACTTGAGCATCGAAAGCATCCAGTCTTCCTTCTATTTTGAAAGATAATCTGGTTCCTTTTTTGATTTGTCGTGCATAACGTTCCGGTACGGCAAATTCTACTTTTAGTGGGGTAATTTTGGTGAGTTTGGCTATAACTGTAGTAGGAGAGGCATATGCTCCTACACTGACTTGGCGCAGACCGATTACACCATCGAAAGGAGCACGTAGCTCGGTCATGTCAATATTGGCTTTGATGTTTTCTATATCAGCATGAAGCGTAGCGAGTTCTGTCTTAACCTGTTCGTATGCTTCCTTACTTACTGCATCTCGTTGTAATAGTGCATTCTGTCGGAATACTCGGTCTTCGGCAAGTGGCATTTGTGCCTTTAGACGGTCTAATTGTGCTTGTAACTGACTGTCATTTACTTTTGCCAGCAACTGACCTTTGGTAACAAAACTACCTTCCGTGAAATTAATGTCGATGATTTTTCCTGAAGTCTCGAAAGACAAATCTACCTCTTCGTCGGGCATAAGCTTACCACTGACAAATAACTGGTCGGTCAGTAAATGTGGTTTAATGATCTGTGCATTTACATTCAGACTTTTCTTTTTATTTGTTTTTATTGTTGGGCTAGCTTCATTTAGTTCTTCATTTTCTTTGGGAGTGAAATTATGGATTCCTAAGCCGATTAATCCGGCTCCTACCAGAATGATAATTCCCCATTTTACTCGTTTGTCCATGTGTTTTTATGGTATAAATTAAGATTTGGAAATAATGATTATTAACTTTGATAACAAACTTAAGGAATTGTTTAAATAGAGAATACCTTTTTTACAAAAAATTTGCAAATAAAAATTCCTTTCATTCTTTTGCCTGTAAACGTAAGACTTTAAAGAATGAAAGGAATTACAGCTGTTTTTATAAAATATATTTTATAAATCCTTTAGATATTTAGAAAGATATATTTGCCATTTTCCATAGCCCAAGGAAAGATGTTTTGGTTATTTCTACCAGCTTGTCCCAGTTTATTTTATCAGCTTCATCACCCGGAAGATGATAATCCGGATGCCAGTCTGTGTGATACCACATAATTGGAATACCCAGTTTGGCAAAGGTTTCGTTGTCACTACCTCCTACAGGATTGTCCCATGCACGATAGTCGGGCTGTAGATTCAGATTGTAATGCTCGATATCTTCTTTCAGCCATTCACCGAAGGCAGGTGTTCCTTTGGTAAAGAAGTATACTACATGCCAGGGACGTGACTCATCATTATTCTTCCTATCATGTCGAAATTTAAGTATCCCTTCACTTGCTTGATTTGCGGAAAGGTCTGTGCAAAATATTTTGAACCTAACAATCCTTTTTCCTCTCCGTCCCAGAAGGCAAAAATAACAGTACGTTCTGGTTGCTTGCCTGTAGCCAGGAAGGAACGCACAATCTGTAGAACGGCTGAAACTCCCGATGCATTGTCATCGGCGCCATTATAAATCTGATCACCATCCAGCATGGGATCGTAACCGATATGATCATAATGTGCACCTATTATGACGATCTCGTCCTTGTTCTTTCCATCTATTTTTGCAAGTACATTGCGCATGTGATATTTTTGATGTACTCCCTGTTTGATTAGTTGGATTGAATCGGGATGAACTTGCAACTTGCCTTTTTTCTGTCGTTCTACACGGTATGCTTCAAACGGTTGGAAATAGCTGTCGAATACCGGAGAAACACCCCATTGCTGTAATAGCGAAGCAATGTAGTTTCCGGCTATTCTTCCCTCTTCTGTTCCGGCTTCCCGGCCTTTCAGCTCATCTGCTGCCAGGAAACGGACAAAAGCTTCTGCATTTGCCTGGTTGATTTGAGCAAGTCCTTTTTCCTCTGGAGTAGGTCCTGAGTTTTTCTTTGCATATGCATTTGTAGTTGCAAACCACGACATGGTTGCAAGTAGTATACAAAAAGTGAGTTTTTTCATGTCTGTTAGATTTAAAAGATTAATAAGCTGAGCGGTATTTCCCTTCTTCTTTGTCCTCCAGTATATTTAAGTAAGAAGCATAACGTGATTCACTGATATAATGGTTTTCCACGGCTTCACGTACGGCGCATCCCGGTTCATGTCGATGGGTACAATTACCGTATTTGCATTTAGCTGAGAACTCAAAGATTTCTTTGAAGTAATGTCCTACTTCTTCGTCCTCCATGTCAAAAGTACCAAACCCTTTAATTCCCGGAGTGTCAATGATATAACCTTCTTCACCTATAGGAAACATTTCAGAGAAAGTCGTAGTGTGCATACCTTTATTATGTACTGTCGATATTTCTCCTGTTTTTATTTTTTGATCTGGAAGGATGGCGTTAATTAATGTCGATTTTCCAACTCCGGAATGTCCGGAAAATAAGGTGACTTTTCCTTTCAGCTCTTTTTTTATTTCTTCGATATCTGTCTGATTTAATGCAGAAATCTTGAAGCAAGGATAACCGATATGTGTGTAAAGATTGGTCAATGCTTCCAGATAATGAAGTTCCTCATCCGAATACCGGTCGATTTTGTTGAATACAAGACAGACAGGTACACGATAAGCTTCTGCTGATGCCAGAAAACGGTCGATGAACGTAGTTGATGTTTCCGGATAGTTGACAGTAACTATCAGCATGCACTGGTTCAGATTTGCTGCAATAATATGCGATTGTTTGGACAGATTTGATGCACGACGGATAATATAATTTTTCCGGTCTTCTATTTCTGTAATGAAAGCTGTACCTTCAGCGTTGATTGAGATTTGTACCCGGTCGCCTACGGCAATGGGATTGGTACTACGGATTCCTTTCAGGCGGAAGTTTCCTTTGATTTTACATTCTATTTGCCGGTTGTCGTCTGTTTTGACGAGATACCAACTTCCTGTGTTTTTAATGACTAAGCCTTTTTCCAAATTTTTTATAGGATGAAAGATAAAGGATGAAGAAAAGCTGACGCATTCTGTTTTCAGAGCGTCGTTGAAGCTTCGTTCTTCATCCTTTATAAAATTAATTAAACAGTCATGATTCTTTGTCTTTAGCAGCAAGCATATCGTCGATCTGTTTGATATACTTGTCATGAGATTTCTGCAATTTTGCTTCAGAGTTCTTTTGTTCGTCTTCAGGCATACCGTCTTTTACGGCTTTTTTCAAAGCATCGATAGCATCACGTCGTGCGTTACGAACGCTGACTTTAGCTGTTTCGCCTTCACCTTTACACTGTTTTGCCAGTTGTTTACGACGCTCTTCTGTCAAAGGAGGAATACCTATACGGATAATTTCTCCATTGTTTTCGGGCATGATACCCAATTCAGAGTCGATAATTGCTTTTTCAATAACACGGAACATACTCTTGTCCCAAGGTTTTATAGCGATACTGCGTGCATCAGGGGTAGTCACTGCTGCTACATTATTGATGGGGACCATGCTTCCGTAAGAATCTACGCGGATGCGTCCAGCAAGCGTACGTCTGCTTTTCCTGCACGGATGTGTGCCAGTGCATCTTCCAGATACATAATTGCCATATCCATTTTCTCTTCAGCTCCGCTGAGAATTGTCTTTGAGTCTGCCATATTAAAATTCTAAAGTTTATCGGGTTAGACTTATGCTAAATTAATGTGAACAAAAATACATGATTTTTTATTTTTCTGCAATAGTTTACTGATAATTATGCTAATGGCTATGAGTGAATGTCTGTATTTAGTATGATAAAAGAGCGGGATTTTTATTGTGAATAAATAAATGTGCCTTCTATGAAAAGAGGATGGGTTTAGTGATGAAATAAACGTTTTGTCCCAATTTTTCTACTTTTTATGCGAAAAAATAGTTGAAAAATGTTTGATTGAAGAAAAATGTTACTATATTTGCCAACAACAAAACAATAATACATGAACAAATACTCTCTTCATATCACAATGATGGTCGGAATGGGGCGCACTGCAACATTCACATCTGTAACCGGGATGACCCTCGGGGGTGAGAGATTGTATTTAGGTGTTTCTACGTGTTACACGCCTGTGGACTCAGGCATTTCGTTTTATTTTAATCAATTATTTATTTTGTTTTATCTGACAAGTGGGCTTTCTTGTATGAAAGAACAGTCCTTGTTATAAAAATATAAGTACATGAAGGTATTAAAATTCGGTGGAACATCAGTGGGTTCTGTCAGCAGCATGTTGAATGTAAAGAAAATTGTTGAAGCGGTTGATGATAAAGTGATAGTAGTCGTTTCAGCATTGGGTGGTATAACTGATAAGTTGATTAAGACTTCGACTATGGCTGCCAACGGTGATTCCGGTTATGAAAAGGAGATGAAGGAGATTGTAAACCGTCATATAGAAATGGTTTATACCGTCATTCCGGCAGGACAGAAACGTGAATTGCTGCTTGACTGTGTGAATGAACTGCTGAGTGAACTGAAAGATATTTTTCAGGGAATATATCTTATACGTGATTTGTCGCCAAAGACTTCGGCTACAATTGTAAGCTATGGCGAACGTCTTTCTTCTATTATCGTAGCAACACTGATAGAAGGAGCCCAGTGGTTTGATTCCCGTCTGTTTATTAAAACAGAAAAGAAACACAACAAACATATACTTGATTCGGAACTTACCAATCGTCTGGTTCGTGAAACGTTCCATGAAATTCCTTCCATATCACTTGTTCCTGGATTTATTTCTACTGATAAGACTACAGGAGAAGTGACCAATCTTGGACGAGGCGGTTCCGATTATACAGCTTCTATTTTGGCAGCTGCACTGGATGCCGATGTGCTGGAGATTTGGACAGATGTAGATGGTTTCATGACAGCCGATCCGAGAGTTATCAGTACTGCATATCCTATTACGGAATTGAGTTACGTAGAGGCAATGGAGTTGTGTAACTTTGGTGCGAAGGTAGTTTATCCTCCTACTATTTATCCGGTTTGTCATAAGAATATACCTATTTTAATAAAGAATACATTCAATCCTGATGCTCCGGGAACTATCGTAAAACAGGAGGCTGATCACTCATCGAAAGCCATTAAGGGTATTTCTTCTATTAATGACACGTGTCTGATAACCATGACCGGACTGGGAATGGTCGGTGTGATTGGAGTGAACTACCGAATATTCAAGACATTGGCTGAAAATGGTATCAGTGTGTTCCTCGTTTCACAGGCTTCTTCGGAGAATTCAACGTCTATAGGTGTACGGACCGTGGATGCTGATCTGGCTTGCGAAGTATTGAATGAAGAGTTTGCCAAGGAAATAGAAATGGGCGAAATCAGCCCGATGAAAGCAGAAAGCGGACTGGCTACTGTGGCGATTGTCGGAGAGAACATGAAGCATACACCGGGTATTGCCGGAAAGTTGTTTGGTACACTGGGACGTAACGGTATCAACGTGATAGCTTGTGCACAGGGAGCTTCCGAAACAAATATTTCGTTTGTAGTAGACGGAGCTTCGTTGCGTAAGACATTGAATGTTATTCACGATTCTTTCTTCTTGTCCGAATACCAGGTACTGAACCTTTTCATTTGTGGTATCGGAACGGTAGGGCATAGTCTTATCGAACAGATCAGCAGTCAGCAGGAACGACTGAAACGTGAACGTGGGCTGATGCTGAATGTGGTAGGTATAGCCAATGGACATAAAGCTTTATTTACCCGCAGAGGAATCGACCTGTCTAACTATCGTCAGGAATTGGATGAAAAAGGAATACCTTCATCTCCTCAGGTACTTCAGGATGAGATTGTTGGCATGAATATTTTCAATTCTGTATTTGTGGACTGTACTGCAAGCCCAGAAATAGCCGGACTTTATAAGGAATTTTTAAGTCACAATATTTCGGTTGTAGCAGCCAATAAGATTGCCGCATCGTCGGAATACGAGAATTATGCGGAACTGAAGCAGATTGCTCGCCAGCGTGGAGTGAAATTCTTGTTTGAAACAAATGTGGGAGCAGGTCTTCCTGTGATAAATACGATAAACGATTTGATAAACAGTGGAGATAAAATTGTAAAGATTGAAGCTGTACTTAGCGGTACACTGAACTACATATTCAATACTATCAGTGCCGATGTACCTCTTAGTGAAACTATTCATAAAGCAAAAGAAGAAGGATATTCAGAACCTGATCCGCGTATCGACCTGAGCGGGAAGGATGTTATTCGCAAACTTGTTATTCTGGCACGCGAAGCAGGATATCGGTTGAATCAGGAAGATGTAGAGAAGCACTTGTTTATTCCTAACGAATTGTTCGAAGGTTCACTGGATGACTTCTGGAAAAAGATTCCAGCTCTTGACGATGAATTTGAAGCACGTCGTAAAGTATTGGAAAAAGAAGGAAAACACTGGCGTTTTGTAGCTAGTCTGGAAAATGGACATGGAGTCGTGGCTTTGCAGGAAGTAGGCCGGAATCATCCGTTTTATACACTGGAAGGTAGTAATAATATTATTTTGCTTACAACTGAACGATATAACGAGTACCCGATGCTCATTCAGGGTTATGGAGCCGGAGCAGGTGTTACCGCAGCCGGAGTCTTTGCCGATATAATGAGTATCGCAAACATTTAGGCTTATGAAGCACATTATTATTTTAGGCGACGGTATGGCGGACTGGGCCGTACCATCGCTGGGAAACAAAACATTGTTACAATATGCAAATACTCCGTACATGGACAAACTAGCCCAAATGGGACGTACGGGGATGCTGAAAACAGTTGCCGACGGTTTTCATCCCGGAAGTGAGGTTGCGAACATGTCGGTTATGGGTTACGACCTGCCGTTAGTTTACGAAGGAAGAGGCGTACTTGAGGCTGCCAGTATCGGTGTAGATCTGGAACCGGGCGATATGGCCATGCGCTGCAACCTGATCTGTGTAGAAGGAGATATCCTGAAAAATCATTCGGCAGGACATATCACGACCGAAGAAGCCGACCAGCTGATTAAGTATCTTGATGAGAAATTAGGAACAGACCGTATTCGTTTTTATACGGGGGTACAATATCGTCATTTGCTTGTCATCAAAGGAGGCGACAAACGTCTGGCTTGTGTGCCGCCACACGATGTCCCGCTGAAGCCTTTTCGTCCGAATCTGGTAAAAGCCTTATGTCCGGAAGCACAAGAAACTGCGACTTGCTGAATGCCTTGATTTTGAAATCGCAGGAATTGCTTGCCACTCATCCGGTCAATCAGAAGCGTATGGCAGAGGGAAAAGATGCAGCCAACAGCATTTGGCCATGGAGTCCGGGGTATCGTCCGAAGATGGACTTTACCACAGAAATACCCTTCCATTCATAGAGGATCGGTCATTACGGCTGTCGATTTGATTCGTGGTATCGGACGTTATGCGGGGCTGCGTTGTATAGATGTAGAGGGAGCTACCGGACTTTACAATACGAATTACGAAGGCAAGGCTCAGGCAGCTATCGAAGCGTTAAAAACTGATGACTTTGTTTACCTGCATATCGAGGCTAGTGATGAGGCCGGACATGAAGGAGATATAGACTTGAAGCTGAAAACCATTGAATATCTGGACAGCCGTGCAGTCGGACCTATTTACGAAGAAGTAAAAAACTGGGATGAGCCGGTAGCGATAGCTGTGTTGCCCGATCATCCTACTCCGTGCGAACTGCGTACACATACAGCCGAACCGATACCTTTCCTGATTTATTATCCAGGTATTACTCCCGATAGCGTGCAGAGTTACGATGAAATAGCCTGCCGGGAAGGAGGATACGGTACGATGGAAAAAGATGAGTTTATGAATGAGTTTATGAATTTACACTAGAGAGTTATGAAATATTACAGTACAAATAAGAAGGCTTCCGACGCAACACTTGAGGAAGCTGTAGTACGTGGACTGGCAGGCGATAAAGGTTTGTATATGCCTCGTGCCATCAAGGCTTTGCCTCAGTCTTTTTATGATGAGATAGAAAATCTTTCGTTTCAGGAAATAGCTTATCGTGTAGCTGATGCTTTTTTCGGTGAAGATGTTCCTGCCGAAACGTTGAAACACATTGTATACGATACACTTAGTTTTGATGCTCCGGTAGTGAAGGTGAAGGACAATATTTACTCGCTGGAACTGTTTCATGGTCCTACATTGGCTTTTAAGGATGTAGGCGGACGTTTCATGGCACGCTTGCTGGGATATTTCATCCGTAAGGAAGGCAAGAAACAGGTGAATGTACTGGTTGCTACTTCCGGAGATACAGGCAGTGCCGTAGCAAATGGTTTTCTGGGGGTAGAAGGGATTCATGTATATGTGCTTTACCCGAAAGGTAAAGTCAGCGAGATTCAGGAAAAGCAGTTTACTACACTCGGACAGAATATAACGGCTATTGAAGTAGACGGTACGTTCGACGACTGTCAGGCACTGGTGAAGAATGCCTTTATGGATAAGGAACTGAACGAACATATGCAGCTCACTTCGGCAAACTCTATCAATGTGGCCCGTTTCTTGCCTCAGGCTTTTTATTATTTCTATGCGTATGCACAGATGAAAAAGCAAGGAAAAGCAGACAATTTGGTGATTTGCGTGCCTAGCGGAAACTTCGGAAACATAACAGCCGGCCTGTTTGGTAAGCGTATGGGACTACCCGTGAAACGCTTCATTGCGGCAAATAACCGTAATGACATCTTTTATCAATACCTGAAGACTGGAGAATACAGTCCTCGACCCTCAATAGCAACCATTGCCAATGCTATGGATGTAGGAGATCCGAGTAATTTTGCCCGTATCCTCGATTTATATGAAGGTAGTCACGATGCTATAGCATCCGAAATTAGTGGGGAGACTTATACCGACGAACAGATACGTGAAACAGTACAGAAAACTTACGAAGAAACCGGATATCTGCTCGATCCTCATGGTGCATGTGGGTATCGTGCCTTGGCAGAAGACTTGCAGCCTGAAGAAAACGGGGTCTTTCTTGAAACTGCTCATCCGGCGAAGTTCCTGCAAACAGTAGAAGCGATTATCGGTACAGAAGTAAAGATACCCGAAAAGCTACAGGCTTTCATGCGTGGTACAAAACAAAGTGTACCTATGCAAAAAGACTTTACGTCGTTTAAAGCTTATCTGTTGAAACAGTAGTGATTGACAGCTTTTTATGATTCATTTGGGAAAGTGTTTTTATTTTTGCTGAAAAGGCAGAGAAAACATGCTGATGTTTTTTTTATTTTTCTACAAAAGTTGTACTTCTTTGTACAAAAAAATAAGGCTTTTTCCTGATGTTTTATCAGCTTTCCGAACTTGTCTTAAAATGAAGTATAAAGTAAAAATCTTATAGGTTGAAACTTTAATAGTAAAAAATCTCCTGCTTTTAGCCATATAATCAGCATGAATAAAGCTAAAGCAGGGGATTTTTGTACTCTAACGTATGGATACAATATAAGTAAGTCTGTTATTTTCTATTTTGAGCCTCAAAAGAATGTTAGTTTGCTGATAGGAAGTTAATATAGATTGCTAAGACAATAATAATGTATTGTATGTATGAGGTATAAAGACAAAAAAATCCCGCAGGATTGAAAACAAATCCTGCGGGACATTTTTTGTTATATAGCAGTTCAGATAAAAATATATTTATCTGTTTTTATACATGTTTTCGTAGTAATTCTGATAGTCACCGCTAGTAACGCTCTTTACCCAGTCCTGATTGTTCAAGTACCAGATAATGGTTTTTACAATACCATCTTCGAACTTAGTTTCGGGAGTCCATCCTAGTTCACGAGTAATTTTAGTCGGGTCGATAGCATAACGCTGGTCATGTCCCAAACGGTCTTTTACAAAAGTAATCAGTGAATCGTTTATCCAGTCGATGCGGATTTCACCATTTTCATCCAGTTCTTTTTTCTTCAAAACCTTACGGTAAGCAGGTTCTTCTTCCATTAAACGTCGGATTGTAGCAATGGTAAGTTTTACGATTTCTATATTCTGTTTTTCGTTATGTCCGCCTACATTGTAAATTTCTCCGTTCTTACCCTGGCGTACTACCAGATCGATAGCCTTGCAGTGGTCTTCTACATACAACCAGTCGCGTACGTTTGTACCGTTTCCATAGACTGGAAGGCGTTTTCCTTCAAGGATATTTTTGATAATTAACGGAATCAGTTTTTCCGGGAAGTGATAAGGACCGTAATTGTTTGAGCAACGTGTGATAGTAACCGGCATCTTATAAGTGTCACGATATGCCATTACGATTAAATCGGCACTGGTCTTTGACGCACTGTATGGGCTGTGCGGGCATAAAGGAGTTTCTTCAGTGAAGAAGCCTTCTTCACCCAGCGAACCATATACTTCGTCGGTTGATACCTGATGATAGCGTACATCTTTTCTCCATGTAGGATAACCGTTTTCGTCTTTTCCGGTAACCCATGCACGGCGGGCTGCATCCAGCAGGTTTTGAGTTCCCAGGATATTAGTCTGAAGGAACAGCTGTGGATTTTCTATACTGCGGTCTACGTGGCTTTCGGCAGCGAAATTTACGATATAATCGAATTTATATTCTGAAAAAAGTCGGTCGGCAAGCTCACGGTCGCATATGTTGCCTTTTATGAAAAAGCAACGTTCGTTGTCTACATCTTTGGCAATAGTACCTAGATTTCCGGCATAAGTCAAAGCGTCAAGTATAACAACCTTAATGTCTTCGTGTTTTGCTAAGATATACTTTATATAATTGGCGCCGATAAATCCGGCTGCTCCTGTTACTAAATAAGTTTTCATATAAGATGTTGCTTAAAATCGGTTACAAATTTCGGAAAGTTTTTTTAATCAGGCAAACAATTACTTGTTTAATTCTATTACTTCCAGGTCGGAAAAGTTTCCGTTGTCGATGCTGAAACGTACTAAAGTACGGACCGTATGGAATCCGTATATTCCTGCTGCTCCGGGATTTATGTGCAGTAATCCGAGTGTCTGGTCATATTTCACCTTCAGAATATGTGAATGACCGCTTATAAAAGCTTGGGAGGATTGGCTAAAAGGACAGAGCGGATAGAAGGATCATATTTACCGGGATATCCTCCTATATGTTTCATCAGTACATCTGCTCCGTCGACAGTGAAGCGTGCTGTTTCAGGAAACGTGTGCCTCATGTCTTGTCCGTCTATATTTCCATATACTGCTTTCAGGGGGCGGAAGGCTGCGAGTCGTTCTGCTACTTCCATCGAACCGATATCGCCGGCATGCCATATCTGGTCGCACGGATCAAAATATTTCAGGTAACGTTCGTCCCAGTAGCCGTGAGTGTCCGATAATAATCCGATTCTTGTCATTTTTTCTTTGGTTTTGTCGGACAAAGATAGTATTTTTGACTCAACCTTGATTCATGGCATTATGGAAAAACAATATAGATATTTTAACCGCGACATAAGCTGGCTTTCCTTCAATCATCGTGTGTTGCTTGAAGCTGATGACGATGATTTGCCATTGTATGAGCGGATAAACTTCATTGCAATTTATTCATCCAATCTGGAGGAGTTCTATAAGGTCCGTGTTGCCGAACATAAAGTTGTTGCTTCCGGTGGAAAAAGCGAAGACATGACTGTAGACCAGGCACATGAGCTGATTCGTAAAATTGCGGAGATAGTCAATGCACAACTGGAAGACAGAATCCGGATTTACGAGCAGAAGATATTGCCCGACTCCGTCAGAATCATATAATCTTTTATCAGTCGAAAAGGGAAGTGGAAGATTTTCACCGTGATTTTGTACATCGCTTTTTTCATGGAGGAAGTATTTCCTTACTTGCAACCGGTAAAGATTGAAAAAGAGAAGGTCAGGATGTTTCTTCGTGATAAACGCCAGTATCTGGCGGTACGGGTGCGTTGCCATGAAACAGAACGGATGGAGTATTTCATTATCAAGATGCCATACAGCAAGGTTCCTCGTTTCGTGGAACTTCCCAAACAAGGTGATAATTATTATCTGATGTTTCTGGAGGATATCGTAAAGGCTAATCTTGCTGAAGTTTTTGTCGGCTACGATGTAGATTGCAGCTATTGCTGTAAAATTTCGCGTGATGCGGATGTATTTGTAGATGATGTTCCTTCGGAAAATATGGTGGAGAAACTGAAAGAGAAAGTTAAGAAGCGTAAGATTGGAGCGATAGCACGTTTTGTGTACGATCGTAAGATGCCTGCTGATTTCCTGGAGTTTCTGACCGATGCTTTTTCTATCGACAATGAGGAACTGGTTCCGGGAGATAAACATTTGAATTTGGAAGATTTGTCTTCACTACCTAATCCGAATCCAGATTTGAAGCCTTTGGCTAAGCCGGTTCCGATGAGGCTTTCCGGACTGGAAGGTAAGAATTTTATGTATCGCCGGATAGCTCGTAAGGATTTGATGTTGCATTATCCGTATCATAGTTTCGAGCATTTTACACATTTTCTTTACGAAGCCGTTCACGATCCCTTGTGTCGGGAGATTATGATTACCCAATATCGGGTAGCCGAACATTCGGAGGTTATCAATACGCTGATTGCCGCCGCGCAAAACGGTAAACAGGTAACAGTGTTTGTAGAGCTGAAGGCTCGTTTCGACGAAGAAAACAATCTGGCTACGGCCGAACTGATGAAGAAAGCCGGAATCAGGATACTATACAGTATTCCGGGACTCAAGGTACATGCTAAGGTCGCACTTGTATTACGTTATAATAAGAAAGGGGAACAAATACGTAGCTATGCCTATGTAAGTACAGGAAATTTCAATGAGAAAACAGCTAAGATTTATTCCGATATTGCGCTATTTACGTGCAATCGGGTGATAGTGGAAGATATGCATACGCTGTTTCGCTTTTTGCGTAAGGAAGTGGATGAACCTCGGTTTAAACGTTTGCTGATAGCTCGTTTTAACTTGCTTCCGGAATTAAAACGCATGATTCATCATGAAATTGCTTTGGCTAAAGCTGGCAGGCAGGGGAGAATTATTCTTAAGATGAATGCTTTACAAGACCTCACCATGATAGACGAACTGTACAAAGCAAGCGAGGCCGGGGTAAAAATAGATCTGATTGTACGAGGAATATGCTGTCTGGTTCCCGGAGAGTCGTTTAGTAGCAATATTCGTGTTACCCGTATTGTCGACAGTTTTCTGGAACATGCCCGCGTATGGTATTTCGGTAATGATGGAGATCCGCGGTTGTTTATCGGTTCTCCTGATTGGATGAGGCGTAATCTGTATCGCCGTATAGAGGCTGTAACACCTGTTTTGGACAAGAGCTTGAAGCAGGAATTAATAGATATGCTCGATATGCAGCTTCGTGCTAACTGGAAAGCTTGCTGGGTAGACAAGGAACTGAAGAATATATTCAAACGTACTCCTGACGAACCGAAAGTACGTGCTCAATATGATTTTTATCAGTATTTGTATAAGAAAAATATTGAGTGAGGATTTGTAGGGAGAGGTTATTCGTTTATTCTGTCTTCTAATAAAGAGTGTGGGTAGTTGATGACATAAATTTTGCCATTATAAGTTACAATTTTAACCAATTCATTTTTATTTATAGCTGCCATATAAAACTTACCTAATTTAGGAGAGTGGAAAGTTCCAACATATCCTAAAAAACCTCCGTTTCCAGTAACCATTCTATTTTCCGCCTTGACACGCATGTTCCCTAAACCTACCTTTGCGCCGTAACCCTTAAACAACAATGATTATGGCAAAAGAAAAAGTAAACTACCAGGAGGTATATGACCTCTATC
>ENA-OQAN01000137-OQAN01000137.1-human-gut-metagenome-genome-assembly--contig:-NODE-137-length-39565-cov-6.844490_pt1 | contig 39565 bp, 46 predicted proteins | sample MGYA00242735_ERZ504527 | MGnify/ENA primary metagenome ERZ504527 (study PRJEB26092, sample SAMD00036230) | human gut metagenome | host: Homo sapiens | study: EMG produced TPA metagenomics assembly of... | reverse complement strand
CAATTTCTTTCTTTTGATAAACCCCGTATATTTTAATGGTACGCCACATTGTCAAATACAGTGCTTCGATCTAATAAGTTAAAATGTTGAAAGATCATTCCTATGGTAGCGTCTTAACTCTCTTAATTTCTTTTGACTTATATCTAAACTTCCTTGATTTGCACTTACCTTTCCAAATCCTTCAATTTCAATACTTCCAGAATCTGGAATCTCTAAAAAGTTCAAGCAACGAACCAAAGTACTTTTACCAGCACCAGAATATCCAATCACCCCATAGATTTGCCCACTTTCAATATGTAGTGAAACATCATCTACGGCATGTACGTCTACATTCTTTAAATGATAGGTTTTATCCAAATGTTCTATATTAATCATTTATAACACTCCAATCTAACAAAAAAAGCCGAGGACTTTTCCCCGGCAATCGCACACTTAAATAAGCGACAAACGAATTGAAAACCGGGTCACATTTTTTAACATATACATTTGCATCATTGACATCATCATTGTTTTCATTTTCGTTTCCTCCTTGCATGTTTGTATTCTACAAGAAGGTTATGTTATTGTCTAATTGTTAAATTTTTTAAGCAGTTATAAAAATTATTTATTGCTAAAATAATCCTTCATCGTTTGAATATACGTACTACCAATCTCACTCAACACTGTATTTTTCCTAGTGATATACCCAATTTCCATCATAGAATTGGGATTCTCTACATTCGCTTCATAAGGCACAACTACATAGTCATCCCCATTCAAATCACGACTAATAATTCCAGAACATAAAGTATATCCATTCAGTCCTCTCATTAAATTCAGCATCGTAGCACGATCATTCACTTGAATCTTTCTTGGAAATTCATTTTCAACCAATATCTCCTCTGCCGTATACATCGAAGGATTATTCCCTTGATCAAAAGTCATATTTGGATATGGCAATAATTCTTCATATGTAATTGATTTTTTCTTAGCAAGAGGATGCCCCTTATACAAATACACAAAGGCATCGCAATCCGCTAATTTATGAAATTCTAAATTCCACTCATCAAATTGTTTCATCATAAAACGACGATTATAGTTGGATAAATATAAAATACCTATTTCACTTAATGAATTACCTACATTCTCAATAACATGCATCGTCTTTGTTTCGCTAATCGCAAAATCATATTTAGAAGTCCCATACTTCTTCACTGTATCCACAAATGCTTTGGTCGCAAATGAATAGTGCTGGCACGAAACACGAAACTTATTTCTTCGTAAACTTACATCTTCGTAGCGATTTTTTAATAATTCATATTGTTGGTACAACTGTCTTGCGTATGTTAAAAATTCTTGTCCCTGTTGCGTCACAGTGACTCCGTGACTTGTACGATTAAAAATTTGAATATTTTAGTTCTTTTTCAAGCGATTGAATGGCAGATGTTAATGTAGCTGAGACACAAAAAGCTTTTCAGCCGCCTTATTCATAGTTTTCTCATCGGATACCGTTAATACATAAAGTAATTGTTGAAGCGTCATTTTTCAGTCTCCTTTATTCATATTATTTTAATGAATATTTGTTGATTTTCAAGATTCCAAAATAAAAGAGCTTAAGCAAGCCCTTTACCTATAATAGTTAGTTCTCCTTTTGATGTTCTACATGCCAAGCATGATCCTCTTTCACTTTCGCAAGTTCTTCTGGATTTTCAAATAATTCGAGTGCCGTAAAAGCCAATGCTTTTGCCCCTTTGACAATCGCATCCATTGCCTTTTGACTACATGAAGCATTGACCATATCTTGACCATGTCCTGCAATCCGTACATCTGTAATACTAATATGCGGTTGAATCGTAGGTACAACCTGACTAATATTACCTACATCACTACTTCCTGGCATTACCACATCTTCTACATGTTTTACAGTATTGCCAAGTTCCGTAATGTATTTTTCATAAATCGCATCTAATGAAGGTGTTAAAACCATATTTTCTACAAGATTTTGATACAACTTCATACTCGATGTACAACCCGTCTGTAAAGCGGAACCCTTCACAATATTCTCTACTTTTTCGTATAACTCATGTAATGTATCAATATCAGCAGCACGAATATAATATTTAGCCTTTGTGTATTCTGGAATGACATTAGGAGCTGTTCCCCCATCAACAATCACACCATGAATACGAATGCGATCGGTTAGTTGTTGGCGTAAAACACCAATGGCTGCATATGTTAAGATTTGCGCATCCAACGCATTGATTCCATCTTGAGGGCAGCCTGCTGCATGAGCGGGTTTACCCCAAAATTCAATATCTACAGGTGCACATGCATAATTACGCGTACTTAATCCATCTTCTGGACCTGAACCTGGATGCACGCATAAAGCAAAATCCACATCTTTTAAATATCCCTTCTTCACAAAAGAACCTTTGGCGCTTCCATTTTGTCCACCCTCTTCTCCAGGCGTACCATATACACGTACTTCTCCACCAATTCGATCCACTACACTTTTTAAAGCAGCACCCGCAAGTGAAGAAGTAGCGCCAAACACATTATGTCCACATCCATGGCCTAAACCTGCAAGAGCATCATATTCTGCTAGAAAAACAACCGTAGGACCTGGTTTATTACTTTTGTAGGTTGCCGCAAAGCCTGTACGATGTCCTGCCGCTGGTAATTCAATCTCAAAGCCTTCTTTTTTTAATTGTTCACTCAAGGTTTGAGATGCAAAATATTCAAAGTCACTAACTTCTGGCTTGGCATGAATAGCCAAAGAAATATCTTGATATACTTTTGCGTTTGTATCTATAAATTGAGAAATTTGATTCTTTAATTCTGACATAAAATAGTTCCTCCTAAAAGTTGAGTCTATTGTACAAAGAACAAGTGCTATATTCAAATTCTATTTATTTATATCTAGCTATAAATTATTTTTATATTTCGAACAAAAAGAAAAACGGCATAGCCGCTTATTCTTTCGTTAGATCTTCACCAAAATACTTGATAGAAATCTTAGATAAAGTTCCATCTTCTTTTAGTTCTTTTAAAGCCTTATTTACAGTTTTCTTTAAAGAAGCATTATCATCACCTTTTACCATTGGAATCGCATAGGGTGTAGATTCTTTGGATTGATCGACAATTTTAAATGAACTATCCTTTGTCGTTTGAAGATAATCATTGATCGAAGTAGCCGCATTGATTGTCGCATCCACACCACCACTTTTTACAAGATCCATACATTTCGTTAAATCATCAACACCTTTTACAGTAGCTCCATAATCTTCACCCAATTCCATATAGGTAGATCCAATCGAATTGGCCGTTGTCTTTCCTTTTAAATCATCAAACGAAGTAATGGCCGTATTGTCATTACGAACAACTAAGACTGTATGATCATATGCATAAGGTGTAGAAAAATCAAACTTCTTTTCTCTTTCCTTTGTGATATCGACACCATTAATAACTAAATCATATGTACCAGTAGATAGTCCAGTTAATAATCCATCCCATTTACCTTCCACAATATTGGCTTTTACACCTAATTTCTTAGCAATGTTCTTAGCAACTTCCACATCAACACCCATCAATTGATCATCCTTATCATGATAAGAAAATGGTTGCCAATCGCCTTCTAAACCAATTGTGATTTCACCTTTATCTTGAATTGCAGCTAAATGATCCTTACTAGATCCACATCCTGCTAAAGTAAAAACCATAGCCGTACTTAATAAACCTGCTAATAATTTTTTCATCTTAACCTATCATTCCTTTCCGCTTCGCTTCAAGGCACACATTGGAATTAAAATGTGCAATGAGCTTTGCTTTTATTACTTATCTTTTATTTGTTACCATGTTCTTGAAGTTAGAAGTACACTACAGAGCACGGTGATGTGAGTTGCAGACTTCTGCATCTCGTTCAGATTACATTTCCTCTTTCCTTAAAAAATCTTTTGTTCGTTCTTGTTTCGGATTTTCAAAGAAATTCTTTGAACTGCCCTCTTCAACAATTTTCCCTTTTTCCATTAAAATCACATGACTAGACACATTCTTCGCGAAAGCCATCTCATGCGTGACCACAACCATAGTCATTCCTTCATTAGCCAGTGTTTTCATAACACTTAAAACTTCTTGAATCAACTCTGGATCCAATGCTGAAGTTGGTTCATCAAAATAAATAATATCTGGATTTGTAGCTAACGCTCTTGCGATTGCAACACGCTGTTGTTGTCCACCCGATAATTGTGAAGGATAATAAGTCGCGCGATCTTTCATTCCTACTTTTTCAAGCATCTGCATACCAATCGCATTGGCCTCTTCTTTAGAAACATTTCGCGCTACAGTAAGACCTAATGTCACATTTTGTAGGGCTGTCTTATTCGCAAATAAATTGTAATTTTGAAATACAAACCCCGTATGCTTTCTAAGCTGGGCAACATCCTTCTTTGATGTATTTGATAAATCATAAGATTTTCCATTAAAAATCATAGTCCCTGCATCGGCTGTCTCTAAATAATTGATACAACGAAGTAAAGTTGTCTTACCAGATCCTGAAGGACCTAATATCGCAATAACATCGCCTTTATTGACCGTAAGATCCATTCCATTCAAAACATGTAAATTTCCAAATGATTTATGAATATCTTTAATTTCTAATAAAGCCATACTCTATCTCCCTGCCTGATAATAATTCAGCTTCTTTTCACCCCAAGCTTGCAGCCAAGTTAAAACTGTACAGAAAATCAAATAAACTAAAGCCACTTCTATGTATAACTGCATAAACTGATAAGTTCTTCCGGCAATTCTTTCTGTCTGCATAAACATTTCTGTAACTGTAATATTCGCAGCTAAAGACGTATCTTTTACAAGTGAAATCAAGTTATTAAATAATGATGGAAATGCACTTCGAAAAGCTTGCGGTAAAATAATATGCGTCATAATCTGCATATAGCTCATTCCTACACATAGTCCGGCTTCCATTTGTCCTTGTGGTACACTTTCAATCGATCCGCGAATCGTTTCAGCACAATAAGCGCCTGTATTTAATGAAAATACAATAATCGCTGCAGTAATAGCCGATATTCTCACACCAATCGATTGCATTCCAAAATACATAATAAATAATTGTACAAGCATAGGTGTTCCTCTAAATATCCAAATATAGAATTGAACAACATACTTCATAACCGGAACTTTCGCATATTGTATCAAGGCACATACAATAGCTATTAGCATTGCGATAATAAACGATACTAGCGCAAGTGGTAATGTCATTACAATTCCCGAAATAAATATCTTTGGGAATGATTCTAAAAACAGTTCCATTCTTTCCCTCCCTAAAATCTTTATACTATTCTACACCCTAAAGTAAACTTTAGGTCAACTAAATCAATCCAAATGATTTTAATATCGTTAACCAGAATGTAATACTAAAAGCACTAAGCAGTGTTGTAAGCATCACAACACTTGATGTTAAAACACCTTTATGCCCCATACTTTTAGCCATCACAAAACCAGATACGGTTGTACTGGATCCACACATAATCAAAATCGCAACTAAGGCTTGATTTCTGAATCCTAATAAAGCTGCAATTGGTAAGAAGATCGCACAAAAACCAATTAACTTCATAAATGTACAAAATAAAGATGGTTTCAATTCTCCTTTCGCCTGATCAAAATCAAAAGTGGCTCCCATCGCCATTAAACCTAGTGGTGTTGCCGTACTTGCGATCATAGAAATTGTTTTATTGATGACTTGTGGCAATTGAAATGGCAACAAACTCACAAATACACCTATCACAATGCCTAGAATTAGTGGATTCTTTAAAATTCCAACAAACGTTTTCTTATAGTTGACCTTCGATTGTTCAGCCTTAAAAAAAGATAAAATTACAACTGAAACCACATTATATACGAATACCACACTCATCAACATCAATGGTGCAACACCTACATCTGGATAAATATTGGATGTTAATGCAAGTCCTAATAAGGCAGCACTGCTTCTGTAACAAGCTTGAATAAATTCACCTTGAATCGCTTTATCTTTTAATCGCAATGAAAATAATATAGATAATAGAATACTAATTAGAGTAGATACAACACAAAATACGACAAACTTTGTATCCCAAAGATCTTTAAAATTAGATTTAGACACATCGACAAACAACAATAGTGGCAATGATACTTTAAAGACAAATGAATTTAGTTTGGATGCCAATGCATCCTCTAAAATATTCATTTTATTTAAAAAATAACCAACAACCATCAATAGAAAGATAGGGATGGTCGCATTTAAACTAAATAATAAATTTTCCACAAAATCCCTCCAAAACTTTCTTAAAATTTTAGCACAAATATTGAATAATATGCACTAAAACACTTATATGTGACATTATTATCAATCTGTAACTTGTATGTAAGCGCTTGTACTTGTACAATGGAATTAACAAGTATACAAGGAGGAAATAATACTTATGGCAAATCGTTTTATTTTAAATGAAACAAGTTATCATGGTGCTGGAGCCATCAAAGAAGTGGTTACAGAAGTTAAAGCACGTGGATTAAAGAAAGGTTTAGTTGTTACAGACAAAGACTTGATCAAATTTGGTGTAGCTACTAAAGTCACAGACTTATTAGATGAAGCTGGACTTCCTTACGAAATCTATGATGAAGTTAAGGCAAACCCAACTGTTGAACAAGTTAAAAATGGTGTACAGGCAGCTAAAGATGCTGGTGCAGACTATTTAATCGCTATTGGTGGTGGAAGCCACAAGATACTTGTAAAGGTATTGGAATCATCTTGGCAAACCCAGAATTTGAAGATGTTATTAGCTTGGAAGGTGTTGCTCCAACTAAAAACAAATCTGTCCCAGTTATCGCAATTGCGACTACAGCAGGTACGGCTGCCGAAACTACAATCAATTATGTAATTACAGATACTGAAAAGAAAAGAAAATTCGTTTGTGTAGATGCTCACGATATTCCAGTTGTTGCGATTATTGACCCAGAAATGATGTCAAGTATGCCAAAAGGCTTAACTGCAAGTACTGGTCTTGACGCATTAACTCACGCTATTGAAGGATACACAACTTTAGCTGCTTGGGAACTTGCAGACACATTAAACTTGAAAGCTATTGAAATCATTTCAAGAAGCTTACGTGCTGCATGTGAAAACGATCCAAAAGGACGTGAAGACATGGCTTTAGGACAATATATGACAGGTATGGCATTCTCTAACGTTGGTTAGGTGTTGACCACGGTATGGCTCACCCATTAAGCGCATTCTACGGAATCCCTCATGGTGTTGCTTGTGCTACATTGCTTCCATACGTTATGGAATTCAACAAAGATTACACTGGTGAAAAATTTAGAGAAATCGCTCGTGTAATGGGAGTTGAAGGTGTTGATGAAATGTCTCAAGAAGAATATCGTCAAGCTGCTATTGATGCCGTTATTCAATTAAGTAAAGATTGTGGAATTGCTCAAAGCTTAAAAGAAATCGGTGTTAAGGAAGAAGACTTACCTACATTAACAGATTCAGCTATGGCTGACGTATGTACAGGTGGTAACCCTCGTCCATGTACTAAAGAATTGATCTTCGACTTATACAAATACGCATTTAACGGAAGAGACTAATATGTCCATTTAGAAGGCAATCTAGTTGCCTTCTTTTTTTCTGTGCAAAAAAAAAAGATGAGATCACTCTCATCTCATTAACGATTTACATGAACATATCCAATAAATGGTTGGTTACATTCAACACTATAAATTGTTGTCTGACATCCAAACCATCCACCATGAACAGCTTGTCCATTACCAATATATAATGCGACATGTCCTTGATAGACACAAATATCTCCTGGAACTGGATTATTTGTCAAAGGTCCTAAGCTTAAATAAGCAGCAGGCGCACCATGGAAATTGATTCCTACAGCAGCAAGTGAATTTGTCACTAACATTGTACAGTCTTGATATACACCAATCTGAGCTAATGCTGCATCGGCAATTCTTTGATAGAAATTCTTTTCTACATTTACCGTAATATTTTTTTCACTTACATTTCCCGCTTTATCTTTCGCTTTAATGGATGTTGTAACAGTTCCTGTATTTGTTGTATCTACATTTTCAGTCAAAGTCACAGTTCCTTCTTCATTTAATGAAACATAGCGATTGATATCAAATGCTTCATTTTGTTCCACTGTGATTGTATCCTCACAAGTAATTACAGGCGCTGTTGTATCTTCTACCTTGACACTTACTTCAGCACTGTGCTTTTCATTTGTATTTTTGTTTTTTCCTTCGATCGAAACTATTTGTTTACCAACCGTTTCAATATCTAAATCTTTTACTTTTACCTTGTAGTTTTTTGATTCATATACAGATACATTTTTTGATTTCTTTTTAAATTTTACATTTGCATATTTTTGATGTAATTCTTTTGTAAATACAGACTGCATTGAATCTGCATTTTGATATTCAATTTTATAAGCTGGTGTGTTTTCTTTTGCTGCAACACTTGTAACGCCTCCAAATGTAGATGTAGCAATCATCACACTCGCAAATACTTGCATTAATTTTTTCATTGTTATGGGCCTCCTCATTGCTCACACAATTAAAGAGGCTACACTATTTTCTCGTAAGTGTCAAAAGAATACCCGTATTTCCCACAATTTAACATATTAATTTGTTTTAATTTGCCATTATTAACAAGTTCGTCCCATTAATTTGCACTTTTTAGTGAAAAAAAGAACTACAAAATTTGTAGTTCTAATCGATTAATATTCTAATTTTTTAACCTTTTCCCAAGTAAATTGAGGATCACCAAAGTGTCCATAGCATGATGTCTTGTGGTAAATTGGCTTTCTTAAATCCAATTCGGAAATGATGTTTCCTACTTCGAAATTAAAGTTTTTCTTAACAATTTCCAATAATTTTTCATCATCAAATTTACCTGTTCCAAAAGTATCTACACATAAAGATACAGGTTGTGCTTTACCAATTGCATACGCAACTTCAACTTCACAACGACGAGCTAAACCATTCGCAACAATGTTTTTTGCTACATAACGAGAGTAGTAAGCAGCACTACGGTCTACTTTTGTAGGGTCTTTACTAGAGAAGCATCCTCCTCCAATACGTCCACGTCCACCATATGTATCACATACGATCTTACGTCCTGTCGTTCCTGAATCTCCCCATGATCCACCTACAACGAAGCTTCCAGATGGGTTGATGAAATATTTTGTGTTTTCATCTAAGTATTTTTCATCGATGCAAGGTTTAATCACTTCATTCATGATTAATTCTTTAATTTCGTCTTGTGTAATATCTTTTGAATGTTGAGTTGAAACAACGATTGTATCAATACGTTTGATTTCATCATTTTCATATTCAACAGATACCTGTGTTTTTCCATCTGGTTTTAATAAATCTGGATGTTGTCTTCTGACTTTTGTCAATTGACGAGCCAAAAGGTGTGCATAATAGATAGTTAATGGCATATACTCATCATTTTCATCACATGCATAACCAAACATAATACCTTGGTCACCTGCGCATACTTCATCACGATTTACGGCATTGTGAATTTCAGGACTTTGTTGGTTCACAACAGTATGTACATGATATTCTTCTGTATATCCAATACGTTTGATTTCATTTAATGCGATTGTTTCATAATCCAATTCTGCCTTTGTATTACATTCACCATAAATTAATACAAAATCATCTTTAATAGTACATTCAACAGCCATATTTGAATATGGATCTTGAGCTAATGCAGCATCTACGATTGCGTCGGCAATTTGGTCACAAATTTTATCTGGATGACCTTCAGTAACACTTTCACTTGTAAAAATATAGTCTTTCATTTTGTCTCCTCTTCTCTTGCTTATCCATAAAAAAAACATACTTTAAGAAGTATGTTACAAATCTTTATACTTCTTATCGCTGTTAGCAGGACCACCTTAACATATTGTCAGGTTGGCGTGAAGTCAACGAGCTAACTCTCTACTTCAACTCTGGATAATTTTTTTACGCATAAAGATTAAAACATGAAACTACAAATAATGCAAGGAATTCATCATCATTCTTATACACATATGAAAAAATGGCTAAATTATCTAGCCATTTCTTTCTAATATCCTAATACTTCATCCACTAAGATTACATGAATACGATCGGGTTCCATACTATTTCTTGTGATGACCAGCTGATCACAAATGCAACCTTGGGCTAAACAATTTGCACAACTACCCGTGACTTGACACGGCCTATTTCCAGCAAATCGCTGACTGTTAATTGGTGCAGCCACATTTCTTAATCTAGAAATTGCACTATCTAAATCTTTTGTCACCTTATTCATACCTACGATCATTATGACATGTCTTGGTCCAAAACATAAACATGACACACGATTACAATGCCCATCCATATTGACTAAAATTCCATCTTCTGTCATCGCATTGGTACTCATTAAATAGTAATCTGCATAAAAACAATCTCTTTCCAACTTGTACTTTTCTTCGACATTTTTTGCCTGATCTCGATCAATGACTTTGAAATTTCTTTTATAAAGCTCTTCCTTAATACCAATCTTATTTAAAGTATCTGAGCCTCCCCAGCGACAGTTGAGCCTGGCTTCATAATTTCAAATGCCAAATCCAAAGCTTCTTGTTTCGAATGCACATAATACCCATTCATATGTCTGTTTTTTAAGCCTTGAATCACTTTTTTAGATAATAAATCATTTCGTTTTGTGATCATTTTTTACACCTCAATCCACTCTATTTTATTCACTACAATCGATGATGGTCGATCCTTCTTTCCTTGAATCAGACAAATACGATCTTTTTGAATGTTTTCTTTTTGTTGTTCATACAAACGAGGCATGATAACCGCATCCATTTTACCAGCTTCATCCTCGACGCTCATAAAGCACATCCAATCGCCTTTCTTTGTCTTATGCGTTCTAAAAGACGCCACACGTACTAAGATATTCATATATCCATCTTTATTTACTGCATTTAACAATGGTATACAATTTGGATAGTTATGCATACGTAAAGACTGCACAGGATGTTCACTCACATAAAAGCCATATACATATTGCTCTTTTTGGGCTTTTTGTATTGGATTCTCTTTGATTCTTTGAATGCCTGGACGAGAGACAATACTAAAATCGAAACGTAAATTGTTCGGATCTTCAATTCGCACAATATTTACATAATCAATCAGCTTTCTTAAATTCTCATTAAGAGTTGCACGATTATATCCAAAACAATCCAATGCTCCGCCATCAATTAAAATTCGAATCGTAGATTCATTGATCTTATACATACTTGCTTGGCAAGAAAATCAAATAAATCTGCATATGGTGCATGTTCTAAAATCGTTGGATAAATTGTTTTCCCTACACCTTTTAAAACTTGTAGTGGCATACGAATTGAATTCTGTTCAATCGTATAGAAAGCCTTTGAATGATTAATATCACACCCATTCACAACGATATTTCTTCGTTTACATTCATAAATATATTGCGAAGTTTTATACCTGAACCAATGACACTATTTAAAAGGCTCTGATAGAAATATAAAGGATAGTTTGCCTTTAAATAAGCCATTTGATAAGCTACTAAGCTATAGGCATAACTGTGTGATTTATTAAATCCATAACCGGCAAATTGTTCCATAATGGAAAATATCTCATTGGAAACAGAATCCTTAATACGCTTCTTTCGAGCTCCTAAAATGAATTGCTCTTTTAAATTCTGCATGACATCCAATTTCTTTTTCGACATAGCCTTTCTTAGTGTATCTGCTTGTGCCAAACTAAATCCGCCAATCACTTGGGCTGTCTGCATAACTTGTTCCTGATAAATCATGATACCATAGGTTTCCTTCAAGATTGGTTCTAGTAAAGGATGAGGATACACGACTTTTGAAGGATCCTTTTTTCTTTCAATATATGTATCAATATGCTGCATCGCTCCAGGACGATATAAAGCAAGTACAACACTGATATCTTCAAATTTGTTGGGTTGTATCTTTTGTAGTAAAGACGTAATTCCACTAGATTCCAATTGGAATACACCTAATGTGTTTCCAAACGATAATAATTGATATGTTTTCGCATCCTTTAAATTGATTTTCATCATATCCAAAGAAATATGTTTTTGTTCTTTTAGATTTGTGACAATTTCATGAATCGTCGTTAAATTACGAATGCCCAAAAAATCCATTTTGATCAAGCCCAAATCTTCTAGATATTCCGCTGTAAATTGTGTAGCCTGAATATCTCCATCGACACTGACAAGTGGACAAACATTCACAATTGGCTGATCTGAAAGAACAATTCCTGCCGCATGTAAAGAGGTGTGTCGTGGTAATCCTTCAACGTTTACACACATCTTAAATAATTCAGTTAATTTTTGATCCGACTGAATCCTTTTTCGAAATAAAACATTCTCATTATAGGCCTGCATCAACGTAATTTTAGGTGTGTTCTTTAACATCTTAGAAAGTTCATCCACAATTCTTGCCGGAATATTCATAACACGCCCTACATCACGAATGGCTTGTCTTGCCTGCAAAGTATTAAAAGTCACAATATGACTGACATGATCATAACCATATAATTCACGAACATATTGAATCACTTCATCTCTTCTATCATCTGGAAAATCCGTATCGATATCCGGCATGGAAACACGTGATGGATTTAGAAATCTTTCAAACAATAAATTATTCTGAATTGGATCAATATGTGTAATACCTAAACAATAAGCTACTAAAGAACCGGCTGCACTACCACGTCCTGGACCTACAAATATGTCTTGACTTCTGGCATATCGAATAAAATCCCATACAATCAAAAAATAATCGGTAAATCCCATATTCACTATGATATTTAATTCATATTCTAAACGTTTGATATAGGTAGGATTTAAATTCCCATTTAAACGTTTTTCTAACCCCTTCTTACAGAGTTTGATCAAATAATCCCTCGAATCAATTTGAAGTTTATTTTTAAATACAGGAAGCTTGGACTTTTGAAAAGCCATTTGAATATTGCACATTCTTGCGATTTCTTCTGTAGCGATCAATTCGCTTTCATCATACAATGCTTCCATTTCCTGTGGACTTCTTAAATATCTTTGAAATTGTACGTCCAAACCTTGATTTTCAATATTCGTTTGTTTGGCAATAGCCCTTAATACTTGTAAAGATTTTACGTCTTCACTATTCTCATACAGAATTCGAGATAGAGCCACACGTTTACAATCAAGTTGTTTTAAAATTCGATTATCGGCTCTTTTTTTACCCGAATCATTCATAGACACAGAAATATAGAAATCTGAAAAAGATTTTTTACACAATTCGACAAATGCACTTAACTTTTCTAAATCTTGATGTTCAATATATGCACTGAATGTATCTTTCCCGTCGCTGGAAGTTAATACCACACAATCTTTGGCATACTTTATAACTTCTTCAAAAGATACATTTCCTTTTATGATCGAACTTAATTTATATAAATTCTGTAGACCCATATCATTCTTCGCTAGAAGAATAAAATGAAATGGCTCCTCATTATAGATGGAATCAACTTCTAAACCAATAATCGCATGAACATTATGTTTTTACATAGTTGATAGAACTCCATCGTTCCATACATCACATTATGATCGGTCAAACATACATGGTTGAATCCAAGTTGTTTTTGATGAAGAATCATATTTTCTAAACGAATTGGCGATTCAAGTAAAGAGTATGAACTTCGCATATGTAAGTGAACCATGAAATCCCACCTTTCTTTCTAAAATATTATACCATAAGAAAAAGAGATAGCTTCTTAAGCTACCTCTCGATTTGATAAAATTTCAATAATTTGATTAACTTGATCACGTGTTAAGTTTTTGATTCCACTTGCACATTCGTGACCACCACCACCAAATTCCATGGCAACATCACGAATTGGAATATTTCTTGAACGTAAAGACGCACTATAATGTACACGATCTTCCATACGCGTAAACAATGCCCACATTTCAACACAATCGATACCTGCTAAACAATAGACTTTGTCTTTCGCATCTGTAAAGCTTAAACCAAATTCTTCATAATCTTCACATTCTAGAATTGAATAAAGGAACTTATTTTTAAACACTGTATGATTACGTACAACAGTTTCATATTTATAGTCTTCCATGGATTTTGAAAAGTTTAATTGTTCCACTTTTGTGACATCTACACCTTGTTCAAATAAATATTTTGCGGCATCAAATGTAGCTGGACGAACATTATTTGTCGTAAAACGAATATTGTCCGCTGTTAATCCAAGATATAACATTAGAGAACTTTGTAGAGGAATGTTAGCCTTTTTTTCTTGTAAATACAAAGCTAATAACTCACATGTGGCACTTGCCTTATCATCAATCCATTCTTCATCACAAATGGTTTCTACTTGTACGTGATGATCTATACGAATTGATTTTTTAGCCAATTGATACCTGTCATCATCAATGCGTGCAGCATTTGAAGTATCTAAAACAATTGCTAAGCTGGAAGCTACTACTTCATCATCTACAACATCCATATGTACGTTGTTTCTTTGTGAAACTGGACAATCATTACCTAAACAATAGATTTTTTTATTTGGATAAGCACTTTCTAAATAGTACTTTAAGCCAAATTGTGATCCTATCGCATCCATGTCAGCAAAAACATGGCGAAAAATTGTGATTGTATTAAAATCTTTTACGCTTTCTAAAATATCATTAGGCATTAGCCATCAAATCCTTGTAAGCATCACGTGCAATGACTAATTCTTCATTTGTTGGCAATAACCAAACTTGCATTTTTGATTCAGGAGCACTTAATAATTTTTCAACGCCACGAACTCCATCGTTGTCTTCTGGTTTTACAACAACACCAAATGCTGATAATCCATCACAGATTCTTTGACGCATTGCACAATCATTTTCACCGATACCACCGGCAAAAACAATCGCATCAGCACCACCCATTAATCCGTAGTATCCTGATACAACTTCGACAATACGATTTACATATACGTTTTGAGTTAAAATAGCACGTGGGTTTCCTTCTTTGATAGCGGCTTCAATGTCGCGACCATCACTAGAGATTCCACTTACACCTAACATACCCGATTTTTTATTCATGATTGTATCCATTTCATCTGGTGTATATCCATATTTATTTTCTAAGAATGGAACGATTGCAGGGTCAATATCTCCACAACGAGTTCCCATCATGATTCCTCCAAGAGGTGTGAATCCCATTGATGTTTTATATGATTTACCATTTTTAACAGCTGTAATACTTGCACCATTTCCTAAGTGGCAAGTGATGATATTCATTTCTTCTTGTGTTTTTCCTTGAAGCTCAGCCAAACGTTTTGTCAAATATTCATGACTTGTTCCATGAGCACCATAACGACGTACTTTATCGTTAGTATAATATTCATATGGAAGAGGGAAAATATAGTTTTCTTCTGGCATACTTTGGTGGAATGCTGTATCAAATACGAATGTGTGTTTACACTCTGGTAAAGCATCTCTAAATGAACGATATCCAACTAATGCAGCTGGGTTGTGTAATGGAGCTAATGCACATAATTCTTCTACTTTAGCTTCAACATCTGCATCTACAGGTACTGAATGAGAGAAATATTCTCCACCATGAACAACACGATGACCAATCGCTTTGATATCTTCTAAACTATTTACAACTTTGTGTTCAATTAATGCTTCCATTAATTTTTTTACAGCCACTGCATGATCTTTGATATCTAAGATCTCTTCAATTTTTTCTCCATTGGCTTTCATTCCAAAAATAGAATCGTTTAAACCAATACGTTCTACGTTTCCTTGTGCTAGAACTTCTTCTTCTGGCATTTTGAAAACTTGGAATTTCAAAGATGAACTTCCTGCATTAACACTCATAACAATCGACATTTTTTGATCCTCCTAAAAAATTTCTTTTAATATTTCGATTTGTTCAACATCTTCATGATGTAAAATCCATGAATCCAATAATTTTTTCTTAGCGACATAACCAATCGCTGCTTCATATTTTTCCAGTAATTTCGTAGCTCGATGTACCGAATCCATCGCGGCTGCACGAGAAATCTCTAGTTCCTCACTTATTTCAGTATAAGAGAAATCTTCCTCATAGTAAAGAGATAATATCTCTCTTTGACGTTTAGTCAACAAGTCTCCATACACATCTAATAAATCATTCGCATCTAATTTTGAAATCATTATTCTTCCATACCCTTTGTGATTCCCATCAAGAAGGCATTGATATCAAATGGTCTTAAATCAGCAGGCTTTTCTCCTAGACCTAGGAAACGACTGGTAAGTGTAATAGATCACGAATCGCGAGTACAACTCCACCTTTTGCCGTACCATCCATCTTCGTTAAAACGATACCTGTTACATCAGTTGCTTCCAAGAATACTTTTGCCTGTGAAATACCGTTTTGACCTGTTGTCGCATCTAAAACTAACCAGACTTCTTGTGGTGCTCCCTCAATTTCTCTTTGTACAACACGGTGCATCTTACTTAATTCATTCATTAAATTTGTTTTATTTTGTAGACGACCCGCTGTATCGCAAATCAAAATATCAATATCATTTTCTTTGGCATAACGACAAGCATCAACTAATACGGAACTTGGGTCTTGGTTCATTTTTCCTTTAACACAATGAACACCTAAACGTGTTGCCCAAGTATCAATTTGATCAATAGCTCCAGCACGGAAAGTATCAGCTGCAGCAACCGCGACTTTCTTACCTTGTTCCTTGTAGTATTGAATTAATTTTGCACTTGTAGTTGTCTTACCACTACCATTTACACCAACCATTAAAATAACAGTTGGACCTTCTTCATTCATTTTAATTGGTTCGTCGTTTGATTCATCATAGAAATCATATAGAATTGAAACCAAATAATCTAACATGGAATCATATTCTTTAACATGTTTTCCATTTGATTCAAACGCATCCACAATTTTTTGTGCTGTATGAATACCCACATCACTCTCAAGTAGAATAACCATAATTTGCTCTAATAGGTCATCATCAATTCCATGAAAGTTATTGGATAAAGCACGCATACGATCTCCAAAGCTTTTCTTTGAACGATCAAGGCTGATAAATATTTATCTTTATCTTCACTTTTTACGAAAGCTTCTTTTATTTTCGAAAAGACCGACATTACTTTTCCTCCTTAGCTATATGTACTGCATCTTTCAATTGCACTTTTAACACTTTACTAACACCATCTTTTTGCATTGTAACCCCATATAACGTATCGCACTGTTCCATAGTTCCTGGTCTATGTGTTACCGCAATAAATTGAGATTGACCACGATAATGAGATAAATAACGGGCAAAGCGCTCAACATTTGCCTGGTCTAATGCAGCTTCTACCTCATCAAAGATACATAAAGGCATTGTACGAGCCTTCAATATCGCAAACAATACACTAATCGCAATCAAAGCTTTTTCTCCACCCGAGAATGTCTGGATATTTTTAACCATTTTTCCAGGAGGCTGAACATCAATATCAATACCCGTATTCAATACGTCTTCTGGATCCACCATGGAAAGACTAGCACGTCCTCCACCAAACATAGCCTTGAATACGCCATCTAGTTCAGCATTAATTTTATTAAACATCTCAGTAAATTGACTGATCATTGTCTTGTCCATCTCATCAATGGCTGCCAATATTTGTTGACTTGCCTTTTCTAAATCTTCTTTTTGGCTTGTCATAAAATCAAAACGCTCTTTGACTTCTTTATATTCGTTTGGTGCATCTAAATTCACATTTCCCAAACGAGAAATAGCTTGACGAAGTTGAATAACTTCTTCTTTAGCACTTTCGATTTCGACATCTTCTTTTTTAGTTAACGCATACTCATATGTCATTTCATAATCTGTGCTTAAGCGATTCAATGCATTCTCTAACTGCGTTTGATTTTCACTACTTCCATTTCATAGTTATGGATCTGTGATTGTTTAGAACTCATTTCTCTACGAACTAAACGAATCTGATTTTCGAGTTGTTCTGCTTCATTTCCTTTATCAAAACGAGTCTGACGCAAGCTTTGAATCTCTAGAGACAATGAATCCAATACAGCATGCATCTTAGACATTTGTACAACAAGATCATCTTGTGCTAATTCTGAATTCTCTTCAATATCGACACCTAGTTCTTGGTATTCTGCAAGAATAGAATCGTATTTTGCCTTTTTAGTCGCATAAATATTTTCTAGCTTAGCCAATTCAATCTGTAAAGTTACAATCGCATCGTTTTCTTTTTGAAGTTTCTGCGTAAGAATCTCTGTTTCATCCAAACAATTGTCGGCTTTGATTTTTTGCCCTTCAATTTTTGAATTGATTGTTTCTAATTCCTGTCGCATTGTGACTGGTGTACTTTGATTCTTCGTAACACCACCCGTCATACTACCACCTGTATGTACGATATCACCATCTAGGGTAACAATTTTATATGCATAACGTAATCGTTTCGCAGTTTCATTCGCATTCTGCAATGTATCCACCACAATCACATTACCAAGCAATCGTTCTTTAACGGGATCAAAGATCTCTTTACAGTCAACACATTCACTCGCAAAGCCTAAAAAGCCTGGACTTGTTGAAGCAATCGTGATCACTTGTTCATTCATTTTTCTAGGATGACATACACTTAATGGTAAGAAAGTTGCACGTCCACTACGGTTTCGTTTCAAGAATGAAATGGCATTTCTTGCATCTGCCTCATTTTTGGTGATGATTTGATAGATACTTCCACCTAATGCTGCATTTACCGCCAATGCTTTATCGGCATGTGCAATCAACAATTCACTGACAACTCCATAAACACCAGATAAAGAGTTTTTTGCCTGCATTACAGAACGCACACCTTGTTGATGAGCAAAAGGCTGCTTCATCATATTTTCCAATACTTGTCTACGATTTTGTAGCTGTATCAAGATATTGTTTGCCTGATCCGATTCATAACGAGCCTTAGAAATTTTTGTTTTCAAATCATTCACAATATTACGACGGTTATTTAAATCTTGTTGCGTCTGCATTAAACGCTGATGACGATCCTGATATTCGAATCGTGCTTCTTCAAGCATAGCCTGTAATTCTTTTTGACGAGCTTGTTTATCCGCTACCTGCAACATATACTTTCGCTTTTCATCCTGCTCGATTTTACGTCTTTCAAGCTGATAATTTTCTTCCATCGCCTTTGTGTATTTTCCTTGCAGCTCATTGATTTGTTTATCTAGAGCATACATTTCTTTTCGAATGCTTTCTAAGCGATTTTCCTGCTTTAAAAGCTCCGCATTTTCTGATGTATGCATAGCTTGGATATCAAACAATTCTTTATTGATCTGATTAATTTTATCATTATATTGATCAATATCCTCAACCAATACACTAATTTCAATTTTAGATAGTTTATCTCTTAAAGAAATATATTTTTCTGCCTTTTTAGCTTGTTTTTCCAAAGGCCCAATTTGTCTTTCAAGCTCATCTAGAATATCCTGCAAACGATCTAGATTTTCTTTTGTCTGCTCTAATTTAGACAATGACATCTTTTTTCTCTTTTTATACTTTGCGACACCCGCAGCTTCCTCAAATAAAGAACGTCTATCTTCTGGCTTGGCATCCGCAAAAGAAGAAATATTTCCCTGCGTAATAATACTTAAGGAATCTTTTCCTAATCCTGTATCCATGACTAAATCATTAATATCTTTTAATCGGCATGGTGTTTTATTTATAAAATAACTTGCTTCATTATTGGCACGTAAAATTTGTCGTGTAATTTCGATTTCATCAAAATCCGAATCAAAAACACGTGTTGAATTGTCAAATACCAATGTAACGCGTGCCATGTTTACAGGTTTTCTATATTCACTTCCTGAGAAGATAATATCTGACATATTAGTACCTGAACGAAGTGATTTAACACTCTGTTCACCAAGTACCCAACGAATGGCATCATTCACATTACTTTTACCACATCCGTTTGGTCCTACAATGCCTGTAATATCTTGATCAAATTGAATCACTGTTTTATCTGCAAAGCTTTTAAAGCCTTGTAATTCAATACGTTTTAAAAACATCAAGACCCTCCACTCTAACTAGTGTATTATATCAAAAAAATCACATAAAATATATCTAGTATCTATTTCTAGATTGTATATTATTTATTATTATGTTATAGTATGTGCATGAACAAGAAAGATAGTATGCGGTATGTTTATCCACTTTGTTTTGGTGAAGAAGTAGGAAACTGTATCACACATGGAGTTATGGCACTTTTGATTCTATTTGCACTTCCATACTATAGTGTTCGTGCTTATTTACAAGGCGGAGCAATCAAAACACTTGGAACAGCAGTATTCTTGATTTGTCTGCTCTTTATGTTTACAGGGTCTTGTCTTTACCACAGCATGCCACATGAAACAACACACAAATATGTATTTAGAAAATTAGATCACATTATGATCTTATTGGCTATCGCAGGAACTTATACGCCCATTTGTCTAAATCTTATGAACAACTGGAAAGGATATACAATTTTAGCTATCGAATGGGTTATGGTAATTGCTGGAATCTTATTGAAATCGATTGCGACGAAAAGTTATCCTAAACTCTCAATGACAATCTATATGATCATGGGTTGGTTAGCTATCTTTATTTTACCTACGCTAATCAGAGAAACTCAACCTATATTTATCATTTTGATTGCCTTAGGTGGTGTTATGTATACCATGGGTACTTTCTTTTATTCAAAGCCTCAAAAAAGATTTTTTCATTTTGTATGGCATATCTTCATCATTTTAGCTAGTATTTGTCACTTATTGGCTATTCTATATTTTATGTGAAAAGAACCTATATCTTGGATTTTCCAAAATATAGGTCCTTTTTTTTAAAACAATCGAACAATATCATTATATGTCGCGTATAAAAACAACAACATCAAGAGTACAAAACTTGCCATGATGATATTTTCTACTACTTTTGTAGAAACTTTTCGTCCAATTAGTTTTTCAATCAATAAAATCAAGATTCTTCCCCCATCAAGTGCTGGAATAGGAATAGCATTAAAGATTCCTATATTTAATGAAATCATCGCAAACAAACTAAAATACATATCCAATCCATATTGTACAGATTTGCTAGTGACATTTAAAATGCCAACGGGACCCGATAAGTTTTCTAATCCCTGTCCATGAATGATCATATTCAAAGATTTAAATATAGTTGTTGCACTATCCCAGGTATTTTGACAGCCAACCCATAAAGATTGATACCAAGGAATCTTCTTCGCATATGCAATCGCCTTATAGCCAAGTGTATAGCCTTCCATATCTTTATCATAAGATGGAGTTAGTGTGGTTTCAAATGTTGTGCCATCACGCTTTACAGTTAATGTCAATGTATCATGATGATATTGAATAAACTCTAAAATTTCATATTGTGTTTTAGGTTGAATACTGTTTCCATCTTCACTTTGAACTTTAACAATGTGATCATCTTTTTCTAGACCTGCTTTTTGTGCCACAGAGTCCTCTTCGACTACATAGACAACTGGTTTTGCCTCTTCTACTACATAGCCTTGAGCTAAGGCCACACCCATATATATGATCCATGCCAATAAAATATTCATCACAATACCAGCAATCATGATGCAGACTTGTTTCCATTTTTCAATACCGTTTAAGCGTCTATTTTTCGGAACATCCTTTAGCCAGCTATCTTCTTCACTTTGTGAGCCATCTTCTTCACCAGCCATCATTACATAGCCGCCAAAAGGAATGGCGCGAATTGAAAAAGCAGTCTCTTTTCCTTGTTTTTGATAAAGACATGGTCCCATGCCAATAGAAAATTCTTTACAGTAAACCCCAAAATGTTTAGCAACTAAAAAATGTCCTAACTCATGTAAAATGACGATCACGCTTAGCATCACGACAAATGCTATTATACCAATAATAAAATCCATTCAAATCCCCCTTAGAGAATGATTGTATATAAAACACTAAATACCATGATATTTAATAATAGTGAATCTACACGATCTAAAACGCCACCATGCCCTGGTAAAAGATTAGAGAAGTCTTTTACAGCAAAATGACGTTTAATAGCACTAAAACACAAATCTCCAAGTTCTGCAGTAATAGGACATACTAAACATAAGAATGTATTTAAAACTGAGTTTAAGTTTGATACGTAGCTAAAACTAACCACAAAACTTAATACAAAACCAAATACAATGCCTCCTACAAAACCTTCCCAACTCTTTTTAGGTGAGATTCTAGGATTCATTTTGTGCTTTCCAATAGCTCGACCCACAAAATAGGCTCCTGTATCACTTCCGTATGTTGCAAAAACAATCGTCCATAGGTACTGATGTACGTTTGCGATTTGTTCTACCGCATGATATACGAGTGAGAAAATTATAACGTATGAAATACACACAAAGGCATCTATAATTGAGAAGTTTTCAACAAAAACAACAAGACTCCATAAGAATACAACAATCAGTGTCACAACAACGAAAAAGTATTTATCCGGTAAAACTCTTGTTAAAACAACGGCTAAAGCACTAAGTGGAAGAACATATTTAGGCCAGCTTTTAAAATCTGGCTGAATATGCATCCATTCATATGCACCTGCACAAACAATAAACAAGGCAAGAGCTTCTAACCAATATCCTCCAAGAGCTACTGGTAGTGCTACAACAAGAATGATACCAATAGCGGTAATTATTCTTTGTTTCATGAAGTTAAGCCTCCAAATCTGCGATCTCTTGAAGCAAATTCGTCTAGACAATCTTTTAATGCTTTTTCATCAAAATCAGGCCATGCGACTGGTGTAAAAATCAATTCCGCATAGGCGAGTTGCCACAACAAATAATTCGAAATACGAAGTTCTCCACTTGTACGAATCATCAAATCAATATCTTCTGGTACAAATAAATATTTTGAGAACTCTTCCTCAGTTAAATCATTTTCACGTTTACCTTGAGCAACCTCATCCGCATATTTTTTCATACCAAGTAACATTTCTCTTCGCGAACCGTAATTAATGGCTAAACATAATTCTAATCCAGTATTATCCTTAGTCATATTTACAGCCTTATTAATTACATTTTGTGTTGCTTGTGGGAATTTTTCTAATTCACCGGCAAAAGTTACACGAATGTTCTTTTCCATCAATTCATTAATAAATTTATTAAAGAATAGTCCTGGTAATTTACATAAATAGGAAACTTCATCTTCTGGTCTTTTCCAGTTTTCTGTTGAAAAAGCATATAGAATCAATTTTTGAATTCCCATATCTTGTGCAGCTAGAGCCACAGTACGAATTGTATCCGCACCCTTTTTGTGTCCTGCCGTTCTTGGTAAGCCTCTTTTTTTGGCCCAACGACCATTACCATCCATAATTATAGCTACTGTTTTTGGTGCCATAAAAACCTCCTTTTTAAAAAAGTCCAAATCAAGTTTGGACTTAGACATTTAATATTTCTTTTTTCTTTGCTTCACAAATTGAATCAACATCTTTAATGTATTTGTCTGTTAATTTTTGTGATTCTTCTAATGTTTGTTTTTGTTCGTCTTCTGGAAGTTCTTTATCTTTTTTAATAGCATCGTTCGCATCACGACGTACGTTACGAATCGCAATCTTAGCTTCTTCACCATATTTTTGTGCATCTTTAGCTAATTCTTTACGACGATCTTCAGTTAATTGAGGAACTTGAATACGAATGACATCGGCTTCTGCTTGAGGATTCAATCCTAAGTTAGCAGCTTGAATTGCGTGTGCAATATCTTTAATGATTGAACGATCATAAGGTTTAATAACAAGTTGTGTACCTTCAACAACAGAAATCTGAGCCATCTGGTTGATTGGTGTCATTGCACCATAATATTCAACTTGTACACGTTCTAACATTTGTCCACTGGCACGTCCAGTACGGATTTGTCGAAGGTTTGATTCTAAATTATCAATAACACCCATCATTTTTTCTTCTGCATTTAATAAAATATCACTCATTTTAATTCTCCTTATTTCTTTTTAGTGATTGTTGTACCGTTAACTTCACGGCGAACTGCTTTGACAATATTACCAGGTTCATTCATATTGAAAACAACTAAATCAATATCATTATCCATGCACATACTAATAGCTGTTGAGTCCATGACTTGTAATCCCTCGTTTAATACGTCCATATAATTTAGTGTGTCGTATTTCTTAGCATTTGGATTTTTCTTTGGATCTGAATCATAAACTCCATCAACACCATTTTTAGCCATCAAGATAACATCTGCATTAATTTCAGATGCACGTAATGCTGCAGTTGTATCTGTTGAGAAGTATGGAGAACCTGTACCAGCTCCAAAAATAACGATTCTTCCTTTTTCCAAGTGACGTAAAGCACGTCTTAAGATGAATGGTTCTGCAACCTTTTGCATTTCAACAGCTGTCTGTACTCGTGTTTGAACGCCTTCTTGTTCTAATGCATTTTGAACAGCTAAAGCGTTGATTACAGTACCTAACATACCCATATAATCGGCTTGAGCACGGTTCATTCCCATTTCAGCCATCATTTTACCACGAATGAAGTTGCCACCACCGACAACAATTGCTAATTCTACCCCTAATTTTTGTACTTCTTTTAACTCTTTTGCCAATCTTTTTAAGATTTCTGGATCAAAAGCAGCTTCAGGGCTAGACAAAGCTTCGCCACTTAATTTTAATAAAACACGTTTATACATAATATTGCTCCTTATTGAATTGTCACAACAAATTATACACTATATTACGCTATTTAAAAAGAAAAACCCTTGGAATTTCCAAGGGTTTTAAAGTAAAAGATAAATTACTTAGCCATTTGAGCAGCAACTTCTTCAGCAAAGTTTTCTTCACGTTTTTCGATACCTTCACCAGTTTGGAAACGTACGAAAGTTACTACTTCAGCTTTGTTGTCTTTCAAGAATTGAGAAACCTTAGTTTTAGGTTCTAAGAAATATTCTTGATCTAATAAGCATTGGTCTTTAAAGTGTTTATCAACTTTTCCTTTTAAGATTCCTTCCAATACTTTTTCTGGCTTTTTAGCCATGTTAGGATCAGCCTTCATCATTTGTAATTGAAGTTCTCGTTCGTGTTCAACTTCTTCACCTGGTACTTCAGCTTGAGATACATATTTTGGAGCCATACTAGCAACTTGCATTGCTAAGTTTTTAGCTACAGTAGCATCTTGCGTTCCTTTAACAACTACAACAGCAGAAATTGATCCACCCATGTGCATGTATGAACCGAAGATTTCATCATCTGCTTTTTCAACAACAGCAACACGACGGAAAGAAATTTTTTCTCCGATAGTAGCTGTAGCGTTGATGATTAAATCATTGATAGTTCCTTCAGCAGTTTGAACATTTAAAGCTTCTTCAGTTGTAGCAGGTTTGTTTGCAAGAATTGCTTCTTGTAAAGTATCCATTAAACCTAAGAATTGTTCGTTCTTACTTACGAAGTCTGTTTCTGAGTTAACTTCGAATAATACAGCAGTGTTTCCACTAACAGCAACACGAGTTAAACCTTCAGCAGCGATACGTCCTTCTTTTTTAGCAGATTTTGCGATTCCTTTTTCACGTAACCAGTCAACAGCTTTTGCAATGTCACCTTCACATTCAGTTAAGGCTTTTTTGCAATCCATCATACCAGCACCTGTTTTTTCACGTAATTCTTTTACTTGAGCAGCAGTGATAGCCATTTTAGCATCCTCCTATATTTTTTTATTATTCAGCAGCTTTTGCTTCTTCAGCTTTTGCAGCTGGTTTTGCGTCATCATTTTTCTTATTGAAAGGACGACGGTTTTTACGTTCGAAGTTACGTTTTCTACGTTCTTCATTTCTTTGACGACGACGACGTTCGTTTTCAGCGATTTGTGCTTCAACATTTTTGATTACGTCTTCCATAGTTACATCATCTTCAGTTTCATCTAAGTAAGCCATTTCTAATAGACCACCCTTAGCATCAACGATAGCGTCTGCTAAGATTGTTGTAACTAATTTGATTGAGCGAACTGCATCATCATTAGAAGCGATTGCAAAATCAGCATCTTCTGGATCACAGTTTGTATCTAACATAGCGAATACAGGGATTCCTAATTTTTTAGCTTCAGCGATTGCATTGTGTTCTTCTTTTGGGTCAATAACAACTAATGCATCTGGAAGTTTCTTCATTTCTTTGATTCCACCTAAAGAACCTTCCAATTTAGCTTTTTCTTTACGTAAGTTAGCTTGTTCTTTCTTAGTGTAAACTTCGATTTTTCCGCTAGCTTCCATTTCTTCGATTTCTACTAAACGTTTAATACGTTTTTGGATTGTACGGAAGTTTGTTAATAAACCACCTAACCAACGTTTGTTAACGTAGAAAGATCCTGAGCGTAAAGCTTGTTCTTCAACAACTTCTGCAGCTTGTTTCTTTGTTCCTACGAACAATACTTTTCCTCCACGTTCGCTAATTGCTTTTAATTCATTGTAAGCAGCTTCGATTTGTGCTTGAGTTTGGTTTAAATCTACGATATAAACCCCGTTGCGACTTGTGTAGATGAATGGTTTCATCTTTGGGTTCCAACGGCGAGTCTGGTGACCAAAGTGAACACCGTTCTCTAACATTTTCTTCATTGATACGATTGACATAATAGTCCTACCTTTCCGTTTCTCCTCCATCATTTCAGACGCATGCAACACTGATGTGCACGGGCACACGAATCCATGATGTGTGTTATAAGCGCAATCACGCGCTTTTACATTATAGCAATAACCTTTTTAACTTGCAAGATGTTATTTTTCAAAAGGATGCGCTTTTTTATAAGCCTTCACTAACTGTGCTGTAGTCACATGCGTATAAATTTGTGTTGTTGATAAAGATGAATGTCCTAGTAACTCTTGAACAATACGAATATCCGCTCCATTATCTAATAAATGTGTCGCAAAACTATGTCTCAGCATATGTGGATGCAATTTCATATGCATTCCAATGGCTTTGGCATGTTTATCCATTAAATACTGAATACCACGAGAAGTTAATTGTTTACCTCTTAAATTCACAAATACATGATCATCCACTGCATATTTTGACCAAAAACTATTTTTATATTCCAACAATTCTTTTTCAAAACCTTGATAAAAAGGTACAATACGATCTTTATCCCCTTTACCTCGAATATGCACGATTCGATTGTTTAAATCAATTTGATTCCATTCCAAAGAAACACATTCACTAACACGTAATCCACATGCATACATCATCGTAAATAATATGCGATCGCGATATTGATCTTCTTTGGCGTCATTATAAGAATTTAAAAATTCCTGAATTTCTTCTACAAATAAAAAATCTGGAATTTGTTTTGACTTCTTTGGTGTCTGTATCCCTAATAAAGGGTTTTCATTGATACCCATATACTCTGCCAAATACGCATAGAAAGAACGATATACACTCATTTTACGTGCAATCGAACTGGATTTTAAATGATCCAATGTAGCTAGAAAATTCATAAAAGTCAATCTATCACACGATTCAAAAGAATCCATAGATTGACTTAATAAATATTCTTTATATTGGTTCAAATCATTTTTATACGATTCGATAGTTTTATCGGATTGCGTATTCTTTCGATATATATATTTTAGAAAACGATCAATCAACTCATCCATTGACTTGTTCCTGAATTTCTTGAATACGAGAAAGTGCCTGAGCAGCAAATTTTTCTTTACGCTCATGTTTCTTACATTTTTCGTTTAAATGCATAATGCCAAAGTTTGCGTTCATTGGCTGGAAATGTTTTGGATCACAATGCGTAATATAGTATGCTTGTGAGCCCATCACACAAGTATTTCCAAAACAAATTGGTTCCTTATTCTGCATATACAATGACATATTGATTCCGGCAATCAATCCGGATGCACAAGATTCAACATAACCTTCAACTCCCGTTAATTGTCCGGCAAAGAATAAATCATCACGTTTCTTTGATTGATATGTTTCTTTTAAAACAATTGGACTTGATAAATAAGAATTTCGATGCATAACACCATAACGAGTAATTTTCAAATTTTCTAATCCAGGAATCAAAGCGAAAACTCTTCTTTGTTCAGCCAAGTTAAATGTGTCTGGAAACCAACAATATTGTACATACTTGCAGCTACATTATCTTGGCGTAACTGAACTACGGCAACGGGATGTGAATCCTTGTCTTTTTCCAATCCCACCGGCTTTAATGGCCCAAACAACATAGTCTTCTTTCCACGACGTGCCATTTCCTCAATGGGCATACAACCTTCAAAATATGTTTCTTTTTCAAAATCGTGCAAATTCACACATTCTGCATGAATCAATGCATCATAGAATGCTTCAAATTCATCCGCATTCATTGGACAGTTGATATAACTTGCTTCACCTTTGTCATAGCGAGACTTATAGTAGGCTTTACTAAAATCAATCGAATCCTTTTGAATGATAGGTGCTGCTGCATCATAGAAATGGAAAGTATCTTCAGAAGTGAAATCATGTATAGCCTTTGCTAGAGAATCACTTGTCAAAGGTCCTGTTGCGATAATGCATGGTCCTTGGGGTAAAGCTGTCATTTCTTCATTGACAACTTCGACCAATGGATGATTCTTAATTGTGTCTGTAATATATTGTGAAAAAGTCTCACGATCAACTGCCAACGCACTTCCAGCTGGTACAGCATGCATATCTGCTGATTTCATAATCAATGAATCCATTTGGCGTAATTCCTCTTTTAAAATACCTACCGCATTATTCATCGCATTGGATCGAAGTGAATTCGAACACACAAGTTCCGCAAATCGATCTGTATGAAAGGCTGGACTTTCCTTTTTAGGACGCATTTCAATCAATCGAACCGGAATATTTCTTTTTACGAGCTGCCATGTTGCCTCACACCCGGCAAGTCCTGCTCCTACAACCGTAACTTGTTCCATTATTTATCTTCCTCTGTTTTCTTAGGTTCTTTTTTTTATATAGTGGCATTTTGGATAATTTGAACAACCAATGAAAGTTGTCCCAAAACGTGATTTTCTTCTGACAAGCTCATGTCCACACTCTGGACACATTTCACCTGTTGGCTCAGGTTTCGCCTTCTTTTTCAAAGATTCGATGGTTTTGCATTCCGGATAATTTGAACATGCCCAAAACTGGCCATAACGCCCTCTTTTAATCACCATCTTAGCTCCGCAGTTCGGACAGATTTTTTCTTCTTTTGCCTCTTCTGGAAGTTCTTCTTCATCATTTTCAGTGTAGCGACATGTTGGAAAGTTAATACAAGAAATAAACTTACCAAAACGACCATTACGATAAACAAGCTCTCCACCACATTCAGGGCAAGTACGTCCTACACGTTCTAATTCCTTCTTTGGCATTTTTTCATAGGCATCTTCTACAAGTGGAGCAAATTTATCATAGAATTTGTGCATGTAAGATACAGAGTCCTCGTTTCCTTCAGCAATTTCATCCAAAGTTTTTTCCATATCTGCCGTATATTCTACGTTGATGACACTTGAGAAATACTGTTGTAGTTTTTCATTTGTCAAAATCCCCTGCTCACTAGGAATAAATACCTTCGTCTTTGAAGTTTCACTTGCCTTTTCTAATGAGGCATAGCCACGTTTTTGTAAAGTATCAATAATTGTCGCATATGTACTTGGACGACCAATTGACTTTTCTTCAAGATCTTTAATCAGGCGTGCTTCTGTATAACGTGCTGGTGGTTCTGTAAAGTGCTGCTTTGAAGTTGGAGTTACATTTTTTAAAACTTCATTTTCTTCCAACTTAGGAAGTAAAGCATCGCTTTGTTTTTCATATTTAGAATATACTTTGTAGTAACCATCAAAAGTCATAGTTTGTCCGCTTGCACTAAATTCTAAATCGTTGTTTGTGATTTTAACACTCGTCACATCATATACGGCATCTTTCATTAAGGATGCCAAAGTACGCGCATAAATTAGTGAATACAAACGATATTGATCATTCGTTAAATGGTCTTTGATGGATTCGGGTGTATGATTAATATTTGTTGGTCGAATGGCTTCATGTGCGTCCTGCGTATTTTTACCATTCTTTTGATGTACATGTCCAACATATTCTTTACCATATGTATTTGTGATGAATTTCTTGGCATCTGAAACAAAAATATCAGATAAACGTGTTGAGTCCGAACGCATATACGTGATCAAACCTTCCATATTTCCGCCTAGATCAATACCTTCATACATTTTTTGAGCTACACTCATTGTCTTCTTTGCACCAAATCCTAATTTTGTACTGGCTTCCTGCTGCATAGTCGATGTAGTAAATGGAAGTTTAGGTTGTTTCTTTTTCTGCTTTTTAGAAATCGATGAAACAATATATTCTCCACTGCACCTTTCCAATAGTGCTTTAGCTTCTTCTTCATTTTTGATTTTAGGCTTTTTACCTTCAACCTTCACTAAATCTGCTTCAAATGCTTTATTCTGCTTTTTACATTGTGCATGAATCGTCCAATACTCTTCTTGTTTAAACGCCTTGATTTCATTTTCACGATCAACAATCAATTTCAACGCCACAGATTGCACACGTCCTGCAGATTTAGACTGGATTTTATTCTGCAGCAATTTGCTGAGTTTAAACCCAATAATTCGATCTAACATACGACGTGTTTCTTGTGATTTCACAAGGTCCATATCAATTTTTCTTGGTTCTTTCATAGCTTCAAGAATTGCAGGCTTCGTGATTTCATGGAAAACAATACGATTATTGTCTTCTGTATTTAAATCTAATACACGTGCTAAATGCCATGCGATTGCTTCTCCTTCACGGTCCGGGTCACTGGCAAGATAGATATCTTGTGCTTTAGAAGCGTACTCTTTTAATTCTTTCACTACTTCTTTTTTCTCTTTGCTAATTTTATATTTAGGTTCGAAATCATGATCTACATCAATTCCTAAACCTTCTTTTCCGCTTGTCGCCAAATCACATACATGGCCTTTGCTGGAAACAACTCTGTATTCTTTTCCTAAATATTTTTCAATCGTCTTCGATTTGGAAGGCGACTCCACAATAACTAAATGTTTTTTCATTTGTTTCCCCCATATTCACGCTATATAAAACATTAAAAATATCAATTTGTCAATCCTCAGATATCATCAATGTCTTTTATATCCACCAAAATATTGGCTCCATTACTAATCAAGTAGTTACATCCTTGATACTTTCATCTTGAAAAGCTGTAGGCACACAATAAATAGGAACACTCAATTCGAGACATTCATTCACAGTAATCATTGTTCCACTTTTATAGGTTGCCTCAATCACAACTAAGTTGCTGCTTAAAGCAGCAATCAAGCGATTACGCCATGGAAAATGATAAGCCAAAGGCTTCACATGCATGGGATATTCACTAATGATTAATCCGCTTTTTTTCATCTTTTCAAATAAAAACGTGTTTTCCTTTGGATAAATCACATTGATTCCACAACCAAGCACACCAATTGTTTTTGATGCATTCAAATGGGCCTGGCATCAATACCTTTGGCAAGCCCAGATACAATGACATACTTGGATTGGAGCCTTTGTACGATTGTATCCGTATTTTGCAGTGCCTGCACTGAACAGTTTCTAGCTCCTACTATACCTACACCTTTTTCTTTCAACAAACAAACATTACCCTGATAAAAAATAATCCATGGCGGATATCTTAAATGTTTAAATGCTTCAGGATACATCTCATCAACGATTGTAAGATAAGGATATGGATATGCAATGATGGAATAGTTTTCATGTGCCTTTATCGCATTGCCAATTTTCTTCCAATCTCCATCATATTGGATGGCATACCATAAAATAGCTTCTCTTTTTATTCTCATATACTCATATACGAAAAAAAAAGAGACTTTTAACTAAAAAAAGTCTAATTTCTTCAAGTTTTTTTACAGGACCATAACTTCTTCGATAGAAATACTGTAATCCATACTTGTTTAAAGCTTCAATATGCGCTTTTGTCGGATATCCTTTATGTTTGGCTAAACCATACTGTGGATACATTTCATCCAGCTTTTTCATCCAGTGATCACGCGTAACTTTCGCTAAAATACTTGCCGCCGCAATAGACAATGATTTTTGATCTCCCTTCACAATAGCTTGGTAAGGTTTATCAATATCTGGTAATGGCATCGCATCACTCAACACAAAATCACATTGTGCTTTATTGGCAATTTCCATCATAGCTTCTTGTGTTGCACGATAGATATTTTTCCTATCAATCGTCTTTTCATCTACAACTAAAATTTGATAGTACAAAGCATCCTGAATTATTGTTTTAAACAACTCTTCTCGCTTTTTTTTCACTCAATTTTTTAGAATCATCAATTAACGCATTTTGATATCCCTTTGGAAAGATAACTCCTGCTACCATCAATGGACCGGCAATCGGTCCTCGTCCTGCTTCATCCATTCCTAAAACACTTTGAGTTTGATCCCAATAATCATGTTCTAAAGGTCTATCAAGCATGTGGTTTCTCCCAAGTAATCAAGCCACACTTATTTTCACGAATATCTTTGACAAAACTTAACATCAAACGATTTTCATCAATTTCACCCTTTAATAAATAACCACGTTTTATGGCGATATTCTGTAATGTTTCATAAGGCGTATCCGCAATCTTGACATGATATACTGTATCAAAGATTTCAGGTTTTTCCTGCATTAAATATTCACACGCAAATAATGCCAAATCGTCCATATTTACAACTTGATCTTTTACTGAACCCAATAGAGCAAGTTTTAGACCTACTTGTTGATCTTCAAATTTTGGCCATAATACACCCGGCGTATCTAATAGCTCAAGTGTTTGACCTACCTTAATCCATTGAAGACTCTTTGTCACGCCTGGACGATCTCCAGTTTGAGCCGCTTTACGTTTCGCAAACGTATTAATAAATGTACTTTTACCTACGTTAGGAATTCCACACACCATGGCACGCAAAGCTCTAGGCTTCATTCCTCTACGTTTTTGTTTTTCAATTAAATTGATACATAATTCATTCGATGCCTTAATCAATTGTTTTGAGAAATTTTCATGAATAAAATCCAATGCTAATACTTTTTGATTCTCTGTTTCTAAGGCATTTACCCATTGTTTGGTAAGTTCTTTATCCGCCTTATCTTTTTTTGACAAAAGAATCAAACGTGGTTTATTTTGAATCAATTGATCCAACATTGGATTCTTACTGGCATCTGGCATTCTTGCATCACGAATCTCAATCACAAAATCAACTTTTTTTAAATTCTCTTCCATTTGCCTTTTGGCCTTGGTCATATGACCTGGAAACCATTGTACGTTTGCCACTAATCTTTCACTCCTATATCTGAAATTGGTAACAAGACTAACATCTTCTTGGCAAAGATCTGTGATTTCTTAACAGGACCTACATAGCGTGAATCTTTAGAATAAGGACGATTATCTCCCATTACATAATATTCGTCATCTTTTAATTTCACTTCTTCAAAATCCTCAACATTCGTATTATCGGCATTTGGTACTTTATTAAAGTAACCAAATTTATCTACCAATGATTGACGATAGTCCGGATCTATATATTTAGTCTCATCCAATACTTTTCCATTAATATATACAACATCATTTACACAGCTTACTGTATCACCTGGTAAGCCTATTACACGTTTTACCCAATGTGTTTTCTGTCCCTCTTCTTTCATGTTACAACGACTATATCCCTCGTTCTACACCATTTAATAATACGCCTCCAACATTGGTGAATCCAAATTCCCCATCTTTTAATGTTGGATACATACTTCTCCCATCTACACGAACTGGGTGAGCAACAAAGTTCACAAACAATAAAATTACGATTGCACTTACTACAAATACTTTTATGAATCCAAGTATATCTTCTAGTAAAGTACGTTCGTCATCTTCATTGTACCTTAGCTCGTTTTTCTTTGACTTCTTCATATAATCTCTAACCCCCTAAATGTTATAAATCTATTATAAAGCTATTTAGAAAAAAAGCCTGAAAATCAGACTTTTTTTTAAACAATTAACGAACTTCTTTTAAACGAGCAGCTTTACCTGAACGGTTACGTAAGTAAGATAACTTGTTACGACGTACTTTACCGTGACGAACTACTTCAATGTGGTCAATGATTGGTGAGTGTAAAGGGAATTTACGTTCAACACCAATTTGGTTAGAAATCTTACGAACTGTGAATGTTTCAGAGATTCCTCCACCTGCACGTTCAATTACAACACCTTCGAATACCTGGATACGGCTCTTGTCACCTTCTTTGATTTTAACGTGAACACGAACAGTACTACCAGAACGGAATGCTGGAATATCAGTCTTCAATTGTGATTTTGTTACTTCATTAACTAATCCTAAGTTCATTTTCTTTTCTCCTTCTTTTCTAATATTTGGTTATCAGTTCATTCGCACAATGTGCCAGCGGAACTACCTATGCGTAAACGCCCATTAATATTACCATGTCAATGGATTTTGCGCAAGAATTATTTTTTGATTTTTAATACTGAATCGACTACTTTTTGATCTTCTTTATTTAAATTTAAATTTTCTAATAAATCCGGACGATACATCGCTGTTCTTTTTAAAGACTCTTCATGTCTATACTTCTTGATGTTCGCATGATGACCACTCAATAATACATCTGGAACTCTTTTTCCATCATAGATTTCTGGCCTAGTATATTGAGGATATTCTAAAAGTCCATTTGAGAAAGAATCATCATCACTGGAATCTTGGCGAATAACACCCGGTAAAATACGTAATATGCAATCGCACATGACCATACATGCACTTTCACCACCAGTTAGCACAAAGTCCCCTAAAGACATTTGAATATCTACATAATCACGAATTCGTTCATCAAATCCTTCATAGTGACCACAAATAAAAATTAAATGTTCCTTTAAAGATAATTCCTTTGCGATGGATTGATTAAATGTCTTACCTTGAGGTGTCAATAAAATAACTGTACTATTTTCTGTACGAATGGATTCTAATGCATCTAATATAGGCTGACACATTAATACCATTCCCGCACCACCACCATATGGTGTATCATCCACATGTCCATGTTTTTCTTTTGTGAACTGACGAAAATCGATGGTTTCAAACTCAAATAAATCTTTTTCTTTGGCACGCTTTAAAATACTTGTTGTCATTAAAGGTTCAAAGTATTCTGGAAATAATGTTAATACAGATATTTTCATCGTAAGCCTTCCATTTCACGAATTGTGATTTCATGAGCTTCTTTGTTCACATCAACAATAAATGCGGGTACAAAAGGCAATAAGAAACTATTTCCTTTTGATTTTACACGAAGTACTAGATTGGCACCTGTTTCTAAAATATCTACAACTTCTCCAAGCGTTTCTTTTTCTTCATTATAAACAGTACAATGCATTAATTCATGATAATAATATTGACCTTCTTCAAGTTCAGGCAAATCCTCTTGGGCAATAAATAAATTTTTTGTTTTTAATTGTTCTGCTTTTTCAATTGAATCAACACCTTCAAAATAACAATAGCCAAAACCCTTTTGTTCGCGATAACGCACAATGGTTAATGTACGACCATCTTCTAAATGTAACACTCTACCTTTTTCAAAACGATGCTGCGGATCATCTGTCACAAGATACAATTTACATTCACCCTTAAGTCCATGAGTATTAATGATTTGAGCTACTTTTATCATATGTCCTCCTAAAAAAATCAGGATGTGAAATCACATCCTAATACGCTTCAAATTTTACTGAAATTCTTTTGTGTACATCACGCGCCGCAATAGACATCATTTGACGAATACTGCTAGCCATAATACCCTTACGGCCAATTAAACGTGCAACATCTTCGCTGTTGGCGTATACATACAATAAAATTTCATTATCATTTGTAGTTGCCATTGTTTTTACAGATAATGCTTTTTGATCATCTACAAGTGGTAAACAAATGTCTAATAATGTTTTTTCTAAATCAATCATTATTTTGAACTTTTAGCTTCGTGCATTTCTTTTAAAACACCTTCGTGTGATAAAATTGAACGAACTGTATCAGTTGGTTGTGCACCGTTGCTTAACCATTTCTTTGCTAATTCTTTGTCTAAAGTTACTTTTTCTTCAGCTTTAGTTGGGTTGTAAGTACCGATTTGTTCGATAAAACGACCATCACGAGGACTACGTGAATCAGCAGCTACTATACGGTAGAAAGGTGCTCCCTTTTTACCCATTCTTTTTAAACGTAATTTAACCATATTTAAATTCCTACCTTTTCTAATTTATTAAAGCTCATAAAGAATAACATGAATAAAAAAAGGTGTCAAGTATTTTTACTTTACACCTTAATTTTTTTATTTTTTCTTCTTTTTCTTTTTTGGTTTCTGTTTTTTACTACCAGAATGCTTTGACATTCCAGGCATTCCGCCTCCACGCTGCATATTCTGTAGAGCAGACATATCAGGAAGTTTTGCCTTACCACTCATCATCTTTGTCATCATTTGCATCTGTTCTAATTGATTAATCAAACGATTGACATCCATGACTTTAACTCCGGCACCCTTGGCAATACGATTCTTTCTTGATGCTTTTAAACATGATGGATTTTCACGTTCATATTCTGTCATCGATAAAATAATGGCTTCACTCTTTCTCATCTGTGAATTCATTTTTTCATCATCTAAATTTTTAGCTACCTTATTAATACCAGGAATCATATTCATCATTTTCTGCATAGATCCCATTTTAGAAACCTGGCCTAATTGTGCTAATAAATCATTGAATGTAAAAACACCCTGTTTCATACGTTCAGCCGTTTTTTTCTGAACTTCAATATCTAATTTATCTTGAGCCTGTTCAACTAAAGTGACAATATCTCCCATTCCCAAGATACGATCTGCCATACGATCTGGATGGAACTCTTCTAAGTCATCTACTTTTTCACCATTTGACACAAATAATACAGGTACATTTGTGATAGAACGAACTGACAACAATCCACCACCACGTGCATCGCCATCCATTTTTGTAACGATCAATCCTGTTACAGATAATTGCTCATTAAATTCTTTTGCGACAGTCACAATATCTTGACCTGTCATCGCATCTACAGTTAATAAAATTTCATCAGGAACAACAAGATCCTTCATTTGTTGAAGTTCCTGCATTAATGCTTCATCAATGTGCAAACGACCAGCCGTATCGAAGATCACTAAATCTTTTTGACGATCTTTCGCATAGGCCAATGCCTGTCTTGCTGTTTCAACCGCAGATGTTTCTGGTCCACAAGTAAACACTTCTACATCAATACTTTTTCCTAATGTCTGTAACTGTTCAATAGCTGCAGGACGCACAACGTCACATGCGACTAATAAAACACGACGTGCTAATTTGTTTTTGCAGTAATTCGCAATCTTTGCACTTGCTGTTGTTTTACCAGTACCCTGTAAACCAACCATCATAACCGTAGTCATGCCTTGCTTTTTAAAGTGAATACGAGCATCTTCTTCACCTAATAATACTTGCAATTCATCATGTACGATTTTAACAACCATTTGACTAGGATTTAAAGAATCTAATACTTCTTGTCCTAGTGCTTTTTCTTTTACATTTTCGACAAAGCTCTTTACTACATCGTAATTAACATCTGCTTCTAATAATGACATGCGCACTTCTTTTAACATGTCATTCATATTTTTCTCAGTCAGTTTTCCCTGTCCTGAAATATTTTTAAATGCTTTATTTAAACGTTCACTTAATGATTCAAATGCCATAAATTATAATCTCCCCAAACTGTTATAAGTTTACCTAATTTTTATTTAAATTACAATGGAAGGCCAATCGACTTTGTCCATTTTTTAAATAAATTGTACCCACATGTTTAAATCCATGCTTCAACATGAAATTTTGCATGGGCTTGTTGTCCATATGTGTGTCCATACGAATATTATCAATCTTAGATTCACAATATTCTAAAATGATGTCAGCCATATGCTTTTTTAAACCTCGTGTTGCGATACGATGAATAACACCATACGGTTCATCATTTAGCCATTGGCCATCATATATTTTATTGTAACAAGGATCAATACCACAATAAAACACAAAACTTGCTTGAATGCCATCTTCATCTTCTAAAACGTACATTTCATTTCTTTCAATATCCTCAGTCAATATTTCTCTTGATGGATATCCATTTGTCCATTGATTTGTATTTCCTGTAGAAACCATGAATTTTCTAGCTCGTTCATAGATTTCTAATAAAACAGGCATATCTTCTAGAGTTGCCTTGCGAATTAATTCTCTTGCCATTTTAAAGACCATCCAAACTTTACACATGCGATTAAACGCCATACAACATATCCAATACGATAGAATATGTTAATTTTTGACCAATCAATTACAGCCGGTACATAGACAGGTTGATCTTTTCTAGAATAGAAAAAAATCAAAGTATATAGAATTACCATATCACTATTATAAAAGTTAATGTCGTAATAAAAATTTTCTTTAGGAAACCATTGATGTAAACAAAGCTCTTGATATTCATACGCTGCACGCATTTCATACGCCTGTACAAGATCCATGTGATCTGTTAAAGATCCTGGACGTTTAACGTAATGATAATAACAGTTAGGTATTATTGAAACGCGATTTGCGTTATAGATTGCTTTAAAAACTGTGTACGTATCTTCGAAACCCTTTTTCTCATCTGGAAATTTAACATCTTTAAAACAAGAAGCCGCATATAGTTTTCCCCAAGGATAATTATTAATACCTTTATTTTGACTCAATGCTCTTAATGCAGATAAAGAATCCATGGTTTTTTTACGCATCGGACTCACTGGAATTGATAATCCTTTATACTCAATACGGTATCCACAAGTAACAATCTCACTATGCGTTCTAATAGCTTCATTTATCATTTTTTCAATCATATGCGGATTTAAATAATCATCACTATCAACAAACAAATAATAATCCCCAGTTGCCTTTTCTAATGCACGATTTCGAGTTGTAGAAATACCAGCATTTTCATAGCTATAAACATGAATAAAATCATATTTAGAAGCATATAATTCGGCGATATCCAATGATGAATCTGTAGTTCCATCATTAATAATAATGATTTCTATATTTTTGTATGTCTGTAAAAGAATAGATTCCAGACATTTAGATAAATATTTTTCCACATTGTATACTGGAATCAATATACTCACTTTATACATGAACGGCCTCCTTAAATGCCAAAATACAATATCCCTTAGTAAAGAAAATAACAAATTTATATATAAGAATCAACAAAAATCTAAAAAAAAAGGACCCGGCAGCTAGCTATCTTCGCAGGGGCAAGCCCAACTATTGTCGCCGTGAAAGTGCTTAACTTCTGAGTTCGGGATGAGTTCAGGTGTGTCCACTTTGCTATCGCCACCGGATCT